>Ga0307994_1000271_pt1 | contig 38620 bp, 35 predicted proteins | sample EllFjometagen261_FD_203171 | JGI IMG/M metagenome (GOLD analysis project Ga0307994, IMG submission 203171) | Marine microbial communities from Ellis Fjord, Antarctic Ocean - #261 | ecosystem: Environmental > Aquatic > Marine > Unclassified | place: Southern Ocean | collected 2014-11-02
GTGATCAAAAAATTGCTTTAATTTTTGGAGCTGAAGTTAGAGGTTGTAGTGAACAAACCTTAAAACTTGCTGACAGGCGAATGAGAATTCCTATGTTTGGGTTTACGGAAAGTTTTAACATATCTGTATCTGTTTCCCTGTGCTTACAACACCTTACTTACAAGATGAGAAATTCAGCAGTTAACTGGAGAATGACCCAAGAAGAACAAGATGAAACCCTCCTACAATGGTTAAGAAACAGTATTAAATCATCTGCCCAAATTGAAGAGAAATACTTGAAATTACAATTTGAAAAATAAATTATATTTAAAGGATAAAGAAGGTGACTGCTTAAGGAGCTAACCTTTTCTTATTCCATTTACCTCCATCAATTTCATAAACTAATCTATCATGTAAACGAGAAGGTCGGCCTTGCCAGAATTCAACTTTAACAGGTGCTATACAGTATCCTCCCCAGTGTAAAGGCCTTGCAACCGCTTTATCTTTGAATTTACTTTCCAAGGCTTTTAATGTGTCCATAAAATTATAATCTAAACCAATAACTTTGCTTTGGTCACTCAACCAAGCTCCCATTTGACTATCTCTGGGTCTACTTTCAAAATAGATGTCAGAATCATTTATAGTAATTTTTTTTGCAATTCCTGTAATTCTAACTTGACGCTCTAGTTCTGGCCAATAAAAATTAAGTGCTACATTTGGGTTTGCATCAATATCCTTAGCTTTACTACTCTGATAATTCGTAAAGAAAGTAAAGCCAGTTTCGTTTACTTCTTTTAATAAAACTACTCTTGATGAAGGATGATTATCTGATGAAATAGTAGATAACACACAAGCATTGGCCTCCTGTTTATTAACCTTTAAAGCATCCTCAAACCAATTCATAAAATAATGGATAGGATTTTCAGCTAAATTTTTAAAATCAATAGTTGATTTTTTATAGTTCAAGCGTAAGTTTTTTATATCCATAAGCGATATTGAGTTACATTTTATATATTTACAAAAGTAAAACAAAGATATCTTTTTATGTTGAAAGCCAAAAAAGGCAGAATATTAATTTCGGAACCCTCTTTTAACGATTCAATTTTCTTTAAAAGTGTGGTGCTACTTACTCATCATAATGATGATGAAAGTATAGGATTAATACTTAATCAGCCAACAAAAATTAACCTTAATGAAATATTAAACAATATTCCACTAAGCGATTTCCCTGTTTATATTGGCGGACCAGTAGCAAAACAATCCCTGCAATTTATTCATACTTTAGGAAACCTAATACCTGAATCAAAACAGATCACTGAAAATATTTATTTTGGTGGCGATTTTAATACAATCATAAAATTAATGCAGGATAAAAAGATTACTAAAAATGAGATTCGATTTTTTGTTGGGTATTCTGGTTGGGGGGAAGACCAGTTAAATACTGAAATTCGAGAAGACAGCTGGCTGGTAGAGAGTTCAAAAGATGATTTGTGCATGCAGTATTCTACCCCAAAACTTTGGAATAAAATTATAAGAAATCAGAAATCAGACTATGCAATTTGGGTTAATATGCCTAAAGATCCAAACTTAAACTAATTAGTTTATTCTGTAATTTATCAGCATAATTAAAATCAGTAAAAATAGTCTCCTCTACCCTCTTTATTGCTGTTATTCCAGTTAGGGCATTTGTAATAAAAACTTCATCTGATTGCTTAATATCAGCCAGACTTAATGATTTTTCAACTATCTTATCATTACTTAACACCCAAGCTCTCATAGTACCATCAATACAACCATCACTAAGAGGAGGAGTATAAATCACATTATCTTTAACAATAAAAAGTGATGAGTTAGTTGCTTCAATATAATTACCTTTAGTATTCCTTAATATAGCATTTTCAAAGCCTAATTCCTTTGCATGAATTGCTCCTAATACTGAAACGCCAGCATTAATGGATTTTATATTAGATAGTCTGCCTATGGTTTTTACTTCATCAGAAAACACACATAATGATATTGGAATATTTTGTATAAACCCTGTACCAGAACAAGTATTAATCATCATTTCACAACCTTTTGATTTAGGCTGATATTTACCTCCTTCTTCTCTAGATATATGAATCTTAATACTTCCGTTAATTAATTTATTTTGATTAATTAAATCATTAATAACTGAAAGTAAACCACTAACTGTTTCTTCATTTTTTAACTTTAAAACTACACATGCTAAAGAAAAACGAGCATAATGTGCTGAAAAATTAAAAGGCTTTGTATTTATTATTTTAATCGTTTCAAAAAAACCATCTCCATAATTAAAAGCTCTATTTAAACTTTTAATTATTAAATCTTGCTCATTTATAAATTCTGAATTTCTAAAAACTACTCCCATTTTACTTATTATTTGTAATTTGCGAACCTACTGAAAATTACTTTATGAATAAACTTTTACTTCTTGCTTTTACATTTTTTATCCAAACCGCTTATGCTCAAATACAATTAAGTGGAACTATAATTGATGGGCAAACTAAAGAAACCTTGATAGGTGCTAATGTGATTGTAAAAGGCACTGACAATGGCACTTCAACTGATTTTAACGGAAACTATATTCTTTCAATTCCAGGAAAACTTCCTGTTACTTTAGAGATTTCTTACTTAGGATATAAACTAATAGAAAGAGAAGTAACAACTAAAAACCCAAATCCTATCTATTTATTCCCTGACAGCAAAAGCTTACAGGAAGTAAGAGTAGTTGATACTAGAATTACCCAAAAACAGAAAGAGGCTGCCCTTACTGTTGAGGCATTGGATATGATTTCAATTAAAGAAACTCCATCAGCTAATTTTTATGACGCCTTAGGTGCCCTTAAAGGAGTGGATATTACAGCAGCTAGTCTAGGTTTTAAAGTAATTAACACAAGAGGGTTTAATAGCACCTCACCTGTTCGTTCGCTTCAAATTATTGATGGAGTAGATAATCAATCTCCTGGTCTTAATTTTTCTTTAGGAAACTTTTTAGGTTCATCAGAGCTTGATATAATGAAGGTTGAAATTATACAAGGAGCTAGTTCAGCTTATTATGGTCCTAATGCTTTTAATGGAGTAATAAGCATGACTACGCGCAATCCATTTATGCAACAAGGGCTATCAATACAATATAAATTTGGTGAACGCCAATTATTTGAAAACTCTGTTAGATATGCTGAGAAATTCCAGAATAAAGCTGGAGAAGATATTTTTGCTTTTAAAATTAACCTTTCCTACATGAAAGCGCAGGATTGGGAAGCTGATAATATGGCTGCAGTTGATGGCACAATTAGCAGGGATAACCCTGGAGGATATGATGCTGTAAATCGTTATGGAGATGAAGATACCGGAGGGGATGTAAATGATATACGGAATAATTTTTATGAAAATAGTATTACAAAACCTGGTTTAGGAAAATTTCATAGAACAGGTTATATGGAAAGTGATATAGTAGATTATAATACCAGAAATTTTAAAGCTCAAACATCATTACATTATATGATTACTCCTAAAACTGAATTTATTTATGGAACTAATTATAGTACAGGTACAACTGTTTATCAAGGTGATAATCGTTTTAGCTTAAAGAATATTCAGTTTTGGCAGAACAAATTAGAAATCACACAAAAAGATAAATTCTTTCTAAGAGCATATAGAACATCAGAAGATGCTGGCGATTCTTATGATGCTGTTTTTACAGCTATTAAATTACAAGAACACAATGGAGTTGAAAATAATGACTGGTATACACAACACTTAAAGTCTTACAAAAATAATTGGGACTTTACATGGGATGATATTAATTTTGATTTCATACAACAGTTTGACTCAATAACTATTAATACAATCACAGGATTGCCAGAATATCATTTTAGCTATGTTGTAAATGGGGATGCATTGAATCAAGATGGGTTTTCCAGTTTAACTGATTCTGTCATTAATGCTAATACTGACATCATTATTGCAGCTCATGTTGCTACAAGAACTCAAACCGATTTGGCCACAAATAGATTAGTACCAGGAACAGAAGCTTTTAATAATAAATTAGCTGAAATTACTTCTAAAATCCCAATTGATGGCGGTACCGGTTTTTATGATAAATCCTCATTAAGCCACATTCATACAGAATACCAATTTAATCCTGATTTTGCAACCATAAAAGTGGGAGCTAATTTTAGGCAATATACTCCTGATACTAAAGGAAGTTTATTTATGGATACTGCAACTAGAATCATAAACAATGAGGCTGGAATATATTCTGGTATTGAGGCTGATTTATTAGGCAATGTATTAAAGATAAGTGCAACTATAAGGGCAGATAAAAATGAGAATTTTGATTTAAACTTCTCTCCTGCTTCATCTTTAGTGTATAAGCCAAATGAAAAAGATGTTATTCGTTTATCTTTTTCTTCTGCAATTAGAAACCCTACCTTATCTGATCAATATTTACACTACAATGTAGGAAGAGCTATCCTTATCGGCAATCTAAATGGCCATGGAGCCGATTATGGAGAGAATTTAGTTACTATTCAATCTATAATCAATTATTATTTACCTGCTTATCCTTCTAAAGATAGTCTGAAATTCTTTAGTGTTAAACCTATACAACCTGAAAAAGCAAAATCTGCTGAAATTGGGTACAGAACAACTATTTTCAATAAAGTATATATTGATGCTAATTATTATTACACCAGATATACTGATTTTATAGGATACAAAATTGGAGCAAAATTTAATGGTGGTGATACAATTAATATAGCGCAAGATACCGGTTATTTCATCAATTCAACATCAATTCAAGCTTATCGAATGGCTGCTAATGCTGAAAATACCGTAACTACTCAAGGTGGATCAATAGGAATAAATTACTATTTACATCCTAAGTATTCCTTAAACGGAAATTATTCTTGGAATAAACTTAATGAAGAAGGAACAGAAGATCCAATTATTCCTGCTTACAACACTCCAGAACATAAATATAATTTAGGATTATCTGGTAGAGATATTCATTTTTCTAATTCAAAATCCTTTTTAAGAAATTTTAGCTTTAGTATTAATTATAAATGGGTTGAAGGCTTTACATATGAAGGATCACCACAATTTACAGGAGATGTACCTACTTATGATTTGGTTGATGTACAGATAAGTAAAAAACTACCTGAATTGAATGCAACATTAAAAATTGGTTCTTCAAATTTACTCAACAATAGACATTATGAAGTTTATGGAGGACCTTATATCGGAAGAATGACTTATTGTTCTCTGCTTTTTGAACTCAATTAATTTTTTTGTATTATTGTAGAATACTAACCAATCAATATAATTATGAAAAGAATTTTACAATCGACACTTGCTATTGCCTTAATAAGTTTAGGCTTTACATCAAGTGCACAAACTAGATATCTTGATGATGTCTTTTCAGCAGTAACCGTTACTAGTGATATAGATTACGCAACTAATACCAGTATATTACCAATGTTGCAAGGGTTACCGCCTGGTCCTGCAACATTAAAATGTGATATCTATGAACCAACAGGAGATAGTGTAATTAATCGCCCCGTAATTATATTAGTACATACAGGTAGTTTTTTACCTCCAGTACTTAATGGGCAACCAACAGGATCTAAAGGGGATTTATCAGTTGTTGAACAATGTACAAGATGGGCAAAAAAAGGATATGTAGCAATTGCTATGGATAATCGTTTAGGATGGAATCCAACATCACCAGACCAAGATGTAAGAACATCTTCTCTTTTACAAGCTGCTTACAGAGGAATACAAGATGCTAAAGCAATGGTTAGGTATATGAGAATGACTGAAGATAATGGAAACCCACATGGAATTAATCCTGATAAAATTATATTAGGAGGACAAGGTACTGGAGCATATATATCTTTAGGTTATGCTACTCTTGATGACCCTGCAACTGAATTGATGTTACCTAAGTTTATTAATTTCAGTACTACACCTCCAAGCCCATATGTTTATCCTCCATTTTTTGGAAATCCTGACGGAACTGATTCTGCATGGCTACCAGCTGCTGCTTCTCCTACTGGTCAAGATGAACTATGGAATATCCCTAATAATCCTACTTATAGTAATGATGTAAATATGGTATTTAATTTAGGTGGAGCGCTTGCTGATATATCATGGTTACAAACTGGAGATGTACCTATGGTATCATTCCATTGTGAAATGGACCCATACGGACCTATTGACACAGGTGATGTAATTGTGCCTACAACTGGTGATTTTGTTGTTGAGGTTATGGGAAGTAGAACTGTACAGCACTATGCAAATCAATATTTAAATAATGATCCATTTGCATTAGCTGGAATTTCTGATATTTATACAACTGCTGCCAATGTAAATAATGGTGGACTAGAGGGGTTATACGTCTTTAAAACGCCTGCACCATCAACTGCACCAAATGCTTTTGGTGAGCTTGAAGAAGAGCAAGGTTCTCCATGGGATTGGTGGGATAACGCTTCTTATGACGTAATGTTTCAAGCTGTTAATGGTGCTCCAGCTGGATATGGAGCGGCTAACTCTTTACTTGGAAACCCAAGTATGTCGTCCGCTAACGGAAATGCTTATTTAGATACTGTACAAGGTTATTTAAACCCTAGAATGTATGAGGTACTTGATTTGGTAAACAATACTAATATTCTTGGAATATATGGATGTACTGATGTTAATGCATGTAATTATGATTCTACTGCTAATACAGATGATGGTTCTTGTTTGTTTGGAACGTCAGGATGTACAGATGCGATAGCTTGTAACTATGATGCTTCAGCTACTTGTGATGATGGTTCTTGTGATCTGCCAAATGGATGTGGAGACCCTCTTTATGTAGAATATGATGCTTCAGTAACTTGTAGTGATGCTAATGCATGTATTACTCTTATTCCAACTGGAATTAATGAAGTAATAGATGCTTCTACTGATATTTATCCTAATCCAGCGAACAATTCTTTAAATATTGTCAGTAATTTTATTGATATTAATACTATTTCAATCTATAACCTACATGGTCAGGAAGTATTAAATACTACTGTTAATGCAAATCAAATTAAGATAAACACATCTAGTTTAGCAAATGGTATATATATTATCGATATTAAGTCTAATAACACTTCTGTTAAAAGAAAGCTAATTATTGAATAAATAATAGATAGCAGATAATAGAAAAAGGGAAGCATTGCTTCCCTTTTTTCTATTTATAGCGTGAGGTATATTTGAAATACTGAAATTAGGTGCTTGATTTTAAAGTATATCATAAAATCTTGAATGAATATATTTTTCATGAAAATCTTCTGTATTTCCTTCTTTGAAACCAATAATATGCCAATCAAATGATTCCTCCCAAAGACTAAGTGTTATTACTTCCATAAAGCAAATATACAGTGTGTATAAATTTAATACTATTCAAAAAATATCAATCAATTATATTAATACAATTAGATTAGTAATATTAGTGTTTGGTGTGTTGTTTTAAGCGACTAATTTACTAAACAGAACATAAGCCAAGAAATTCCGCAAGGACTTTTAGAATTAGGCTTTTAGCTAGCAATTAATTTTATTCTGGATTTTTATCACTACTTTATAAGTACTTCTTTTAGTCTCTTTTCGCTTATCTGATGTATGCCAAAAATGAATAAATTCATGAGTGAGTTTAATAGGATTTTGAAACCCACCTCTCTATTGGTTATAGTCTCTACCAAAGGGTCAAGCACTACAAGTAGAAACTCAAATATCACTATTGTATGTATTCATAGTAAAGTGGAATAATTTCTTGTAAAGTTAATTAAGAACTAAATCCTCACTTCCAACATATCAGCAAAGCGTGTAGTATAACAAGGAGATAGTTTTTCTTGCTTCAGCTTCCATTTTCTACCAGAACCTTGTACGGCAAGTTTTACTTTCTCTTTTCCCATTACAGCATTAAGTTTATCAACTACTTTGTTAATTGATTTGCGTTTCTCCCTATCTAACTTATCAAACAGGCTAAGTTGGACTTGTTCTTCAGGCACAATTTTACCCACTATAACCCCTGCTTTCTTGTAAATACAATCATTCCTGAAAATACTTTCTAAACCTTCAAGAGCTGCCTTTACTATTTCCATACTATCGTTTGTAGGAACATCCAACTGAATTACTTTATAAGGATTATACTGTTTGGCATGTGGTTTAAAAGGATTGGTATTGATAAATACCGAAATGGAAGTGCAACAACTTTTTTCTTCTCTTAATTTTTTTGCACACGTATTGGCGTGCGAACTTATCGCCTCTTTAAGCTTTGAAAGCTCTTTCACTTCAGCACCAAAGGAACGAGCCGTACAAATGTTCTTTTTCCTATTTCTTTTTAATTCCAAAGGATAACACACTTCACCAAAAAGTTCTTTCTGTAATCTTACTCCATTCACTGACATATTCCTTCTTATCCAACCACTATCACATTCCCTAAACTGTAAAGCCGTATGAATACCTGCTTCTTTTAATCGTTTGGCATTTTCCCTACCAACACCCCACAAATCCTCCACAGGAAACACATTCAAAGCTCTTCTAATCAAATCATTATCATCAAACATGAAAACACCTGACTTAGTGTGTTTCTTGGCAATATGGTTCGCTACTTTCGACAGTACCTTGGTTGATGCAATTCCTATTGATACAGGGATGCCTGTCCATTGCTTTACTTTTTCCCGTAGTGCAACGCCTCTTTCCTTAGTGGCATAATCAGTAAAATCCAAGAATGCTTCATCAACAGAATAAACTTCCATCTGATTGACTTCACTTCTTAATACATTCATTACTCTTTTGGAAAAATCGCCATAGAGAGCAAAATTGGTAGAGAAAACATTGATATCATATTTCTCAATTATGTTTTTTATTTTAAAAGCAGGTTCACCCATCTTTACCCCCAACGCTTTGGATTCATTACTTCTTGCAATAACACAGCCATCATTATTAGATAACACAATAACAGGCTTTTTTTCAACCTTAGGATTGAACACCCTCTCACAGGAAGCATAAAAATTATTACAATCAACTAAAGCAAACATACTAAAGGGCTTTATGGATGATATAGGTTACCACTCCCCAAACTTGGAAATCCATTTCCTGCGTTATCTTAATTGGAGGGAAACTCTCATTCTCTGGCATTAAGTAAAGTTCCTTTTCACTTACATTCACTCGCTTTATTGTAAACTCCCCATCAATTACTGCCAGCACTATACTTCTGTTTTTTGGAGTAAGGGATCTGTCCACCAACATAATATCTCCACTTTGAATTCCTGCATCCTTCATACTTTCGCCAACTGCACGTACACAAAAAGTAGCTGAAGGGTTTTGAATCAAATGGTCTTGCAAGTTTAAATCCAAATCCATATAATCCTCAGCTGGAGAAGGAAAACCTGCCTGTACACTATCAGTAAACATAGGAATATCAGTAAAAACGTTTTTTTCTATGGAAAAGATGTCCAATACATCAGTATGTTTAAGGTGTTTTAGCTTCATTAATAAATGTTTTTTTGAAGTGATAAAATTACTAAAAATGAAGCCTAAGAAAACAAGGTGTTTAAAAGTTAGTGCTACTCAATATTTTTCTAAAAAAGTTCGAATTTAGGATTGTAATTTCCACTAATACATATCCCTCATTACCTTATTATTTAAAAATAATACAAAGCTATATTAGGCTTAGGCTCCTAAAGCACTAGACTAGATATCCCCTAGGGGGACGGATTACTTATACTGAAAAAATTATATTTAATAATTATAGTTATATAAAAGTAAAACTATTTTCTATTTTTGTAGAAATAACTGTTGATTATATTAAAATTAAAAATAAATTAGTTGAAAATCATTGGAGAAATCAATAATCAAATAAATTATATTAAGAAAAATTCTAGATTCTATAAAAATATTCTTAAAAATTATAATCAAATTAATAATCTCTCTGAACTTAAAAAATTTCCTTTTACTACTAAAAATGATATTGCTAAATTTAATGAAGATTTCTTATGTGTTCATGAAGATGAGGTCAGAGATTTCATCACTACATCAGGTACAATGGGTCGACCGGTTTCATTTTACCTTACTGAAAATGACTTAAAAAGATTAGGCGTTAATGAGAGTAATTCTTTTAAACTTTGTGGATTATCAAAAGGGGATAAAGTGCTCCTTACAACTACAATTGATAAATGTTTTATGGCAGGACTAGCATATTATTTGGGAGCGCAAGAGCTTGGGGTTGGTATTATTCGTACTGGCCCAGGAAATCTAAAGTATCAGTGGGATATGATAGAAAGGTTTAGACCTAATGTATTAATAGCTGTTCCTTCATTTTTATTAAAGATGATTAAATTTGCAAAAGAAAACAACATTGACTTTTCTAATATTTCATTAACAAAAGCTATTTGTATTGGTGAGCCTATAAGAAATCCTGAATTAGGATTAAATACATTAGGTAAAGCAATTACAAAAGAACTAGATGTTAAGCTGTATTCAACATACGCATCAACTGAGATGATGACGGCATTTACGGAATGTAATACAGGAGAAGGTGGGCACCTGCAAGAGGACCTTTTGTATATTGAAATTCTTGATGAGAATGGAATAGAGGTGGGTAATGAGGAAACAGGTGAGATTGTTATTACTACTTTAGGGGTAGAAGGAATGCCTCTACTAAGATATAAGACTGGAGATATTTGTAAAGTGTATAGATTAAAATGTAGTTGCGGAAGATCTTCATTAAGATTAGGTCCTGTATTAGGCAGAAAAGGACAAAGATTAAAAATTAAAGGAACAACAATATTTCCTTCTGCAATTATTGACGCTATATATGCATTTAATCAAATAGAAGAATTTGTAATTGAAGTGAGTTTAAATGAATTTAATTCTGATGAATTATGTTTATTTATAAGTGATGATTTTCTAAAAACTTCATCATTAAAAATTCTAAAAGATTTTTTAAAATCAAAATTACTATTTACTCCTGAAATTAAGTTTGTTAAAGCTAGTGTGATAAAAATGAAAATTAGTAGTAGTAGTAATAGAAAAATAATAAGATTAATAGATAATAGATGAATAGATTAACAATAACTGATTTAAAAGAAATAATTAATGGAGGTAGATCATATACTTATAATGAATCTGATATAAAGAATGCATTAAAGTCATTTGATTTTTTAAAATCTTTCTCAAAGAATAATTTAGTTTATGGTATAAATACTGGTTTTGGCCCAATGGTTGATTTTAAGGTTCAAGAGAAAGATCAAAAGAAATTGCAATATAACCTCATAAGAAGCCATTCTAGTGGAATGGGTGAAGTACTTTCTAAAAATATTGTAAAAACACTAATGATAATTAGGCTTCACACATTTTTGCAGGGAAAATCTGCCGTTAGCGAATCTTTAATAAATACTCTCTCAAACTATTTAAAGAACGAAATATATCCTAATATATTTGAGCATGGTGGCGTAGGAGCAAGTGGTGATTTAGTTCAATTAGCTCACTTAGCGCTTGGTATTATTGGAGAAGGTGAAGGTGTTAATGCTAAAGGAGAAAAAGGGATTATTTCAGAATTAATAGAGAAAGTAAATATTAAACCTCATACACTTGAATTACGGGATGGTTTAGCATTAATAAATGGAACAGCATGTATGACTGCTATATCAACAATTAATGTGATTAATTCAAAAATTCTAGTTAACTGGAGTGTAAATATTTCAGCAATGATGCTGGAAATATTTGGCTCATATGACGATTATGTTTCTAAAGAACTTAATCAGGTTAAATTGCATGAGGGCCAAAACAAAATTGCATCTGAGATTAGAGAAATACTAGAATCATCAGCACTGATAACTAAAAGATATACAGATAAAGATAAAAACTTTCAAGAATTTTATAGCATAAGATGTACTCCTCAAGTTTTAGGGCCAATTCTAGATACTATAAATTATACTGAGAAAGTAATAGAAAATGAGATAAATTCTGTTGATGACAATCCTATTATTGATGTGGAAAATCAAAAAATTGTACATGGAGGTAATTTTCATGGAGATTATGTTTCTCTAGAAATGGATAAGTTAAAAGTTGCAATTACTAAATTAACAATGTTAACTGAGAGACAGCTTAATTTATTATTAAACTCAAAAATAAATAAAATTTTACCACAGTTTTTAAATATTGGAAAATTAGGATTAAATTATGGAATGCAGGGCGTTCAATTTACAGCAACCTCTACAACAGCTGAAAATCAAATGCTGTCAAATCCAATGAGCGTACATTCAATTACCTGTAATAATGACAATCAAGATATAGTAAGTATGGGTACTAATTCAGCATTAATTACAAAAAAAGTAATTGATAATGCATTTCAAGTTTTGAGTATTCAGCTGATGGCATGCGTAAAGGCAATTGAAATACTAAAAGTAGAAGCAAGAGTTTCAAATGAAACAAATAAAATTATAACTTCAGTTCAAAAATTAATAGGAAAACATTCTGCTAATGATGAGATCTTTTATAAAAGGCTAATTATCATTGAAGATTACTTAAGGGAAAGCAAATAATGAAAAATAATAAGTTAAATGCTCTTGAAGCAATAAATCAGGCTCAAATACTAACATTTTATCCAATCGTTTTTCAAGCAGTTATTGCTTCAAAAAGATTGGGGATATTAGAATTTTTAAATAATAATAAAGGGTATCACTCAGTAGTTGAAATTTCTCAAGAGATATCAATATCTGAATATGGAGTTAAATTATTATTAGATATGCTTAGTAAGGTAAATGTGGTTATAAGAGATGAAAAAGATGATTTTACGATAGGACTAGTGGGATTCTTTTTGATTAATGATAAGCAAACGGCAATTAACTTAGATTTCGTACAAGACGTTTGCTATAAAGGAGCATTTCATTTAACAGAGTCTATTGAAAAACAAAAGCCTATTGGATTGCAAGAACTTGGCTCATGGGAGACCATTTATGAAGGACTGTTAGACCTTCCTTCTGATGTAAGTAAAAGTTGGTTCAACTTTGATCATTTTTATTCAGACGCTATCTTTAAAGATGCAATGGAAATTGTTTTATCATCAGCACCTAAAAAGATAATGGATATTGGCGGAAATACTGGGAAATTTGCTCTTGAGCTATGTAAGCATGATCAAACTATAGAAATTACTATAGTTGACCTTAAGAACCAATTACTTACTGCAGAGAAAAGGATTGATGCTAATAATTTTTCTGGAAGAGTTACCTTTTTTGAGCAAGATATGTTATCTAAAGATATTACACTCCCTCAAAAAAATGAAATTATATGGATGAGTCAATTTCTTGATTGTTTCTCTGAATTTCAAATTGAAGATATTCTTAACAATATTACAAAAGTTATGGATAAGAATACTAGAGTATTAATTGTCGAAACATTCTGGGATAATCAAAAATTTGATGCAGCAGAACATTGCCTTTTGGGAACATCATTGTATTTCACATGTATAGCGAATGGAAATAGCAGGATGTATTCTGAGAAAGATTTTAAAGCTATTATTTCAAAAACACAATTACAAATTACAAATCAATACACTGTTGGAGAGTATCATACATTATTAGAATTAAAATTAAAAGACACTGATGAATGAAAAAGTTGATGTATTAGTTATTGGAGCTGGCCCATCAGGAACAATGGCAGCAGCAATTGCTAATAAAAGCGGATTAAAAATTAAAATAATAGAAAAAACTAAATTTCCTAGATTCGTTATTGGAGAGAGTTTGCTAGCAAGATGCATGGATAGTTTTGAAGAAGCTGGAGTTCTGGAAGAATTAAAGAAACATAATTTTCAAGTAAAAAATGGAGCTATTTTTCTTAAGGGTGAGCAGAGATGTGAGTTTGATTTTTCAGAAAAATTTACTAAAGGTAAAGATTGGACTTGGCAAGTTCCTAGAGATGAATTTGACAAAGTAATTGCAGATAAAGTAGAATCAATGGGTGTTAATATTGATTATGAATCAGAAGTTACAAATATTCAATTTAGTGGTACAAATTCGACAACAACAGTTAGTGATAAGAGAGGTGTTAAGAGGAATATAGATGCTAAATTTATTATTGACGCAAGTGGATATGGTAGAGTTATTCCAAAATTATTAGATCTAAACACTCCTTCTGAGCAACCAAATAGATCAACAATATTTACGCATTTTAAAGATTTAAATAGATCAGACACTGAAGATTCTAATAGAATTATTGCAATTTCTCATAAGCCTGATGTTTGGATATGGATAATTCCCTTCTCAAACGGAAACACATCATGTGGGTTTGTTGGGAATCCTGATTACCTTGAAAAATACACGGGAACTCCTACTGAAAGATTAAAATTATTAATTAGTGAAGAGCCATTACTAAAAGGTAGGTTTCAAGATGCTGAGATGGTATTTGAGCCTGTTATCATTTCGGGTTACTCTATTGCTGTAAAACAACTTCATGGGCCAGGATATGTGCTTACTGGAAATTCAACTGAATTTTTAGATCCAATTTTTTCTACAGGCGTAACTTTAGCAGCTGAATCGGGTGTACTTGCTGGAAAATTAGTAATCAGAGAACTTAAAGGAGAAGAGGTTGATTGGGATTTAGAGTATTCTTTACCAATTTCAAAGGGTATTGAAGTGTTTCGTACTTATATAGATGCATGGTATGATGGGACTTTACATAAAATATTTTTTTCAAATATTCTTGAATCTAAAATCAAGAGACAAATATGTTCTGTACTTTCAGGTTATGCATGGGACCAATCAAATCCATTTGTATCAAGACACAAAAAATCCGTAAATAATCTTGCTAAATATTTGGAGAAACAAGAAAATAAATAATTTATTTTAACTTATTCATTGAAATGAAAAGTAATATTACTTTAAATTTTAGAATTGTAATGGCTGCTAACATTCCAGAAATCATTGCTCCTGCAACACCAACAATAGTAATGTCTTGACCTACTAATACTAATCCCTTAATCTTTGTTTTAGGTCTAAGAAATCTTAAATCAAATCGCTTTGGAGTATGAGAAATTCCATAAACCTCACCTGACTTATAGTTTGAGAAATGTTTTGTCGATAAAGGTGTCGAAACCTCAATTTTAACTACATGTTCTCTAATTTGGGGGAATAATAAATATAAACGATCTAGCATTAGATCAGAATATTCTTTTTTTAGATTTTTATATTCGACACTTCTTTTTCCGAATACTTGATTTTCAAAATTTTTAAACCAAGAATAATCACCTAATGATATAACCTGAATCGTAGCCTGATTAGGATGTGACACCTTCCATTCTCTATCCTTTGATGATGGAAAAGAAATATATGAAAACTTAGATGCGGCATTCTTAATATTGTCTGATTCAAATATAGTATCCAAGTTTTCATCTTGAAAATACCATATATTATGTTTAGGTAAATTTAATTCTAGATCAGATTTATCTAATCCAACATATAAGCACATATGTCCTGTAGAAGGTTCCAAATCTTTAAAGTTATATTGCATAACATCTCTAGATTCTTGTGTTAATAGATGATTAAAAGTGTTATTGATTCCAACATTACTAATCACACTATTACAGGCAATAAATTTATCTTTCACTTTAACGCCCATAACCTTGTTATCTACAACGACAATCTTAGAAACTTCTGCACTGACATATAATTCTCCATTATTTTCATATAACACATCTATAATAGTATCTGCAATTTGATCAGACCCGCCATTTGGATAATGTCCGCCATCCATAAAATGACCCACAATAAGTGCATGTGCAGCAAAGCTACTGTATTTCGGTGATAAGCCATAATTTCCACATTGAGCGCATAACACTGCGATTAATCGTTTGTTATTAGTAATCCCTTGTAATACTTCAAGAGTAGTTTTTTTTGAGTATTTATGAAAACGATTTACAATTATCCATCCAAACATTTTACTTAAGAATGGTTCAAATGTTTTTTCAAGAAAAAAAGAATTTGCTCTTTTATTAGAGTTGTGAATTAATGTTAAATACAAAGTTATAGTATTTTCTTCATCAGGAAAGTAAGTTAATAAGTGTTTCTTAAAGTTTTCTTCTCCACTTTTAAATTCATAAATCTGATCATCAATATGAATAACATCATATACATCTCCTATAGAATCCCATTTTAATTTAGAATCGGTTATAAAATCAAATAGTTTTCTTAAAGAACCTGATTTTGATACATTACCAACATAATGCACCCCAACATCCCACTTAAACCCTGATCTTCTCTTAAAAACATGAGTAAAACCACCCGGAACATAATGTCGCTCTAAAACTAATACCTTTTTACCTGCCTTTGCTAACCAAGTTGCTGTAGTCAATCCTCCTATACCTGAACCTATAATAATATGATCAAAATTCTCATAATTCTCATTAGGGTTAAATCTTTTATATAAGTTTTTACTTGCTTTCATTCAGTATTCTAGGTTATTATCATAAAGAAAAATAAATACCTCCAGTAATACCAAAAGGAATAGATTCAGGCTTTTCTAAATATGTTAATCTCCAAATGAAATTTATTCTAATTAATTTGAAAATATTTTCCACTCCAACTCCCACTTCTACATATGGAATGCTATAATTTAATGCATGCGTAAAATCAGGGAGATTATCCCTTAGAAATGTATTGTGTAAATTTCCAAAAACAATATTAGTAGTAATTGTTTCTCTTATTTCCAATCTATTTAATAAAGGGATTTGGTTAAAAATTCGACCATTTAAATGTTGATCAAGATAAAATGCAACATATCGATCACTAACAAACTCATTTTGATTCATTAATGATGATTTTGTTAAATCATAAATATACGATTCATTACCTCTATGATACTCTAAAAAAATTAAAGGCGTATTATCACTTGTTTTATAATACCCCATATCTAAGACATATCTAGTCCTACCAAGGAAAGTAGTATTAACATTTTGTCTAACTATAAATTTTGCTTTTATAATATTGTAATCTGAACTAAAATAATTTTTATCAGAAATAGCTATATCTCCTGAAAAAAGTGGGGCAGTAGATTTTAGATTAATAGTATTAAAATGATTTTTCAATTTCTTAGATTTAGAAAATCGAAAACCGAATCCTACAGTTGACTGATTGATATCATTATTAATTAAAAGATTTATATTTTTCTCAATTCTTTTATTAGAAAAATAGGTAGATACGTCCAAATTTCCAAACTCTTTCTTGATTGAAGCCCTACTCTGTGTAAAATATAACATTTTATTTTTTTGCATTCCAGAAAACAAAGAAGTTAAGACATCATTTTCTGAAGCTTCAAATAAATTAGGGCGTATAGCTCTATATAGATATTTATCACCGATACTCTCAATATAATTTTTATAGCTTAAGCCAAGTTCCAAACTCCTTTCTTCCTTATCTCTTATCTTTAACTCAATACCATATTTATAACGATTATCTAAAGTTCCATACCCAATATAATTAGAAATTAATAAATTATTCATAAAATACTTATTAGTTCTAAATAAAACTGAAGGTCTTATACCCTCAACCTTATTACTAGAGTACATATTATATATTGGACCTATATCGATCTTCCCAATGGTGTAATAAGAGGTTATAAAGAGCTCACTTAGTTGAGTAATTAACTGAATATGGGGATCATTATTTAATGAATCAATTATTGCAATTTCAAATAAAATCTCTTCTGTATTAAATATTGAATCTTTTACATCCTTATTTTCCCTAAATTTATATCTTCTTATCTGTTTGTTTATTCTCAATGATATCGAATCTGAGATTAGAGGTAGATCAGCCGTAGATATTGTAAATTCAATACTATTACTAGATTCAAAAACGACCTCTTCCTTTTTGTCAAAATTCTGAGAGAACTTAAATCCTTCCAAAAGATTAATATATTTATTTTCTAATGAGACATCTATTTTTTTAACTATAAAAGAGTTTTTTTCTATCCAAATATCACCTAATAACACAGCATCTCCCCTCCTTTTCTTAGATAATTTTACCTTGTAACAATAACTATTATTTAAGTAGCAACTATCTACAAGATAATATTTATAAAAAGAAAATGCATTAGTAGATATTGGACTTGTAACACTTCTCCCCATTACATTAATTAAATTATCATAGATATCAAAATCAAAATTTAATGAATTAATATAATCTACAAAAAAATCATGTTCAATACCAACACCGTAATCTTGCTGACTTATTATACTATCATTAAATAATCTTTTTTCTGATATGAAAAAAGGTACTCCATCAATCATTTCATCTGTCATCTTCCCTAATAATTTTGATTTTTTTAGACCAATAAATTTATGATTTGGATCAGAAAGATATACCTTTGATAGAGCTTGCACCTCCATACCTTTAACATTTACTTGAGGTCTTAAAAGTTGCTTTCTTTTAATTACTTCTTTCATTAGAGTAACAGCAGGATCCTCTTTCATCACAACCCTTACTTCAGCAATCATATTAGATTCTAAGTCTAAATAGATATTCCCAACATTTATATTATTAACAATTATTTCCTTTGATTTATAGCCAATAAAAGAAAGATGTAATTTAGAACCTAGTTTAGTATTAATTTCAAAACCCCCAGCTAAATCAGTAACAGTACCGATATTAGTTGATTTACACACAATATTACAAAATGGCAATGACTGTTTTGTGACAGAACTATAAATATGTCCTGAAACTTGTCCTTTTGCTAAAAAGGACAGAAATAATAATATTAATATATTATTTAGCCGCCCTAATCTCATTCATAAGTTTTTTGCTATCAATAAAATTAAAACAAGTAAGCAAAGCACTAATAGTTACTCCTAACACTCCATGAAGGTTAACACTTTGCCCTGTTAAATATAAATTTTTAACACTCGTTTTAGTATGGATATAGGATTGTAAAGGGTTATTTTTATCTTTTTGAAATCCATATAGTGTTCCAAAAGGAGTCGCATTATAATCTCTTAATGTTAAAGGTGTGGAACTATGTACAGATTTTATACAACTTCTAATATTTGGATACATTTTTTCTAAAGATATTATTACTTTCTCTTCATATTCTTTTTTAAATACCTCATAATTCTCCTCTCTATTATTATTCTTAAAATGAGTGCTAAAAGTTTTCTGCCATTTTTTTACATCATCATAATGCATGTATGTTAGAACGGAACATCCATCAGCAAATTTAGAATTGTTTTTTAAGGGATGAAAACATAAAAAAAGACCTTTTGGCCAATTTTCTTTTGTGTATACTTCTGCATCCCAGACTCCACCTCCCTCAAAATGATAAATATTATGATTTAGATATGGAAATGTATCCTTTTTAAAACAGATGTTAACTCCAAATGATGATATTGAGTTTTTAATTTTATTTATCCTATTCTTATAAATTCTTTTAAAATTGTCTTCTCCGAAAATTCTAATTGTTTCTAAAGGATGTAAGCTGGAGATTATATTTTCTGTTTCTAATAGTGTGCCGTCTTCTAATTTTATTGAACTTACTTTTTTGTTTATAATTGTCGCATCAACTACTTCTGTATTCTTAAGAACCCTACCTCCCATAGATTTTATAGATCTCGCAAGAATACGTGCAACTTGAGAACTTCCATTTACAAAACGCCATGCAGATTCAATATATGAGTTTACTATAAGTGCGTGTACATAGAAAGGTGTTATATCTTTCTTTCCTGCATATAATATATTTTGAGCTGCTAACACATCTTGTAATCTTTTATCTGATATTATCTTTTCAATAACTTCAGCAACACCCTCCATCTTATCAGTGGAAACTGGATAAGTAGTTTGATCTTCTAAATTATATAAAGGAAACTCGTTACAAACGTCTTGAATTTTCTTGCAATATTCTTTAATTTCTTTTTCCTGATGCGGAAAGTCTACAATTAAGTTCTTGATAAAAGTTTTATACCCCTGACCCAGTGAGTAGTATTTTTCCTCATTATCAAAATGGATTTTATCAAAACCTTCTTTATCCATTTGTTTAATTTGAATTTTATCCATTAAACCCAAGTACTTAAATAGTTGATTTAAAGACTGTCCTTCTTCTAGCCCTCCAACATAATGCACTCCTGTTTCAAATAATGTTTTGTCTCTTGAAAATATCTGGAGTCCCCCACCTAATTGAGAATTTTTTTCCAATACAATTACCTTCTTTCCTTCTTTTGATAATATGTATGCACAAACTAACCCGCTCATACCTCCACCAATTATTATAAAATCGTATTTCATTATTTTCTTAATATATAGAGTTTATTAGATGTTATTTTAGAATGCTTAAACTCTTCAATCTTAAAGCTAAATTGCTTTGCTAAATCATCAAGATCTGAAGATGAAATAAAACTTAATTTATTATCAGTCTTATTAAATCTAAAAATTTTAGTTGACAGTAACTCTGTAAACTTTGTAAAGATATGTTGCTTATTTTCTTTTTCTCCTTCACGAATTAAAATTATTCCATTCTCATTTAGATTTTTAAAACAATTAATCAATACAGATGATTGGGATTTTTTATCCAAATAATGTAATACATCATTTAGTAAAATTACATCAGGATTTTCTAGTTGCGCATCTAAAATATTTTGATTGCTAAATTTTAGGTTTTGCAGATTTTTAAACATAAAATAATTCTGTGCTATATTAACCTTATCCGAATCATAATCTATTCCTATTATCTCTCGCTCTTCAGACCTTAAATGAAGAAAACAACTTAAAAAACCGTATCCACATCCTAAATCATATATCCTTGCATTATTTGGAATTAATGAATCGTAATATAAATAATTATTTTTTTCTAATCTCCACTTGATTTTATAATACCATTCAATAATAGGTCCTTTATAATCAATATTTGATCGGATATTTCCATATAAATAATTTACATCCTCTCTCTCTTTAGAGAACTCGCTAAGTTCTTTAGAAAAATAGTTCTTAATCTTCTTACTTCTATCTCTATATCCAACTCCAAAATTTTCGTCATTCCATGAGATTCTTGGTAATACTTTATAACTGACAATAGACTTTTTGATAAGAAAATCATTTTTCCTAATAGTATTACCATATCCGTGTAATAAAATTGGGGTAATATCTAATTTTAATTTTTCAGCAATTAAAAAAGCGCCTTTATGAAATCTTCCTAATTTTTCAGATTGGCTCCTACTCCCCTCAGGAAAAACCATAATAGAATAACCCTCATCTATTAATCGTTGAATGCTTTCTAGGTTACTTTCAATTCCATTAGATATTGTCACAAAATCTAAATACCTAATTAATCTCCCAAAAACAGGAGAGTAATATACCCAATCTTTAACCACTAAAACTATTTTAGGATTCAACATTAGCATTTGTAAAATATCAACAAAAGATTGATGGTTAGTAATTATTAGTGATGGTTTTGAGAAATTAAGGTTATTGTTTCCAAATTCTTTCCGCCTTACATTAATTGCTACAAAAACAATCAGCCAACAAGCTTTTTGTATTAAAAAATGGAATAATGGCTTGAAGATCTTTTTGTTATAGGGTATGAAAGCCACTAATAAAGAGAGTAAAGACAAAAATAAACTTCCTCCAGCAAATAATGTATATGAAAATAAAGACGAAAAGAAATTAGAAAGAGTAATTGGAGCTAACTTTTTATCTGTTCGATTAATGATTAACCATTTAAAGAGAAATGGCTGAAGAAAGAATGAGATAATTAGTATTGAAATCATCCCAATAATTGAAATGAGAGCAATAGAATTTATTGCAGGGTGTTTTGCCAGCATCAGTGATCCTAGAGCAATAATTGTTGTTAATGCTGATAAAAATATGCTCTTTAGGTTAACTTTTATTGTATCATTATTTGTTTTATATTTTTTTAAATAACCATCTGATATGAATATTGCAAAATCATCACCAATTCCAAATATTAAAGTGGAAATGATAATATTTACAAAATTAAATTGAATATCTAAGATTGCACATATACCTAAGATCCAAATCCAGCTAATAAGCATTGGCAGAAAAGTTATTAGTGCTAATTCAAATCTTCCATAAATCAAAAGCAATGTAAGGAACACTAATATTCCAGTGTAAAATAACAGAAAATTAAAGTCATCTTTTATATCAACAAGCATCTTGCTTGCAACTCCTGCTTTGTCGATATATTTTATGTTATTCACTTTTAATAATTCAACAACTGCTTGCTTATTTTCTTTCTTTACAGTAATCATGCTTTTAGCAATCCATCCTCTTCTGTTCTCTTCAGTTAGTTCATTTAAAACATCTTCATTTGATAATAAAGGAGTGAATTTATTAGTCGAATCAATTAATCCAAAAAGATCATCAAATGCATTCTTATGGTAATCATTTTTTAAAGAAAAATCATCAATCTTATTTTTGAGAGTTTTTTTATTCCTTTTCCAAAAATCATTCCATAGTTGTTTCTTATTTGTTATATCTCTTTCTGCTAAGTTAAAAAGAGAAAGGTTAGAATATTTAATAATCTTATTTTCTTCTTTAAGGCTTTTTAAGAGAAGAAGTAAATCTAAATTTCTTTCTTTCGTGATTTCTTTATCGTCACCCTCTACAAATAATAATATGCTTTTATCATCTTCCGAATTAATATCAAGAATATTTTTTTCAGCATTTTTAAGTTCTTCAGGGAAAAAGTTCAAGTGTTCAATATTTGAATCAAAAGAAACATCACCTACTTTAAATACAAAAAAAGCAGTTAATACTAATATCCCGATTGCAAGATATTTACCTATTTTATTCGGAATAGTAAAGTTAAATTCATGTTGTTTGTTAGATGTTTTGGGAATAGGACTAATTACTGGAAGCACTAACAAAACAAAAAGAAGTGAACCAATTAGACCAAATGTAGCAAACCAACCAAAATCATTTAATACTTTTGAATGTGTTAGAGTTAAGGCGTAAAAAGCCATTATAGTTGTAAATGCACTAAATAGGAGAGGCTTGTAAAGCTCTATTATTGTTTTACTATTATTCTTGTTATGTTTTTGATGAGAGAAAAAATGAAAAGAATAATCAATGACAATACCAAAGATAATTGCACCTGATCCTAATGCAATGGCAGAAATTCCTCCTCTAAACCAATAAATTAACGCTAAAGAAAAAACCATTCCAAATATAGCAGGAAGAACAAATAAAAACGGTAAAATATAACTTCTAAAAACAACTAACAGTATTAAAAGAATAAGAATGATTGTAAAGGACAATGTTAATTTTAGATCTTTTTTAATTTGCAATGAATTTACTACAGGAATAAATGAAATTGAAAAGAAAGAGATATCTATATTTTTGCCTTTATATTTATTCTTAATTAATTGTAAGGTTTCATAAACAGGAGTAACATGGGCTATACTATTGCTTGTTAAATTCCCTATTAGTATTGCCTCTTCTGAGGATGATGATTTTGAATAGTTTGAGATATCAAATACATCTTTATATTTATTCGTTACTAAACTCATAAACCCTAATGGATCTTTAAAAACAACTCCTTTTTTAATATCTGAAGCTGGTGAAAATAACGACCTATGATTTCTCGTCAGAATAGAATCCAGATTAAAGATTCTATTCTTAATAATAGTATAATCAGAATATTCTAAATAAAATGGAATATTCTGATAAAAAACATCTAAAAAAGAGGATTTATCTTTCTGATCTGTTAAAAAAGTTAATTGATTTTCATTAGATAGCTCAAATAAAACAGCTTCTTTAATTTCATCAATTTCAAATTCTGAATTCTCAGTATTAATGGAAATAAAGACTTTTTTACTCTCAGATGAAGTTAATATTTTTGAAATTTCTTTATCTGGGAAAACTTGATTTATATTTTCATTTAGGTTGATTTTTAATGCAGTAAAAGCAAGGAAACCAACAATTAAGGTCAAAAAGAAAATAAATAATCTTTGTTTAGATTTCCAGAAATCAATCCACCACAATAAAAAGCTCCTCATAATTAAATTTAGTTTCTCAAAAATATTAAATTTGTCCTATTAGAAAACTATAAATCAGTAAAATATAAAAATGAAAAAATGTGCACTAATTACTGGCGCTTCAAGAGGGATTGGAAGGGCAATAGCTATTCAGTTAGCTAAAGATCATTCTTATCATATTCTAATCAACTATTCTGTAAATACACTTGCAGCAAATACAGCTAAAGAGTTAATTATCTCAGAAGGCGGAAGTGCTGAAATTATACAATTCAATGTTCAAGACAACAAAAGTGTTGCTGAAAATCTAAATCAATGGAAAAGTGATAATCCTGATGATATCATTGAAGTGCTGGTTAATAATGCTGGTATTACAAAAGATAATTTATTTCTTTGGATGGAAGCAGATAATTGGAATAGTGTTGTTGATATAAGCTTAAAGGGCTTTTATAATGTTACTAATAATATCCTACAAGATATGATTAAACTTAAGAAAGGTAGAATTGTAAATATAGCTTCAATATCTGGACTAAAAGGGAATTCTGGACAAACTAATTATTCGGCTGCAAAAGGTGGATTAATTGCTGCTTCAAAGTCTTTATCACAAGAAGTGGCTAGAAGAGGCATTACAGTAAACGCAATTGCTCCAGGCTTTATTTCTAGTGATATGACAAAGAATTTACCAGAAAAGGAATTAAAAAAGTTTATTCCTTTGAGGAGGTTTGGAACAGCTGAAGAAGTTGCACATCTGGTTAGCTTTATAGCATCAGATAAAGCAGCATATATTACAGGAGAAGTTATTAATATTAATGGAGGAATTTATTCTTAAAATATGAGCAAAAGAGTGGTTATTACAGGTATTGGAATATACTCATGTATAGGCAAAAATATTCAAGAAGTTACTGAATCGCTAAAAGAAGGGGGAAGTGGAATAGGTATTGATTCTGTTAGAAAAGAAATGGGATATCGATCTGCATTGACAGGTATAGTAGATACCCCTGATCTAAAAGGTATTTTATCAAGAAGACAGAGAGTAAGTTTAGCAGAAGAAGCAATGTATGCTTATATTTCAACTAAAGAAGCTTTAGAAAATGCAAAAATAGATGATAAATTTTTAGATGATAACATCATAGGAATCATTTTTGGTAATGATTCGTCTGCAAAAGCTGTAATGGAAAGTATTGATAAAATTAGAGAAAAGAAAGACACTACATTATTAGGCTCTGGATCTATCTTTCAATCAATGAATAGTACAGTCACCATGAATCTGTCAACTATTTTCAGAACAAAAGGAGTTAATTTTACTATCAGCGCTGCATGTTCTTCAGGAGGTCATTCAATAGGTACAGCATATAATTTGATAAAATCAGGTATGCAGGATACAATAATTTGTGGTGGAGCTCAGGAAGTTAATCCTCATGCCTTTGGTAGTTTTGATGGTTTAGGAGTGTTCTCAGTAAAAGAAAAATACCCTAAGAAAGCATCAAGTCCATTTGATAAAGATAGAGATGGCTTAATCCCTAGTGGCGGAGGAGCTACTTTAGTTTTAGAATCATTAGAATCTGCTTTAATGAGGGGCGCTCCAATTATTGCTGAAGTTGTTGGCTATGGTTTTTCCTCAAATGGAAAACATATAAGTGCTCCAGATGTTGACGGACAGATTAGATCTATTAAAATGGCTTTAGAAAATGCAAGTATTTTGCCTGAAGAAATAGACTATATTAATGCACATGCAACCTCAACCCCATTAGGAGATGCATGTGAGGCTGAAGCAATTCATTCAATCTTTAAAGATCATAACACTCCAGTAAGTTCAACGAAATCAATGACAGGACATGAATGCTGGATGTCAGGAGCAAGTGAAATTATTTATTCTATTATTATGATGCAGAACAGCTTCATTGCTCCAAATATAAATTTTAAAGAAAGTGAGAAATCTTTAGCAAAAATCAATATTATTGCACAACCATTGAAGAAGGAGTTAAATGCTATAATGTCAAACTCTTTTGGTTTCGGAGGGACAAATTCAAACTTAATTATTAAAAAATATGAATCTTAAAAAAATTATCAAGATTACGAATGAAGTTCTAGTAGATGAATTCGAAATAGAAGAATCAATAATTGTTGCTGAAGCAAATTTCCGAGAAACTCTTGATCTAGATAGCTTGGATTATGTTGATCTAGTAGTATTTGTTGAAGAGAATTTTAAAGTTAAGTTAACGGGTGAAGATTTTCAAGAGGTAATTACTTTTGATGACTTCTACACCTTGATTTCCAATAAGATTAATGAGTAAATGGTCAGGCAAAACGAAAGGATTTGCTTTGGGTTATCAGATTTTTATTCTATTTATTAAAAAGTTTGGTGTTCGGGCTGCTTACTTTTTATTATATTTTGTTGTTCCCTGTTATTTTATTTTCCTTCCAAAAGCTAGAAGAAACTTATATTCAACTTTTAGATCTATACCAAATTTTAATGAGTCTAAAATTCGATATACTGTATATAAGAATTTCACTACTTTAGGGAGAGTTTTAATTGATAACTTATCAATTCTAACAAAACACTCTGTTAAATATTCTTATTCTCAGATAGGAGAAAAATATCTGATTGATTTAATAAATAACTCACAAGCATCTATTTTAATCAGCGCACATCTTGGTAGCTGGAACATTGCTGGTGAATTGCTGAAGAAACAAAATGGAGCTGTTAATGTTGTTATGTTTGATGGAGAAGCTAAGAAAATAAAGAAATTAATTAAAAGAAATGTTGGAGAAAGTAATTATAAGATAATTGCTGTAAAAAATGATTTTTCACACCTTATTAAAATTAAAAAAGCAGTTGATAATGGAGAATTGATCTGTATTCATGCAGACAGATACATAGAAGGAGCTAAAACAATTACTACTAAGATATTCGGAAAAGAGGTATTCTTACCCTCTGGTCCTTTTGAGATTGCTTCAAAATTAAATATTCCTTATACTTTTGTGTTTGCAATTAAAGAAAGTATATTTCATTATCAATTTTCAGCAACAAAACCTCAACTTTCAATTAGTCCTCAAGTTATTGCAGATGATTTCGCTAATATATTGTCTAAAAAATTAAGTCTTTATCCTGAGCAATGGTTTAATTACTTTAATATCTTTGATAATAAGAAATAATTATGGATATTCAATTATTAATACCTCAGAGGGATCCAATTATAATGGTTGACAAGGTTACAAGTCATTCAAAAGATAATACAGACACCTTATTTACAATAAATAAGAATAATATATTTGTTGTAGATAATATCTTTCAATCTTCTGGAGTTATTGAGCATATTGCTCAATCTGCAGCAGCAAGCATGGGTAGAGAAACTATTGAATCAGGAAACAAACCTCTTTTAGGGTATATTGCATCTATTAAAAATTTAATTATTCATGATTTACCTAAAGTTGGAAGTGTGATTAAGACTAAGATAATTATCACTAATCAAATAAATAATATTATTATTGTTACTGGTGTATCTAAAGTTGAAGGAAAATCTATTGCGAGTTGTGAGCTTAGAGTATATATAGAACTTTAGTTATGTTTATTGGAGCAGAAAATATTATTTCTCCGTTAGGTAATAGTGCGGAAGAGATGTTTGAAAAACTAAAGAATGGAGAAAGTTCAATTAAAAATAATAAGGGAGTTTTAGCCTCTTATTTTTTTCCTTTTCAAAATCTACTATTACCACTTATGATGGATTCTATTAAAAAAAGTATAGAGCTAGTAGACAAAGATATTCTTATACAAAAAAGAACTTTATTGATTGTGAGTACGACTAAAGGAGAAATCAATCAATTAAGTAATAACATTAGAGATGCCCATCTCAGTTACTTACCTAACAATATACTTAAAGAACTTAGTTGGATTAATAAAGGGATTGTAGTATCTACAGCATGCGTATCTGGGTTGCAATCTTTAATTATAGCTAATGATATGTTAAATAATGATTATTATGATAATGTAATAATTTGTGGAGGAGATCTTGCCTCAAATTTTGTTTTGGAAGGATTCCAGTCTTTTCATGCATTAAGTAAATCTTCTTGTAGACCATTTGATGAAAACAGGAATGGTTTGACTTTAGGGGAAGCTGTATCAACAATTATAATGAGTAATAACAAGGGATTATATTCTCAAGTTCCACTTAAGTTCTTAGGTGGCTGTTCTATTAATGATGCTCATCATATTTCAGCACCTCATAGAGAAAGTAATGGACTAATACTATCAATTAATAATACTTTAGATATTTGCAACATTGAATCGACTGATATAGATTTTATTAATGCACATGGAACAGCAACAGCCTACAATGATAGTATGGAGGCAAAAGCATTTGGAAAATTAGAGTTGGCTGATATCCCAATAAATAGTCTAAAAGGATTTATTGGCCATACATTAGGCACTGCAGGCGTAATTGAAACTGCAATTTGTATGCAAAGTATGAGAAATAATTTATTATTAAAATGCTATGGCTTCTCTAGTCAAAATTTTGATGTAAAATTAAACCTAATAACTGAAAATAAAAATCTTGATACAAATACTATTTTAAAAACATCTTCTGGTTTTGGTGGTTTTAATGCATCTGCAATACTTCAGAAAATATAATGTCTATATCGTTTAATAAATTAAAAACTTCAGTACAGATTTCCCAAGGATCCAATATTATAGAAGATTCATTAAAAGAACTGTACTATAAATTAGACCTTAATTATCCTAAATTTTTTAAAATGGATAATCTTTGTAAATTAGGTGTATTAGGTGCAGAACTTTTGGTGAAAGAAAATCAAGAAATACTTAAGGGTAAGGTTGATATTGGCATTATTTTACAAAATAAATCAAGTAGTTTAGATTCAGATATTAAACATCAAGCAAAAATAGATGAAGATACTGTTAGCCCAGCAGTATTTGTATATACGTTACCTAATATTGTAATTGGTGAAATATCAATAAAACATAAATGGAACAGTGAAGGTGTTTTCTTTGTTGATAAGGAGATAGATTATGAATTGCTTTCACAATATTCTAATATTTTACTCAAGGAGGCTAGAACGAAACTAAATCTTATTGGGTGGGTTGATGTTTTTAAAAATCAACTTTCACTTCAATTCTGTTTTGTTGAGTCAGAAATAACAACTGATAAGCTAGAAAGTTTACTAGGTTAATACAAACCATGAACAAAAGGAATAATTTCTTTATCAAACAATGCTTTTACTGCTCCTCTTTTAGGGTTAGCATCAAAACTCTTAAATGAGTTCTTTGATTTAAAACGCTTAATAATTGTGTTGTCTTTTGTAATTGCTTGTGCATTTATTGTATAGAATATTGAAAAATTAGCATCAAGATTTAAGATAAAATCTGCCTGTTCTTTTGAATTGACAGTTTTCCAATATCCCCATAAGAGTATTTTGTCATTTGTATGCTCAATAACATTCTCATTATTAGATTCAATATAGACTTTTGCTCCTCTGACAAAATAATCATTAGCATCTTGAGCAAAAGATGTTAATGACAATAAACTAACGACAAAGATTAGTATCAGCTTTTTTATAATTACATTTTTTTCCATTGTTTGTATTTTTTCTTTTTGATTTGTTTTATAATATCATAAACTGCACCAGCCCAGTAATTTCTAAAGCCAAAACCACCAGGCTTACCAATCATTCTTTCAGTTAGTATGATTTCATTTGTTCTGGAATTAATAAGAGTCACCCAAATAACTGCTTGTTCTTTAGGCTTATCTAATCGTTCTACAATGAAGACAAGACAAATCTTCTGTTTAATATTACTGAAGTTATAGTTTTTAACGATATTATTAATATCAGATTCACTTATACTATAAGATCTGTCAGCAAATATCTTATTTAATTTTACATTTGAATTATGAAGGTCAAAATATGAATCTTCAGTATACAGCTGCTTTAATTTAAAAGCGCCTTTAACATTATATTTATCTCCTTCATCAAATATTAACTGATTCCAAGCAATAAAATAATGATCAATTATTTTCTTTGGATCATTAAATCCTTCAGACCCTAATAATTTTGTATTAGAGAAATCTAAACCTAACCATGCCCAAGAATGTTGTTTTTTAATCTCCGAAAAAGAAGATTGAGCTGAAAGTAATTGAATGTTTAAGCATAAAATTAAAATAAATAATATTTTTTTCATAACTTGATATATTTAATAATACAAATTTAATCATTTTTTTAGAACTTAGAAAGCCCTAGATATTATTCTTAGCTCTAATTATCAGAACTAAATTTATTATTGCCGTGGTTCATTTCTAAATATTAATTCTAATAACATGTTTGATCAATTAAATTGTCAGCTCTTATTTAAGAAACATTTATGTATGTTTACCAATATTAAAAAAACTCTATATCATGAAAAAAAAAATATTACTGTTTGCAATGTCTATATTAATTAGCTCAGTTACTTACGCTTCATTTCCTGTAACCCAACATGCAGATGAATTACTGGTTACTACTACTGCAGAACCAATTGTATATGGAGGTGATTTTAATTGGCAGGCGATTGTTTCAGCATCTTGTCTTCTTATTGGCCTTTCTATTTCTTGGTATTTTCTGATACCTGGATTAGTTTTTGGTATTATGGGTATTATTGGCGATAAAAACATGAAATGGTTAGGATGGGTCGGAATGATTGCTAATGCAGCTTGGCTTTTAATTGTATTATTAATAATTGGAATTGTTGCATCAGTCAATGAAGATGTCTACACTGAAGATATCTAATTAATAAAATTTCTAACGAGATTATTATAAATTAGTTTATTATTTAATTCCTGTAAGGCAATTCTTAATCTCATTTTTCAATGATTGAGAAGGTAAGTCTTTAGTTAATGATATTTTAAACATCTTTCTTGCTTCTGCACGCTTACTTTGTTTTAAGTAATATCTCCCAAGCAGATAATAAGTGCTGTAACTACTAGCGTTCAACTGTATAAATTGCTCAATATCAAAAACAGGTTTATTAGTATTGAATAATAAGTAATCAGTTATTTTATTTTTAGTTTCCTTCCATTGCTCAAAATTATGATAATCTTGATGAAATAGAAAAGAGTCTTTCTCGATTATTTGTATAAAGTTAGCCGTAGTATTATTACCGTTAGAAAATATACTGTCTAAATTATAGCATATAAAATCTCCCATCTGGTATGGAGGTGTTGAGACCCACATATTCAGTTTGCTTGGCTCAAACACAACTCCATGATGAGCTAATAACTGATTAATAGCATGAGGATTTCCTAAACCAATATTTGCTTCTGCTTCTCCCTGTTTGTCTCTTAAAATAGTAATAGCTCTTTTTACATCAATTGTTTCTTTTTGATTAACTAGGTCGGCCACTCTATTAAACCTGTACTTAGAATCAGTTTTTTTAATATTTCTAATATTAATTGAATCATTGATAAAGGGAACACTTTGAAAGTGATTTGAGCAGATTAGGAGTTCATTGCTTTCGAAAACACCTTGTTTTTCAGGTGTCTTCTCAATAATTATTGTTTTGTTGTCTAAAGCTGAACTAATCATTATTGATTCAGAAACAAATATTTCTTTTTCTGAAATATAATTTCTAGCTTCATTTAAGTTTTTGGTAAATTGCAATACTTCTCTTACTAAGATGGAAATTGGCAAGCTAGCTGAAGTCGGAGGCTCTGACATAGATGCATTAATAGTAACAGCTAAACCTTTTTCATTCATTCCTGAGACAACTCCCATCATACCTGGCCATGAGTAAGAAATAAGTGCATAACCACTATCTGGTTTAAGCATCAGAATAACTTTCTCTTCCGCAAACTCATCACCAAAATAAAAATCAAAATTTCTTGCATGAATAATATCTCCATCTTTTGTGTTTTCTCCCCAAGCTGAAAATGAGGTACATCCGACAAGTGAGTAATTGTTTAATGCATGGCCTAAATCATGCGCAGCATGATATGCCAAGATTCTCATATATTTCTTTCCTATAAAATCATATTCATCTGAAAAAAACAATGAAACTCCCAATATTTCATTTTTTAATTCCTCTGACACATAATTATTTATATCAGCATGAAAAAGGTAAATTAAATTTTTTAAAAACCATTGATAAACTTTAGAAGGAACAATTTTATTGATGCTATTTACAAAAACTTCTTCTTGATACTGAACAGGCCCTTCAATTAAATTTCCATATGCAACACCTCTTTCAAAAGCACCTCCCTCTAAGTACACTTCCCAAAGTCCATATTCATTTTTATTAGCCCAACTTTTTCCATAAGAATATACCCGATTATTATCCTTTATTAAAGAATTCATTTCCTTATATTCAGAAGGAAAATGAGGTGATGTAGAGTGAAGTTTATATTTTGAAAATTGAACAAGCCCAAATATAAAGATGAGTACAAATATTATTAAAGCAGTGCTCCATTTTAGTATTATTACTAATATTTTTCTCATTTTTTTACGCGTAATTTATTTGATAAGTTCAGACTTAGATAGGTGAAACAAAAGAAAACAATCCCTGAGAATATTGCAAATAATAAACTTCCAAGAATATATTGTTTTAATACTGATTGAATATTTTGTAAATCAATATCAGAAGAGAATACTAATTTTTCTCCTCCAAGAAAGAAATGTCCAAAATAATAGCTACCGAATATGATGAATGGAATGAATGGTGGAATACTAATATTACTAGATAATAGAACAATAACTTTGTTTAACTTTAATAAATAAGATAAGAAAACAGCAACTAACATCTGAAAACCCCAAATTGGAACTATTCCCATAAAAACGCCAAAACCTACAGAGCAAGATTTGTGTAGACTACTACCCTCTTGGCTAAAAAATTCTTGGAATAGATTTTTGATTCGCAACTTCCCAAATAAAAGATAAAGAAATCTTAATGGGATATAATAAAGTAAAGCAATTGTAAATAGAATAGTATTAAGAATGCTAATTCTTGCAAAATCTTGAAATGGCCTAAAGTGAGAAACACGCTCATATTTATCATATTTTACTTTTATAGGGATTTCTTTTACTGACACATCTCTCCAAGCCAATCTAACCAATATCTCAATCTCAAATTCAAATTTATTAGTAAGAAAAGTAATATTCTTTATTTTATCTAATGGGTACAACCGAAACCCTGTTTGGGTATCTGATAGTGAAATACCTGTTTCTGTCCAAAACCAGAAATTTGAAAATTTATTTCCAAAACTGCTTTTTTTAGGGATTCCATCTTGAGTCATATCTCTTGCTCCTACTACTAATGATTCAGGGTTAACAGTTATCTCATTTAAGAATTGATAAATATCTTCAGGATAGTGCTGTCCGTCAGAATCGATTGTGATAGCATAGTGAAATCCATTATTGATAGCATGTTGAAATCCATTTCTCAATGCCCTTCCCTTCCCTTGATTTTTACTGTGAGTTATTAGTGTAATTTTATTAGTGTAATTCTCTAAAACATGACTAGTACTATCAGTAGAGCCATCATTAATAACAATAATATTTGATGAAATTTTGAGTATTTCAGATATAACTTTTGACAAAGTTTTTTCATTATTATAGGTAGGGACTATAACACACCAATTGTCTTTAGAGTATTTATTTTGTTTTGTATTTTGCATTTAGTTTAAAATAAATATTATCATTCTGACTAACAATTGCTTTTACCTCATATTGCTCCTGATTATTAATTATTGATATTTTTACATTATAATTATTGTTTTCTGAAGGGATAATCATTCTAGAAAACTTAATATGTTTAGCTGTTTTAAGTTGTACTTTTTGCCCTAAGATATCTGATACCTGATATCTGATGATGTCGCACATAATTACTCCAGGCAGCACGGGTTTACCAGGGAAATGCCCTTTAAAAACTGGATGTGTGAAATCAAACTCAATTAAATAACTAATACTGCTATCTTCTTGTTTTTTATCTAAAATTGAATATATTTTTTTTCCTTTAATTTGCATAGAAATTAATTTTTGTTAAATCACCATTTTGAGAATGCACTTCTAATTTGTTTAATGAGATTTTTTCTTTATTGAAAATTAAAATAATTTCTTTTATTTTATCTCTCATAGCCCCTTTTTTTGGAATAAGAGAAATCGCATATTCTTTATTGCTCTCTGAATAAATAGTTTCTAATGTTTGATCATTCAATATATCTCCCGTTATTATCGAAATAATAAAACTATTTATGTACTTATCTAATTTATTATTTGATTTCTCACTAATTAAATACACCTCATCAAATGGCTCTTTTTGAGACCAAATGATATCTCCATCTTTCTCATATTTAAAAATTCCTGATGAAATTAAAGGTCTAGCTATCATTCTTATTTCTTTCTCTTGATGATATTGGCATTCAATTTTTGTGAGTTGTTTAAAATGACTTTTAAGTATTGTTTCAATATTTTTTTCCTGACTTATTGTAATACTAGATAATAATACAGTAAATATAATTAAGAGATTATGCATTTTGAATTGTTTTAAATTTTAATTTCTTTTCAAAACAGTAAAGAATAACTTTTTCTAGAATGAATAATGTACTTTCACATCTATCATGGAAAAGAATTACGGTTCCCCCATTATCAATGCCTTTTTTTACCCTTTTAAACAATTGAACTGGATTACTTATAATTGTATCTAATGAACGGATATCCCATCCTACAGAAATCATTTTAAGATTTACTAAAGCTTTGTTAATACTTGGTGTTGTTATCCCAAATGGAGGGCGAAATAGAACAACATTATCAGATGTTATTGACTTAATTAGATTATTTGTTTTGACTAATTCATATTCCATTTCTTTTTCAGAATATATTGGAAAAGTTGGCTTGTGGCTAAAAGTATGACAACCTATAGTATGACCTTCTGAATGAATCCTTTTTACAATATTTTCATTTTCTAACAAGCTAGAACCGATAAGAAAGAAATTTGCTTTTACATTGTGTTTTTTTAGTATGTCAAGAATTTTTGGCGTCATTATGAGGTCGGGTCCGTCATCAAAAGTTAAGCAAATACTGCCTTTTTCGATTGAGTTAATTGACTTGACAAAAGTATTTTGTCTAATATTGAAAATCCCAATTACTAAGTAACTAATTAATAGGGATAGGATGATACATATAAAGAAAATCATTTTCTTAGTATTGTTATGCCAACATCATTATTTGTTGCATAATTAATGATAAATATTCTTTTCATATTTAAAGGTAGGTTATGGTTTTCTATATGAGTTATGTTAGAGTTGAGTAATTCTACAGCTAGTTGAATGCCAAATGCAGAATTGGACATATATATGCCACTAAATTTTGAATAGTCTAAGTGTTTAGCTCTTTCACTATTATTGCAAAAGGAAGAACCTGAAATAATAAAATCTTCATCAGGGTTAAAGTTCTCATTAATAAAAGAATATAATTTTTGTTTTTTTGTAATAATACAATTTATTATTTCTGCTAAAGAATCTTTTTTAATTGAAGATAAGTTGAAAAATGTTGATCCTGTGGTAAACTTATATTGACTGTCCATCTTTTGCATAATGTCATTTAGGATAGGGGTTGATTCGTCAACTCCACCTAAAATTACATTATGCCCCTCTTTAGTTAATAAAATCGCATCTGTTAGCGCTCCTTCAAAAGAAAGTCCTCCTTGAGAATAAGTAGAATTATATCCCTTATTTTTTGTGTGCAAAGCAATTTCTCCAGAGATGGTATTGTGAACAGAATTAATGAATGGAGTAGGTGATAAAACAGATAGTTCTGAATCAGTAAATGAAGATAAAAACAATTCAGTATGATGAATAGAACCTAGGCCAGTACCAACTACAATAGCGCCAACCTTCTGTTTAGGGATGCAAGCTAGAGTGTTTGCTAGTCCCATTTTGACAATTGCAGACATTCTTCTTAAGTTAATTCCTGAAATAACTTTCTTATATTCGGGATGAATGGTTTCAATACTTGCAATGTTATTAAAGTAATAGTCTAATATATTTTTGTTATAAAAATTACCTTGAGAGATGGTTGAGTATTTATGAATAAATGCCATTATCTACCAATTATAATACTAGCATTATTTCCTCCAAAGCCAAATGAATTAGATAATACTGTATCAATTTTTACATTTTGCATTATTTTTTTTACAGGTGTAATTTTTAGCTCTGTCATCTTTTCATTATTATTTAAAACTGGAAAAATAGTATTATTCTGAATTGATAGAATTGAGAATATACATTCAATAATTCCAGCAGCAGCTAAAGTATGTCCTGTATATGCTTTTGTAGAGCTAAATAATGTTGTTTCTCCAAACAAGGTTTCAATTGCTCTCCCTTCAGAAAGATCATTGTTTGGTGTTGCTGTCCCATGGGCATTTATATAATCTATATCATCCGGAAGTAAATTTGCTTCCTCAAGTGCTATTTGCATAGCTTTTTGAGCGCCTTCACCATTTGGAGAAGATGCTGTCTGGTGAAAAGAATCATTAGCATTACCCCACCCAAGAATAGATGCAATTTTATTATTCTTTGTTATTGCTATTGATTTATTGTTTTCAAGGATTATGTAGCCAGCAGCTTCACCTAAGTTTAACCCATTTCTATTATTATCAAAAGGTTTACAAGGTTCATTATCATAAATTCTTAGTGAATTAAAACCGTTAATAGTAAACTTAGTTAAAGCGTCCCCTCCTCCTATCAATACTCTATCAAAAAGGTTATTCTTAATCATTCTGGATCCAAGCATTATAGCATTTGCTGAGGAAGAACAAGCCGTTGAAACAGTAGTTTTAAAATCTTCAAGCTGAAAATAATTAGCTAAATAGTCTGTAACTATTCCGCAAGGATGTTGATGTAAAGATTCAACTGATTCTTTTGTTTTGAAATATTGTTCGGTGAGGTCCATACCCCCAATTGTTGTAGCTCCAATCATAGCAGTTCTAATACGTGAATTAGGCTTATTACTTCCCCACGCTTGCTTTGCAGCAATTAATGATAATAATAGAGATCTAGGTAGTTTTTCATTTACATCTTTCCCAAATGCAATTTCAGCAAGTTCTTTGTTAGAAAGTTTTATTTCTCCTCCAAGAAAATCTTGACTCAATCCTTCTATTAGATTAATTTTTGAAATCCCTGAAGATAGACTCCTTAATGCGTTATGATTCTGTTCTAAATCTAGACCTATTGCGGAAATAACGCCTAATCCTGTAACAGAAATTTCCATTTACGCTCTTTCTTTTTTAATAAATTCAGCAATAGTATTTACAGTTTGGAATATTTGCGATCCTTCTTCAGGATTAGATATCTTAATATCAAACTCTTTGTCAAGCATCACTATAATTTCCAATGCATCAATAGAATCTAAGCCTATACCGTCACCAAAAAGCGGTGTATCATCTTTTATATCTTCAACACTAAAATCTTCAAGATTAAGATGTTCAATTAGTTGTTTTTTTAGTAAAGTTTTTAAATCATTCATCTTTTTTATATAATCTTATTAAGTTTGTGCTAAATTAAAAAACTATTATTTATGAAAACTATTATTACAACATTTATTTTTTCAATTTTCACATTATTTGTCTCTGCACAATTAAGTGAAAGTGATAAAGTGTATTTGCAATTTCAAGATACCGATGGTGAGGTGAATGTTGATGGCAATGATGCATGTGAGATGCTAAAAAGCTACGTGATAGGAAAGACTTCTTTAAGTGTTGTTTCTGACAAAGAAGATTCTGACTATACATTTGTACTATCTGTTATTGAGAAAAACATGGGAGACAGAAAGGGAAAAATTATTGTAGTAGACAGCAAAACAAAAAAAACAATTTTTGAATCTAAATGGAAAAGAGGGAGCATGAATGCTGTATATGGGTATTCTGGCACAAGGCACGCAATAGGCAGAGTATTTAAGGGGCAAGTTTTAAAAGAATTTAAGCAAATTAAAAAATAATAAATTAATATCTACTTGTTATATTACTGACTACTTCTTCTATATCTTATCCTCAAGATGAAGGCAGACTAGAACCTCTACCCTTTTTACTAGATTACAGAAAGATTATATTCGAGAATTTGCACCATTTTTCGCACCGCTAATCAATTTACTAATCCAAACATAGGAAAATTAATTTGATTATCTGAGTAATATCGTATTTTATAAAATATTAAATTCAACAACCTTAAGTCCAACAAAAATAAACCCCTGTGGGTTTTTATTTATTCAATAATTACTTTCAACTAACTTGCAAATATGAAATTAGAAAAAATAATTTCAATAACAAAGTTTGAACTTTCAATCTAAAATTTTTATAGTTTTATTTTTTTATCTTTGAAAAATGAAAAAAGCAATAGCCCTCCTATTATTTCTTCCAATCTTTTTGATAGGACAAAACAATATTACAATATGTGACGGGGATAGCGCTTTTATATATGGTAACTGGCAAAATACTGGAGGTATTTATACTAATGGAGGTTTAACAACTACATTAGTAATAAATCCGTTACCAATTATAACTCCAAATTTCGTACTAAATGGTAACGCACAAATACAACCAGGAAATGTATTTCAATTAACTTCAGCAAATAACACTCAATCAGG
>Ga0307994_1000272_pt1 | contig 38567 bp, 42 predicted proteins | sample EllFjometagen261_FD_203171 | JGI IMG/M metagenome (GOLD analysis project Ga0307994, IMG submission 203171) | Marine microbial communities from Ellis Fjord, Antarctic Ocean - #261 | ecosystem: Environmental > Aquatic > Marine > Unclassified | place: Southern Ocean | collected 2014-11-02
TGCTGGAGCCTATCGGCAACATCCCACCCGCTGAAGCCGAACAACGATACTACGCCAAGCTGGACGATGTCCCCATGGCCGCGTAACTTAAACCAAATGGCCTCCGGCAATCTCGGGGCGGTTCAATTGCCATGTCCAAGATAGCGATGGTTATTCACGGTGCTTGGCGCAACTTCAGGAGTTGGGCGGGCTTTGCCGAACGCTTGCGGTCCCGAGGCCATACCGTTATCGCACCCGACTTGCCGTTGGACGCCCGGGATCCTGCCGATCCGCTGCGTGACCATCTTCCGCGGTCGCTTTCTTGTTTCATAAGGCGTTAGCGGCTTTGTCCGTGAGATGCGAAAAGATCACGCAATGCGTCTGCGCCGCAAAGGCCGAGAGCTGAGGCAAGTCCCTGCACCTCGCAGGCGATTCAGCCGTGACGAACGAGGATTGTTCCCGGATCAGGCCGGGCGCACATCCCGCTTTGTGCCAACACTGCTGTAGGAAATGTTTATCCTGGTAGGTCCTAAAAGGCAGCGGCGAAACGCGAAACGCCATTTGCAAAAGGGATTGCAGCCGCGACGCCCAACTGATAACCAAGTTGTCAGATTGGAAACAAAGTTCATGAATCATACCGCGACGGTGCTGGTTTTGGCATTGGGAGCTTCGGATTGGGGCTTGATCACCAAAGCACTCACAAACCGATATAGTTATCGATTCATCGTGGCAAAATCTGCAAGCGAAGCGCGCAATGCCCTCCAGTCCGCTCAAATCGAACTCGCGGTCAGTGAAGAAGGCGCTGGCAGTTTCGAGGGAATGAACTTTCTGTTGAATCTGCGCACCTCGAATCCAGGTATTCTACGCATCTATGTTGCACCGCTGGCAACAGCGGTATCAGCCGATACTGCCGCCAAAGCCGGCATCTATCAGTTTCTCCATGAACCGCTGGACCCAGACCAACTCGGGCTAGTTCTCATGCGGGCATTGGAGGCGCAAGAATTGGCGCGGCGGCATCGACTTCTCGCGCGTGAGTTCAAGGTTCAGCAGGGGCCGCTAAGTGCCGACGGTCACGCATCGACACTGTTTCGCAGGCCTGAAAGCCAGCGTTTCGAAAAACTGGTTTACGCCAGTGACCGCATGGCTCAGATCTGCAATCTGGCCGCGCGAGCCGCGCCGACGTCACTACCCGTAGTGATAGAAGGCGAAACGGGAACAGGCAAAGAGCTGCTAGCCCGCGCCATCCACTATAATTCTGACCGGCGCGCGAGCCCGCTACTGGTGCAAAATTGCGGCGGGATTTCAGATGAAATGCTGCAATCGGAGCTGTTCGGACACAAACGTGGGGCGTTCACCGGAGCAGTTGCCGATCGGCTGGGACTCTTCCGGGCAGCCGATGGCGGCACGGTATTTCTCGATGAGATATCCGAGGTGTCGCCTTCGTTTCAGGTTAGCCTCCTGAGGTTTCTCCAGGAGGGAGAAGTCAAACCGATCGGATCAGACACTGTCATGCACTGCGACGTTCGGATTATCGCGGCGTCGAACCGTCCGTTGAAAGAACTGGTTGCAAAGCGTGAATTTCGCCAGGATTTGTACTTCCGACTCAAGGGCTTCAATCTGGAAATGCCGCCCCTACGCGAGCGCCCGGAAGACATTGAACCGCTAGCAGAATTTTTTGTCGGAAAGCACGCCGAAGCCACCGGCCGCAAGATTCTGGGAATCACGACCGATGCGTTGAGCAAGCTCTCTGCCTGTGATTTCCCAGGCAACGTCCGCGAACTGGAGAATGAGATCCGCAGGATGGTCGCACTTGCAAAGGATGGCGAGTTCATAACAACGCGCAGTCTATCGCCGACCATTCTGGCTGCTTCCAACCTTGCCAAAGCCCATGAAGAAAACGTAATGTTGCTGCCGACCGGCGTGACCTTGAAAGAACATTTCGAACATCTGGAACGGCGGATTGTGTTGAAGGCGCTATTGACGCACGGGTGGAATCAAAGCCGTGCCGCAGCCGCACTAGGATTGTCACGCGTAGGGCTGGTAAATAAAATTAAACGCTATAATCTGTTGAGATCGGATCAGGAAGTCGGCAATGGCACAAACTGGCGGTGAAAGGGAAGGCAACCAAGTGGTGCGCTTCCCTTACTCACGAGTCCCGCCGTCCCCTTCGACACAGCCTGCCAAGTTTCTGGGCTATGGCGCAATGGCCCAACTGATCGGTGTCCCTGATCGTCAAACAACGGGTCATTGGTGCAGCCGCTGCTCGGGAATCTGGTACGGATATCTTCTGGAAGTATCATGTCCGGTATGCGGCAATCGCCACGGATGAGAGCCGACCGCTATATACCTGATTATCATTTGTAAAGAAACAATGCTCTTTTCGCTGCCTTAGGCGAAACTTCGTTCCCCCGTTGATTGCCCGCTTTCTCCTCGCAACCATTGCATATCCTGTCGTCTCGGAGTGTTGGCACGATATATGCTTGGTCCGGCTTGACTGCACCATGCTGTCACCTGGACCCTCCGGCACATAATTTTCGTGACACCAAGGAGGGGCGGGCAGAGATAGGGAGGGGAAACCAATGAAGAACGTGATCTCGCGCGCAACGTCATGTGCGTTGGCTGTGGCTGCCATGGCTCTGATGCCCGGAATTGCCAAGGCCGAAGAAGGCGACAAGAATTGGCAGGTGCGCCTCCTTGGAAGCTATGTGATAACCGAAAATGGTGCGGACCAGGTGCGCGTGAACGGCAGTGCTGTCGCTGGTGCCGATTTGGCCACGTCCAATCCGGTGATCCCGGCGCTGACCGTTACAAGGTTCGTCGGTGACAATATCGGTATTGAGTTGTTCTGCTGCTTTGCGCGTGTCGATGTCGACGGGCGCGGCGCACTAGCCGGTGCCGATGTTGCACGGGCGACTTTCTTTGCCCCTGTCGTCACGGCCCAATATCGTTTTGGTCCCAGATCCGGTCCGCAACCCTATGTCGGTGCTGGCGCACAAGCATTGTTTTTCTTCAATGAGCGCGCTCGCCTCGGCGGGTTCACGCAAGCCAAAGTCAAGACCGCTTTCGGCCCAACGCTACAGGCTGGCATTGACGTGCCGCTTGGCGACAGTTTTTTGATCAACGCTGATGTAAAGAAGAGTTTTTTCTCGACTGATGCTACGCTTACCGGCGGAAGCAGCACCGTGAATGCCGACAATATCAAGCTAAGTCCGTGGATCATTAGCGCAGGCGTCGGTTTTCGGTTTTGACGGATCGTTATGCAAACTTACTTTGCACATGTAAATCCAGTTACCAGGCCATCGAATGGGCGATGCGGCCATTGCCGCGGATTTGCAGCGAATCGCGCGAGCGGGCTTAGTCGCTCCAGTTTGGCACGGTAGTTGCAGGTATAAAATTAACTTTTCGGCCAGGCGGCTCTGGTTGGGGAAATTTGGGAGAGAATATTATGCCGAATATGCTGTGGCTCCAAGGCGGAGCCTGTTCCGGGAATACGATGTCGTTTCTGAATGCTGAAGAGCCAAGCGCCTGCGATTTGGTAACCGACTTTGGCATAAATGTTCTCTGGCATCCTTCACTCGGCCTGGAACTGGGCGAAAATCTTCAAAAGATGCTGAACGGATTGGTGTCGGGCGAGATACCGCTCGATATCTTCGTGTTCGAGGGGTCGGTCGTAAACGCGCCGAACGGTACAGGCCAGTGGAACCGTTTCGCCGGTCGCGCGATGAAGGATTGGGTCTCCGATCTTTGCAAGGTCGCGGGCTATGTCGTGGCGGTCGGCGATTGCGCGACTTGGGGCGGCATCCCAGCCACGGCGCCGAACCCCTCCGACAGCCAAGGTTTGCAGTTTCTAAAGCGTAATCATGGCGGCTATTTGGGCACCGGCTATACTTCGAAGGCGGGTCTTCCCGTCATCAATGTGCCGGGTTGTCCGGCGCATCCTGACTGGATCACGCAAATCGTCGTCGCCGTCGCGACGGGCCGCGGCGGCGAGCTCACCCTTGACGAGTTCCAGCGCCCCAAAACATTCTTTACATCGTTCACGCAGACTGGTTGCACCCGCAACATGCACTTTGCTTATAAGGTGTCAGCGACCGAGTTCGGACAGCGCAAGGGCTGCCTGTTCTATGATTTGGGCTGTCGCGGTCCGATGACGCACTCGCCTTGCAACCGCATTCTCTGGAACCGGCAGTCTTCAAAGACGCGGGCCGGGATGCCTTGCATGGGCTGCACCGAGCCGGAATTCCCCTTCTTCGATCTGGCACCCGGTACCGTGTTCAAGACGCAAACCGTTATGGGCGTACCGAAAGACATGCCGACAGGCGTCGATAAATCCGGATACATCAAGCTGACTGCGGCGGCGAAAGCTGCGTCGCCGCGTTGGGCCGAAGAGGATATCTTCGTCGTTTGATCGACCGCGCCCCGACGCCGACACCGTTGGCATAAGCACAGCATTCAAGAAAGGTTTTAGTAATGTCCGCAGCAGTTCAAACACTTGATATTTCGCCGGTTGGGCGTGTTGAAGGCGATCTCGACATTCGGGTCGACATCGAAAATGGCGTGGTCGTCAATGCCTGGGCCCAGGCTGAGATGTTCCGCGGCTTTGAAGTTATTCTCCGCGACAAGGATCCGCAAGCCGGCCTCGTCGTCACGCCCCGCGCTTGCGGAATCTGTGGTGCCTCACACCTAACCTGCGCTGCGTGGGCGCTCGATACCGCCTTCAAATCCGAGGTGCCCCGCAACGCCATTCTCGCCCGCAACCTTGGGCAGATCACTGAAAGTCTGCAAAGCTTGCCGCGCCACCATTATGGCCTGTTCATGATTGATTACACGCACAAGAACTATTCGAAGTCGCGTTACTATGAAGAGGCAGTCCGGCGCTGGTCACCCTTCACCGGCACCAATTATGAGCATGGTGTCACCATTTCAGGTCGTCCAGTGGAAATTTATGCGCTTTTGGGCGGTCAATGGCCGCATTCAAGCTACATGGTGCCCGGCGGTGTGATGTGTGCGCCGACGCTTACGGACGTGACACGTGCATGGGCGATCCTTGAGCATTTCCGCCGCAACTGGATTGAACCAATGTGGCTGGGTTGCTCGCTTGAGCGCTACGAGGAGATTCGCTCTTATGATGATTTCCTCGCATGGCTTGATGAAAAACCCGAACATGCCAATTCCGATCTAGGAATGTTTTGGCGGATGAGCCTTGATATTGGGCTGGACAAATACGGCAAAGGCCACGGAAAATTCGTGACCTGGGGTTATCTTCCCCATGAAGACAAATACAACAGGCCAACAATCGAGTCGCGGAACCGTTCGCTGCGCATGAAGAGCGGTGTCTATGTGGGCGAAACCGACACCCATGAATTGATGGAAGAGCGCTTCATCCGCGAGGACATTGATCGGGCCTGGTACGACGAGAAGAGCGGCCAGCATCCCTTTGACCGCGTCACAAAACCTATCCAGAAAAACGACATGGACCATGATGGCCGTTATTCATGGTCCACTGCTGTGCGTCATGCAGATAATGGGCGTCTTGAGGCCGGCGCGCTTGCTCGGCAGCTGGTCAATGGTGGCAGTCACGGCGAAGATTGGCAGCACACCGATCCGCTTGTGCTCGACATGTATCGCAAGCTTGGCGGCGCAAGCATTGCGCTTCGCCACTTCGCCCGCATGCACGAAGGCGTCAAACTCTATCGCGAAGCCGAGCATTGCTTGCGCGAATTCCGTCTTAACGATCCCTGGTATGTCAAACCGACAGAACGTGATGGCCAGGGATGGGGCGCGACCGAGGCTATCCGCGGTGCGCTTTGCCACTGGATCGAAGTTGAGAACGGCAAGATCAAGAACTATCAGATCATCGCGCCGACGACCTGGAATGTTGGCCCGCGTTCAGACAGCGGAGAGCTTGGTCCGATTGAAGAGGCTTTGATCGGGACGCCTATTGCCGATATTAGCGATCCGGTCGAGGTCGGCCATGTCGCTCGTTCGTATGATTCATGCCTGGTTTGCACCGTGCACGCCCATGACGCAAAAACGGGCGAGGAGTTGGCGCGGTTCCGCACCGCGTGAACTCCAACGGCTGCTTTACACTTCGGCGCTCGCAAGTTGCGAGCGCCGGATCACTTAGCTATTGCAAGGCATGCAAAATTGACTGAAGACGAACAACAGGCGCTGCTTAGCAAAATGTCCGATATGATGGACGCTGGACTCGTGACACAAACCGAGCCCTTTCCTGAGACTGAGAAGGAATTTGCAGGCCTTCTCAACGAGCTCCGAGCGCTTGATCCAGATGACCTTGAGGGCAAGATGGTTGTCAGCGGATTTGTGAATCACCCTTATGGACCCGATGAAGCGCGCTGCTTGGAATGCATGTATTATCTGGTGCACCGTCAATGGTGTGATTTACCGGAACTTGCAGTTCCGGTGGAGGCAAACTGGTGGTGTCGCCTCTGGCGGATTTGAGTTCGCCTGCTGGAGATGATCATGCGCGAAAAGAACGACAAGGATACGCGCGAGACCATCGCGACGCTGCTTGTGTCTGGCTTTCCAACCGAAGCCTTCCCTCGCGCTGATAGCCATGCGATGATTCTGGATATTGTTGCCAGACTTCATGCACTACCAGACGATCTGGCCCAAAAACTGACGGTTGCGGGCTTTACGCCTGAGCCGGTCGATATCGACGGACTGTCGCAGTCGTGCGAAACTTGCATGTATTACCTCGTTCACCAGCGGTTCTGCGAGCTTCCCGAGTTGTTGCTGCCGGTCGAACCTGAATGGTCTTGCCGTCTTTGGCGAATTTGAGGCTTAATTGATGATCGCAGTAATTGGTTGCGGCAACTTGAACCGGCAAGATGATGGCGCTGGCATTGAGGTGATCCGACAGCTTCACAGCCGGGGTATCGCGAGTGAAACGGTTCGGCTCTTCGATGCTGGAACAGATGGTACGGCGGTCATGTTTCAAGCGCGCGGCTGTACGAAGCTTATTGTCATCGACGCATCGCGGACGGGTGTTGATAGCGGCGCAATTTATGAAGTTCCCGGCAGCGAGTTGGAGTTGCCATATAGCCCAGGCTTGAACCTCCATGACTTTCGCTGGGACGCCGCACTGCATGCTGGCCGGATGATCTTTAAGGACGAGTTCCCGAGCGATGTTAAAGTCTTCCTGATCGAAGCTGAAAGCCTTGATCTGGGGATTGGCTTGTCTGCGTCAGTAATGATCGCCGCTTCGACCGTGGCTGATCGTGTCGAATCGCTGGTGCGGCAGAGTCGGGACGCTGACCACGCATGATCGGTTCTGCGGTTGATATTCGTATCGGCGAAGGCGGCATTTATTTGTCGGCATCCGTCTGTGAACAATATTTTGGCGGCGTTGAGGCTGTCATCCTGCTTCGCTGGGAAAACGACATTGGGATACTGCCAGTGCGCCATGCAGCAGCAGGCGGCTATTTGCTGAAGCGCCGGAATCTTGCCGGTGATTGCCTTGTCTTTGCGCCAGAGTTTTTCGAGCATGTGAACCGACGCAATGCGCCCGTGGAATGTTTTGAAGCGCAGTGGGATGACGGACGCGCCGCGCTGCTCGTGCGGGATTACTGTAAATAAAGTTTGCATATATACAACTTGTTTGACAGTCGCGTTTGCTGCGCTTACCTCATCTGAGAAGGTCGGATGGATCGCGAAAGAATCGATTCGTTGGCAGTTTGGGAGAGAGTTACGTGGAAGCTGATCTGGGCCGCGCTGGCGACGAGGTGCGTGCAGCAATTGCGGCTGCTGAGGAGGAAGCTACCTCCCCGGTCGAGCGCGCCGAGATGCTGATGGAAATTGCCATTGGCCTTCAGCAGCGTCCGAAGAATGCTGACCAGCTGTTGGCGGCAATCGACCTTTACGAGCGCGCGCAAACTATTTGCCCCGTCGACGAGCCATTGTTGATCGCCAGAATGAAGGCGCGTATGGGCACAGCGTATCTCGCTGTCCCCAGCGAGGGCCATGAATCGCTCGAACAGGCACGAGATAAGTTGGGCGAGGCAATTCCGGTCCTGACCCAGTTCGGTTCCCCGGAAGAAGTGGCCGAGGCCGAGATTAATCTCGGCCTTGCTTATCAATCCTTGGCTGGTCAGCATCGGGGCCGGATTACTGATGCCATCAGCGCCTATCAGCGAGCGTTGCGGACGTTTAACCGGGATCGCTTTCCGCAGGAATTTGCGATCCTCCAGAATAATCTGGCCACCGCATTTCTGTCGATGCCGTTTACCGACAATCGCGCAAAGATGCGCGAGGCGCTGGCTGTGCAAGCGTTCGAGGAAGGGTTGCGCAGTGTCAACCTTGTCGATCATCCGGTTGAGTATGCCATGTTGCAAAACAATCTCGGCAACGCTTTGCAATATGCATCGTCCAGCCACACCATCGAAAACAATTTGAGAGCGCTTGAAGCCTATGATGAGGCTTTGCGCGTGCGGACTGCTGAGGCGATGCCGCTTGAATACGCCAATACTGTATCCAACAAGGCCAATTGCCTTTGGAATTTGCCTGATAATCCGGAGTTTCCCGATAACGGGAACCGTGCAAACCTGATCGCAGCGAGAGATTACTATCGGCAGTCCCGCGAAATTTTCGCCCGGAGCGGCGAAGTGGACAAGGCCCGGATCGTTGCCGAAGCTTGCGAGCAGATCGACCGCGAGCTTCTTTCGGCACCACCTACAAATGGCGCTAGTCATGTTGGCACGTTGCTCGCCACAAGCAAATTAAACTGATTTAGAAAACGAAAGGACGGAAAATAATGGGAACTGAATCGTTAGCTTTGGTGACTGCCATAGCTCTTATAGTTGGCCTTGTCGCATCGGCTGGCGGTGGAGTGTTCGGTGGAATACTTACAGGAGGCAAGCATATCGGTTATGGCATCGCTTCCATGATGGGTGGATTTTACGGTGTTATTGGCGGTGGTGCAGGCGTTGTCCTGGGTCTTGCAATTTGTCTTTTGATTGGAGGACTTGTCTGATGTTGGATATGGTTCGCAGCTCAGTTGTGCTCTTCTTTCAGGGAAAGCTGTTTCATGAAACGGGCAAAGTTGTGCGACTGGGAGCAATCTGTGCTGGCCTAAGCGCACTCATCATTGTTGTTCTTGCTCAATTTGGTGTGCCGTGGATCGCCGCTGCTGCCGTTGGCGGTTTTGCTGGTGGCGCATTGCAGCCTTATCTGTTCAAAAATTTGCGGTATCGTTGAGCGCCCAGTGGTGATCACCGAGCTTCCGCCTGTGACAAAGCGAAATACGCTTGCAGGGTTTGCAAACGACATTGATCGGTTGGAAACCCTGTTCGAAACATGGGAGGACGAACGCCGAAAAGCGGTAACTGCCTATCGGCACGCAATCGAGGACTTGCAAGCCGAGGCATTCCGTCGGCTGCTTCGCGTGCTAAAGGCTGAACCTTCGGCCCAACAATTGTTGAAAGAGGCGGCGGCGGATGAGGTCGTCTATGCCGTGTTGCGCCATCATCAGATACTGAAGGCAAGTCTCAGCGAACGGGTCGAGGAGGCGCTCGACGGGGTGCGCCCGATGCTTGCGAGCCACGGCGGGAACGTTGAACTTGTCAGTGTTAATCCACCGGCAATTGAAGTGCGGTTCGTCGGTGCTTGTGACGGTTGCCCGGCATCGGCCCTGACGTTTCACGCCGGGGTAAAGAAAGCGATTGAAAGCGCCTGTCCGGAAATCACCGATATTCTGCAAGTCAAAGGGTCCGGAGGCGGCAAGAAGAACGATGCCGTGCGTTTCATCAGCCCCTTTGCCGATGACACCGAGGATAATTGGCATAGCGTCGGTCTGCTCGAGACGATCCCGCAAGGGGACATCATCACGCGAGAAATTGACGGCAAATCGGTGCTTCTCTCACGGCAGGGGGCGATCGTATCCTGCTTTCACAATGCCTGCGCTCACCTGGGCCTTGAAATTGATGCAGGTGAAGTGTGTGATGGAATCATCACATGCCCATGGCACGGCTTTCAATATGATCTGGCAACCGGAGAATGCCTGACAGCGCCCGAAGTACAATTACAACCACATGCCGTGCGCGTGATCGGGGATCAGGTCGAAGTCAGGCTGACATCATGACGATTGTCACGCTTCGTGCATCGCTTCACGCGCCGATGCCCGCGCCGCCGCCAGTGGCAGCGCTACCACTTCTCGATGCGTCCGGAGCTGGTATCGTTCTCGGTGACTTCATCGGTGATGATGGCCTGCCGGCACCGCTGGTTCCGACTGCATCTGCCCTGTTTGGCCCGCGTGGCGTCTGCTTTGCCGGCCCTGATGGCCCGTTCTTCGTGTCTGATACCGGCCATCACCGTCTGCTCGGATGGAGCCGAGTCCCGACGCAGGACAACCAACCCGCTGACATTGTTATTGGCCAACCAGATTTCACATCCGAAGGTCGAAATGCGAAAAGCGACATCGGGCCTGCGACGTTGAACATGCCGACGGGTCTTGCATCCGATGGTGTTCGTCTTGCTGTAGCCGACGCCTGGAACCATCGCGTGCTCATTTGGCACAGGATTCCAACCGACAGCAATCAACCGGCTGACCTTGTTCTGGGCCAGGCCGACTTTGTTTCTGGGCAGGCAAATCGCGGGATGCCGCTGCCAGGACCGGAAACGTTGAACTGGTGCTACGGCGTCACCATTGCAGAAAACAAACTTTATATCGCGGACACGGGTAATCGCCGCGTGCTGGTCTGGAATTCATTTCCAGATGCAAATGGCCAACCCGCCGATCTGGTTCTGGGCCAAGCCGACATGATAACCCGCGACGATAACGCAGGCGTCGATACGACCAGTATCGGCATGCGCTGGCCCCATGCGGTGGTGGTACACGACGGCAAGGTGCTGGTTGCTGATGCTGGCAACAACCGCATCATGGCCTGGAACGCTCAGCCCAATGCCGATGGCGCCATGGCGAGCTTTGTGCTCGGCCAAACCAGTTTTGAGGCGAATAGCCACAACCGGGGCGGCTATCATCCCAACGAACGGTCGTTGCAGATGCCCTACGGGCTGGCGGTTCTCGATGGAGGCCTGATCTGCGCCGATACCGCAAATTCCCGACTGGTTGGCTATGAGCTCGATAATATCGACATGGATAGGTCAGCTGTTCGTCTGTCCGGCCAGCACGGATTTCAGAAAAAGGGAGACAATCGCTGGCGCTTTGCAACGCGCGACAGTTTGTGCTGGCCGTTCGCTTTGGCGGTTCAGGGCCAATTGGTCGCAGTCGCCGACACGGGCAATAATCGCGTGATGTTTTGGGAAAAAGCGTGATGGCCAGCGCGACCACCTATGAAAGCGGTCTTATTGACAAGGTCGAGATCAGGGTGCGCGGGCGCGTGCAAGGGGTTGGCTTCCGCCCGACGGTTTGGCGCTATGCCCGGGATCTCAATCTCGACGGGGAGGTGCTGAACGATGGTGAGGGTGTCCTGATCCGCGCTGCTGGCGATGCAAACGCCGTTGTCGATTTTATCGCCCGTTTGCGGGCGGAGCCGCCGCCGCTTGCGGTGATCAGCGATATTGCAGTTTCGCCATATGGTGGTGAGTGCGGCCAGGGCTTCACCATCGTGGAAAGCCAATGCGGCGATGCACGCACTGAGATCGCTCCAGACGCCGTAATCTGCGAGGAATGTACACGTGAAGTGCTTGACCCGTTTTCCCGGCGGTTCCGCTATCCGTTCACCAACTGCACGCATTGCGGACCGCGCATTACGATCGTGCGCGCAGTACCGTACGACCGCGTTTCGACGACCATGGCCCCCTTCCAGCTTTGCCCCGACTGTTCGGCCGAATACACCAACCCGGAGGATCGCCGTTTTCACGCCGAGCCTATTGCCTGCCATGCTTGTGGCCCTCGGGCGCGGCTGATCCGCTTTGACGGCAGGGCGGTAACCGCGGACCAGCATTCGATGCTTGACGATGTCGATGCTGCAATGAGCGTGATCCAAAAAGGCGAAATTGTTGCGATAAAGGCGCTGGGAGGCTTTCAGCTCGCCTGCGATGCCACCAAGCCGGACGTGGTCGCGCGGTTGCGTTTCCTCAAGCACCGCGAAGCGAAACCATTCGCGCTGATGGCACGCGATCTGGAGACGATACGCAACTATTGCTCGGTATCTGACACCGAAGAGCGCCTGCTGACCGCACCAGAATCTCCCATCGTGCTGCTCGATGCAGATGGTCCGGTCAAACTGCCGGATGGAGTCGCGCCAGGAATGTGCACGCTTGGCTTCATGTTGCCGTCCACGCCGATGCATGTCTTGATGTTCCGGCGAATGGCGCGCCCTGTGGTGATGACGAGTGGAAACCTGTCTGATGAGCCGCAAGTGATCACTGACGATGATGCCGCAAACAGGCTCGGCTCGATCGCATCCTATGCCTTGATCCACAATCGAGAGATCGCGAACCGGGTGGACGATTCGGTTGTGCGTGAAATTGCCGGACATGGCAGGGTTTTGCGTCGCGCACGCGGCTTTGCGCCATCGGCATTGCCGCTCCCGCCGGGCTTTGAACAGGCGCCTGAAACCCTTGCCTTCGGCCCGCAGATGAAGGCGACGTTTTGTCTAATAACACAAGGCCGGGCTGTGATGTCGCAGCATCAAGGCGATCTTGATGATACGGCGACATGGGACGATTATCTAAAGAACCTCGAACTCTATACCGCGATGTATGGCCACAAGCCGACTGTATTGGCGTGTGATCGGCATCCTGAGTATTTTTCGACCAAGCATGCCATTGCTGATGGCAGGGCGAAAAATTTGCCATTGGCCCAAGTTCAGCATCATCATGCTCATATCGCCTCCTGCCTCGCCGAAAATGGCAGGCCGCTGGGCGCTCCATCCGTGCTCGGCATCGCGCTTGATGGTCTTGGCTATGGTGCCGATGGCACGATCTGGGGCGGCGAGTTCTTGCTGTGTGACTATCTCGGCTATGAACGGCTGGCCTGCCTGAAGCCAGTCGCAATGCCGGGGGGCGATGCAGCAGCACGCGAGCCATGGCGTAATCTGTATGCGCATCTCGTGGCCGAGCTCGGCTGGACAGGTTTTGCCATGAACTTTCGCGAGTTGGACCTGTTCGAAAAACTTTCGGCGAAACCGTGTGCCACGCTAGATGCCATGATCGCTGGTCAGACCAACGCGCCGCTTGCGTCTTCATGCGGGCGGCTGTTCGACGCAGTGGCGGCAGCGCTTGGTTTGTGTTTCGAACGGCAGAGCTACGAAGGCGAGGCAGCAGCGCGGCTTGAAGCGATCGTTTGTCAGAAGACGTTGCGCGAAGAAGATGACCGGCTGGCTTACACCATGCCTATTCCGAATCTGCGCGCCACGGGCATGCCTTATATCGAGCCGCTTGGTCTGTGGCATTCATTGCTCGGTGATCTGATAGTGGGCACCGATAAATCGGTTATTGCTGCCCGTTTCCACAAGGGTCTGGCGAAAGCGATAGCCGCCATGGCTGGCAAACTCGCCGGTCTGGACGAAGAAGAAGCGGTTGAACTCCGGTTTGACACGGTCGCGCTTTCAGGTGGCTGCTTCCAAAATCGGGTTCTGTTCGAAGAAACTGTTCACAGGCTTGAAGCGCGAAACTTCAAAGTGCTCAGCCACAGCGTTGTCCCCGCCAATGATGGCGGTATCGCACTTGGTCAAGCAGCAGTCGCAGCGGCCTGCGCGATTGCGACCCAGAAAATCAAATCAAGGGAGGCTCAACCATGTGCTTAGGCATTCCAGGGCAGATCGTGCAGATCGACGATCCCGTGAAAAAGCTTGCAACAGTAGACGTCAGCGGGGTGCGTCGCCAAGTCAATATCGCTTGCATCGTCAATGAGGAGCATTCGGTCGAGTCGTGCGTCGGCGATTGGGTTCTGGTCCATGTCGGCTTTGCGATGAGTCGCATCAATGAAAAAGAAGCAGCTGAAACGTTGAAAATCCTGATCGAAATGGGCGAAGCGCAGGCAGAAATTGATGCCATGCGGATGTCTGCTCGACGTTGAACGGAGAAGAATTTGTCGACGCACGAAACCCTGATGGCATTTTATCCGTCGCTCACCGACAAGGGGCGCGACGAAGGCCAGATTGCGTTGGCGCTGAAACATTCCATTGCCGAGAAAGCGGCCGCTTCCAGAGACACCAACGCCCGCTTCTTTGCCGAGCAAGCTGACGTATTGCTCGCTGCGGCCCAATCCCTGGCGCAGGTCTATCGTAATGGCGGAAGGTTGTTCACCATGGGAAATGGGGGATCGAGTTGCGATGCCTCGCACATTGCCGTGGAATTTGTTCATCCGGTGACAGCCGGCCGACCGGCACTCGCCGCAACCAGCCTGGTGGCTGATCTCGCCATGATTTCGGCAGTCGGCAACGACCTGGGCTTCGATCATATCTTTGTTAGGCAGTTGATTGCCCACGCCCGCCCAGGGGATGCCTTGATCGGCGTTTCGACCAGCGGGGGATCCGCCAATCTCATCGCTGCATTCGCCAAGGCCAAGGAGATCGGCATCGTAACGATCGGACTGGCAGGTGGCGATGGTGGACGAATGGCATCAAGCGGCGATGTTGACCATATGCTGATCGTACCCTCCATTTCGATACACCGCATTCAGGAATGCCATGTCGCTGCCTACCATATCCTTTGGGATCTGGTGCATACCTTGCTGGCAGAAGACCGTGGCTCCTCGGCGAAAGGAGCTTGAAGATGAAGTATGCTGACGAATTTCGTGATCGCGAAAAGGCCCAGATACTGTTGCGGGAGATTCGCCAGCTTGCGGATCGTATCGAGATCACGAAAAAGCGGCCACTCAATATCATGGAGGTTTGCGGCGGACACACCCATTCCATCTTTCGCTATGGGCTAGAAGGCATGTTGCCGCCATCGATCGAACTGATCCACGGTCCGGGTTGCCCTGTCTGTGTCCTGCCGATGGGGCGCGTCGATGACTGTGTGGCGATTGCCGAGCGGCCCGGCATGATCTTCACCACCTTTGGCGATGCCATGCGTGTTCCGGGTTCGAAAAAGAGCCTGCTGCAAGCCAAGGCGGCGGGTGCCGATGTCAGGATGGTCTACTCGCCGCTCGACGCGCTCGCTCTGGCGCGTAAGCATCCTGATCAAGATGTTGTCTTCTTTGCTCTGGGCTTCGAGACGACCATGCCGTCTACGGCGTTCACCATTTTGCAGGCTGAGGCGGAGGGCATCACCAACTTCTCGATCTTCTGCAATCACATCACCATCGTCCCGACAGTCAAGGCCATACTGGACAGTCCGGACCTGCAACTCGACGGTTTTCTCGGGCCCGGGCATGTATCGATGGTGATCGGCACATCGCCATACGCATTCATTGCCGATTATTACAAACGACCGATGGTGGTGGCCGGGTTCGAACCGCTCGATGTGCTCCAGTCGATCTGGATGGTACTAAAACAGATTGTCGAACAGCGGGCCGAAGTCGAGAATCAATATGCCCGCATTGTTCCCGAACGCGGCAATGATCCGGCTTTGGAGGCCATCGGAAAAGTCTACGAACTGCGCGAGTTCTTTGAATGGCGCGGGCTTGGATCGATTGATCATTCGGGGGTGCGAATAAAGGAATCCTATGCCCGCTTTGATGCAGAAAAGCGTTATGCGCTACCCAACATCAGCATTGCAGATCCCAGTTCCTGCCAATGCGGTGAAGTCCTCAAGGGCGTACTCAAGCCCTGGCAATGCAAAGTGTTCGGCACCGCCTGCACGCCGGAAACGCCGGCTGGAGCGCTGATGGTTTCGTCCGAAGGGGCATGCGCGGCTTATTATCAGTATGGGGGTATCACGCGACAAAGTCCAACTGATGCGGATATGGTCGTATGACCACGCAAACCATCGCGGATAGGCGCGTTCTGGGGCGGGTCAGCTTGCGCAACGTGACACTTGCCCATGGCGGCGGTGGCAAGGCCATGAAAGACCTGATCGACGATGTTTTCATCCGGGAATTTGACGACGGGTCAGCACCCTTTCTGGAAGATCAGGCCCGGTTCGACCTGGCGTCGCTGGCGCTTCATGGGGATCGCCTCGCCTTTACGACCGACTCCTATGTCGTCGACCCCTTATTCTTTCCCGGAAGCGATATCGGCAAGCTGGCGGTCTTCGGGACCGTGAATGATCTTGCGGTCGGCGGAGCCATTCCGCTTTATCTGTCCTGCGCTGTTGTGATCGAAGAGGGGCTTTCTGTCGATGTCCTCAGGCGTGTTGCCGCATCAATGGCCGAAGCAGCGCGCTCCTGTGGCGTAACGATCGTCACCGGCGACACCAAGGTCGTGCAAAGAGGCGCCTGCGACAAACTGTTCATTACCACAACCGGGATTGGCGTGATCCCGCCCGAAATCGAACTTCGCATCGACAGCATAGCGCCGGGCGATGGCTTGTTGGTCAACGGTCTGCTCGGCGATCATGGCGCGGCCATCATGTGCGCACGAGGCGATATGGCGCTCGATTCCGAAATCGAAAGCGATTGCGCGGGTTTGCATGAATTGATCCGCAATTTGCTTGCGGCGGCTCCCGGCACCCGCTGCATTCGCGACGCAACGCGCGGGGGCATAGCCACTGTCCTCAACGAAATGGCTGAAGCGTCAGGCGTTTCTATCGAAATTGATGAAGCAGCGACACCTTTGCGCACCGAGGTTCGCGGCTTTTGCGAAATTCTCGGACTCGATCCGCTTTACCTGGCGAACGAAGGCAAGATCGTCATCGCGGTGCCCGAAGCAGAGATCGCGCAGGCCCTCGATGCACTTCGCGCGCATCCCTTGGGCATTGGCGCAGCGCTCATTGGCCGGGCGGGGAACGACAAGCCTGGCCGGGTGGTCATGCAAACCGTCTTTGGCGGACGACGAATCGTCGACATGCTAGTTGGCGAACAATTGCCAAGAATTTGTTGAGGATATACCGATGCATGAGCTTGGCATTACTCGGAATATCGTCAGTATCGTGGCCGATCACGCAAATGGCAGAGCAGTGAAACGCGTCGCGCTTGATATTGGCAAGCTGGCAGGCCTTGACGCGCGTTCGATCAGCTTTTGCTTTGATATTGTTGCGCAGGGCACCGTGCTTGAAAAGGCTGTGCTCGAATTGAACGAGATTGACGGACTGGGAAAATGCCGATCCTGCGAGATAGAATTTGCCATGCCTGCCCTGATCATGTCCTGCGCGTGCGGTAGTCGCGACGTGGAGCGGCTTGCAGGCGAAGAACTGAAAATACGCGAATTTGAATATAGTGACGAGGCCAGTCAGGTTTTGACTAACCAAGCTGCTTGTTAGTACATTTCAATGGAGAAAAGCCATGTGTGTCGATTGCGGATGTTCCGATCAGGCGAAAGCGACAATGACCAATATCAAGATCGGTTCGGTTGTTGACCTAGCAACAGGCTTGGCGACGCTGGCTCAAGGCGATCATCGCCACGGTCCGAACGACCATCACGAACATGGCCATGAACATGGCCATCACCACCATGATCACGGCCATAGTCACGATGCACATGATCACGGGCACCAGCACGATCACCCGCATGGCGATCACAACCATGGGAACATCGTCAGCCTGCAACAGTCGATCCTCGCGAAGAACGACTCGCTTGCCGAACGCAATCGGGCGTGGTTGGCGGGGCGTGAGGTGCTGATGTTCAATCTGGTCAGCTCGCCTGGTTCCGGCAAGACGTCGCTGCTCGAGAGAACAATTCGCGACCTTGGCTCGGAGATCGGCATAACGGTGATCGAGGGCGATCAGGCCACTTTGAACGACGGAGCCCGGATTGCAGCGGCGGGCGCGCCGTCGATTCAGGTCAATACCGGAACTGGGTGCCACCTTGAAGCAGACATGATCGATCAAGCTCTGCGGGAGCTCAAGCCCCGCCCCGGAACGGTCGTATTCGTCGAAAATGTCGGTAACCTGGTGTGCCCCTCTTTGTTCGACTTGGGCGAGCGGGCAAAGGTCGCAATTCTTTCGGTTACCGAGGGTGAAGACAAGCCACTCAAATACCCGCATATGTTCAAGGCGGCAGAGCTGGTGATCGTCAATAAGATCGATCTCTTGCCCCATCTCGATCTCGATATTGATGAGCTGGTTGCCTCTGCCCGCGCCGTTAACCCCAATGTCGTGATAATCCAGCTTTCGGCAAAAACCGGAGAAGGGCTGGCCGAGTGGTATGATTGGCTACGCCAGCACCTTGCCGAAGCGCAAGAATAGATACGCGACCGTGCTGCTCTCCAGCCTTTTGCTTGGTTTTCTTGTTGGCTTGCAACATGCAATTCAGGCTGACCACGTCGCAGCGGTTGCCAGCATCGCTGCCGAAAAGAAGAGCTCGCGATCAATTATCCGGCACGGCGTCGCCTGGGGCCTCGGCCATACAGTTACACTGTTTCTCATTGGCGGTGCGTGCCTGCTATTGGCCAGCACCATCCCGGATACCATTGCGAGCCTGCTCGAACTGGTGGTTGGGGTCATGCTGGTGTTGCTGGGAGGCAGCCTGATTTATCGACTGTGGCGCGATCGGGTACATTTCCACGCTCACAAACACGAAGGGGAATTGCCGCACTTTCACGCGCATTCGCATCGCGGAGAAGCGACGACACATGCCACCAGCCGTCATGATCATTGGCACCCCAGAAACATTCCGTGGCGCACCTTTTCCATCGGATTGGTGCACGGAGTGGCGGGATCGGCTGCTCTGGTTGTTCTGACTGCCTCCACGCTGGAATCGCCTTGGTGGGGCATGCTCTATATTCTGATCTTCGGGATCGGTTCGGTCGTTGGAATGGCGGTGCTTAGTGCGGTCATCGCCATACCCCTATCGCGCTCGGCGGATCGATTGACGATGGTCAACCAGAGTCTCCAGATGGCTATCGGCTTCGCAACGTGCGGGCTGGGTGGCTATATCGTCGTTCAGCGCTTCCCGTCAGCCATGGCCTTATTCTAGATCCGCAGTAGCGCTTTTCAACTGCCCGCGAAACAAGTGTTCAAAATCCAGCTTCGTCAGATCATCGATCAACAGGTCAGCTTGCGCGACATCTTCGCCCGTCGAATATTGACTGGGTGTCACCACAACGCGCAATCCCGCTGCCTTGGCCGCAATCACACCATTGCGGCTATCTTCGAAAGCGATACATTCGGAAGGAGCCAAGCCCAGTCGCTCAAGCGCAATGTTGTAAACATCGGGAGCGGGCTTTTTGTGCGGGGCTTCATCTCCGGCGGCAATGACATCAAATATCTCCGACGCCGGTTGGCGCCAGACCGATTGGCAAAGCGCATCTACATTTGGCAGATTGGTGGTCGTCGCGACAGCCAGCTTGAGCCCGCTTGAGCGCGCTGCATCGATCAGGGCCATAACGCCGGGTCGAAGTTGCAGGCCTTCGCGCGCGATTATTCTCTCATATGTGCGTGACTTTGCTCGATGAAGCGCAGCGACGCCATCACTGTCGAGTGTCGTCGTATTGAAGAAGCAATCGAGGAATGCGCGAATCCGCTCTTTTCCGCCAGTCACCTTGAGCAGCTCTCGATAGAGCGGAACATCCCAGAACCATTCATGTCCGGCCGCCGTGAAGCTGATATTGAAAGCCCGGCGATGAAGGTCTTCGGTTTCAGCCAAAGTGCCATCAACATCGAATATCAAGGCCGAAAGCGTCATAGGGTCGCAACCCGCTGAGAAGCCGAGAGCTGCATGAGTTCACTATGGTGTTCAAAGATCAGGATGGTCGAAAAATCGGCCAACGGAGTCTTGCGATATCCGTTTGCAAACAGCGCGAGCGGCACCTCCGCCCGGAGCGCTGTTTCGTTATCGACCTCGCTGTCGCCGACGTAGAGCGTCGAGTACCGATCCGATCCCAGTTGGGCCATACAGTGTAGCAGCATCGCGGGATCCGGCTTGAGCCGCCCGATCGAATCCCCGCCGGTAACTTCTGCGAAGAAGGGCAACAAGCCGAGCTTCGTAAGGATGGTGACGGCAAATCCATGCGGCTTGTTGGTGCAGACTCCGAGTGAAAAGCCGTGACCCGAAAGGTGCTTCAGCAATTCCGGAACGCCATCGTAAACGAGCGTCAAATCTGCCGGCGCCCACGCATAATGCTCGTGAAATAGTTCCACGGCTTCATCAAAGTCGCATACGCCGCCGGTCGCCTCAAGGCAGAGCCGAACCAGCGTTCCGACGCCGTTGCCGACAAACCCGGCCACGGTGTCGAGTGAAAGCGGTTTCCGCCCCATATCGGCAAGCAGCCTGTTGGCCGCTGCGTGCAAATCCGGCGCGCTATCCAACAACGTGCCGTCAAGATCAAAGATGACGGTACGCACTGCACCCAACTTGGTTTGCCAAACCTCCGTCATCGGGGCGTTACGCCCGTCGATGCCGCAGCAACGGCATCGCGAATGGCGCGAATATTTTCGCCATAGGGTGCGGGGTTGTCTACCGAGCCGCCCCGAAACACAGCCGAACCGGCCACAAGGACATCAGCACCGGCTGCAACAACCGCTGGTGCTGTTAGCGGCGTAACGCCCCCATCGACCTGAATGTGAATAGGTCTGTCGCCAACCATCGCGCGCAGGCGTTCGATCTTTGGAACCATGGCCTCGATGAAGCTCTGGCCGCCAAAGCCTGGATTCACAGTCATTACGAGAATCAGGTCAATCCGGTCGAGAACGAATTCAATCGCTTCGGGCGGGGTGGAAGGGTTGAGCGACACACCCGCCTTGGCTCCAGCCGCGCGAACCGCTTGCAGGGTTCGGTCGAGATGAGGACCCGCTTCGGCGTGAACGGTAAGAAAATCGGCACCAGCTTGCGCAAATGCTTCGATATATTGATCGACCGGGGCTATCATCAGATGCACATCCATCACGGTTTTGATGTGCGGGCGAATGGCCTTACAGAGCTGCGGTCCGAACGTGATGTTAGGGACGAAATGGCCATCCATCACATCGACATGCACCCAGTCGCACCCTTGTGCCTCGATCGCTCGGCATTCAGCTCCGAAATCGGCGAAGTCCGCGCTCAATATTGATGGAGCGATCTTGACGTTCCGGTCAAAGCTCATTGTCAATCCTCCGCGCTTGGTAAGATAGGTTTAGCGTCACTGTCGAGGCCGCCGGTAAACACACGGCTGGCGCGCACATCGCCCTCTTCCAGCGTGATCAAGTCTTTCCTCCCGACCGGTCCGGCGTTTGCTTGGAACAGGCGATTGGCCTGCCGCAACCGTATCCGGTCAATCGCGTTGCGGATCGACCGGGCGTTGGCAAAATGCGACTGCTTGCGGCGTAAATTGATATACTCGGCCATCGCCCCCAGCGCCTGCTCAGAAAATTCGTAGTTTTGTTCATCAACCATCAGTTTAGCGATTTGCTGCAACTCAGCGTTTGAGTAATCCGGGAAATCTATGTGGTGGGCGACGCGTGACCGAAATCCCGGATTACTGTTAAAGAAGCGGTCCATGCGGTCCGCATATCCGGCGAGAATGACCACCAGATCGTCTCGATTATTCTCCATGACCTGAAGCAGGATTTCGATCGCTTCCTGACCATAGTCTCGTTCATTTTCAGGACGATAGAGATAGTAGGCTTCGTCGATGAACAGCACGCCTCCCATCGCCTTTTTGATCATGTCCTTTGTTTTTGGTGCTGTATGACCGATATATTGCCCGACCAGATCGTCGCGCGTCACCGTCACAAGATGTCCTTTGCGGACATACCCTAAACGATGCAGCAGATCGGCCATCCGCAGCGCGACCGTGGTTTTGCCGGTTCCGGGATTGCCGGTGAAGGACATGTGCAAGGTTGGAACGGAATGCGCGAGGCCAAAACGCTTGCGCGCCCGGTCAACCAGCAAGAGCGCGGCGGTCTCGCGGATGCGTTGCTTTACCGGCGCCAGACCGATCAGTGTTTTATCAAGTTCTTCCATGACCTCACGGACGCCGGACGATTCGAACTCTTCTGCTAGATCAACACTTTCGGGCACACTGTCCTGCACAGCCAGATCAATCGCAGGATCGCTGGCGGCATCGGTCGACGGAGAGTTTGATGGGGTCGAAATCATCATCGCCTTTGCGGCCTTCCGGGTATCAGTCTGTTAAATCAACTTGACCGGAGTCTGTGCCGCCGCTTGAAGGTCGGCACAGACTCATACACTTAGGTGTAACGCTCACCTGCAGGTTGCGTGGTGACATATGCCCGCGTCGTGTAGGCGATGCGCCGTCCCGCTTGCTCTTGCCGTTCCACCATGAAGCCCGGCTCATGTGCCGGCCGATCGGTGATCATCGACAGGCGGATCGACTCCCAGCCATGCGACGAATCGAAAGCAGTCATCCGGATATAGTTGGTTCCGGCATGAACTTTCCGGCACGCCGCCAGCTCCATCATCACACCGGCTGCGTCGGCAATGTCGAACAGCGGAATGCCCCACATTTCCCAATAGGTATTCCGGGGATGTGGATCGTCCGTATATTCAAAATTGAGCGCCCAGCCATTGTCGAGGCAATACTGGATCTGAGCCGAAATCTGTTCGTCGGTGAAATCGGGCAAAAAGCTGAATGTTCCTTGTGTAATTCTCATGATTATAGTCCTTATGCAGCGGTTGCTGTGGGAACGAAGTCGGCGGTGTCGGTTGATGCATAATCAAACGTCACGCCTTTCCACGTGTCGAGCGCAGCGCGTAGCGGCGAACACCAGCGCGCAGCAGCGGCAAGAATTTCCGGCCCTTCGGCCAGATAATCACGCCCTTCATTCCGTGCCTGGATCATCGCCTCGAGCGCAACCCGGTTAGCGGTTGCCCCGGCCTGAATGCCCATCGGGTGCCCGATCGTGCCACCACCGAATTGCAGCACCACATCTTCACCCAGATGGTGGATCAGCTGGTGCATTTGGCCAGCATGAATACCTCCAGAGGCGACCGGCATACATTTGTTGAGGCTCGCCCAATCTTGATCAAAAAACAGGCCATGCTGCAAATTGGCCGGCACATTTTCGCCCAACAACGTGTCATAAAAGCCTTTGATCATTAGGGGATCGCCTTCAAGCTTTCCGACCACGGTACCAGCATGGATATGGTCAACGCCTGCCATCCGCATCCATTTGCAGATCACCCGGAAGTTCATCCCGTGATTTTTCTGTCGACTGTAGGTCGAGTTGCCGGCGCGGTGGAGATGCAGGATCATATCGTTCTTGCGGGCCCAAAGCGCCATTGACTGAATTGCAGTATAGCCGACGACCAGATCGATCATGATAATGATCGAGCCAAGTTCCTTTGCGAATTCGGCGCGAGCATACATTTCTTCCATCGTCCCAGCGGTGACGTTGAGGTAATGGCCCTTGACTTCGCCGGTTTCGGCCTGCGCTTTGTTCACTGCTTCCATCACGTAAAGGAAACGATCGCGCCAGTGCATGAACGGCTGTGAGTTGATATTCTCGTCGTCCTTCATGAAGTCGAGGCCACCCTTCAACCCTTCATAAACGACACGGCCATAATTGCGGCCCGACAGACCGAGCTTTGGCTTGGTCGTCGCACCTAGGAGCGGGCGTCCGAACTTGTCCATGCGCTCGCGCTCGACAACAACGCCAGTCGCTGGCCCCTGAAAAGTCTTCAGATACGCGACGGGGATATGCATGTCTTCGAGGCGCAATGCTTTGACGGCTTTGAAACCGAAGACATTGCCAATGATCGACGCGGTCAGGTTGGCGATTGATCCCCCTTCGAAGAGATCGATATCATAGGCGATCCAGGCGAAAAATTGATCGGTCGTATTGGGTACTGGATCGACGCGATAGCATTTCGCACGATACTTATCGCACGCCGTCAACCGGTCGGTCCAGACAACGGTCCAGGTTGCGGTCGAGCTCTCGCCAGCGATTGCGGCTGAAGCTTCTTCGGGATCAACCCCTTCTTGCGGTGTCACCCGGAATAGAGCGATCACGTCGGTCACTTTGGGAACATAGTCGGGTTCCCAATAGCCCATTTTCTTATATTCCATTACTCCGGCGGAATACCGTGATTTCTCCGGAATTGCTTTGTTGTCGGTGAGGTCATTCATGATTGTTCTCCTTATTCAAGCTGCTTGCGGCAGGGCTGGTGAGGGGTTGAGCGCACCACGCGCGTAGGATTTCGCCATCTCGCTCATTGGTAGCGGTTTTATGCCCGCTGCATTTCCCGCCGTGCCAAATGCCTCAAACCGATCAGCACAAACTTTTCGCATGGCATCCATGGCCGGCTTGAGGAATTTCCGAGGATCGAATTCTGATTTCGATGTAACGGCGATCCGCCGAAACTCGGCCGCAGCCGCCAGTCTCAGATCGGTGTCGATGTTGATTTTGCGAACGCCGTGTTTGATGCCCCGCACAATGTCTTCGACGGGAACACCGTAGGTTTCGCGCATCTCGCCGCCGTGGTCATTGAATATCTGTTGCCACTCCTCCGGGACGGACGATGAGCCGTGCATCACGATATGGGTGTTTGGCAACTTGGCGTGAATCGCCTCGATAATGTCCATCGCCAACACGTCTCCGGTTGGCTTGCGGGTGAACTTATAAGCGCCATGGCTTGTGCCGATCGCGACCGCGAGCGCATCGACGCCGGTTTCCAGGACGAAACGCTGCGCCTCATCCGGGTCGGTTACCAGCATCGACTTGTCGAGCTTGCCTTCGAAGCCATGGCCGTCTTCGGCTTCTCCTTCGCCGGTTTCCAGCGAACCCAGACAACCGAGCTCGCCCTCGACCGACGCGCCGACCATATGCGCGAGCTGCACGACCTGGCGGGTAACATTGACATTATAGTCATAGTCGGCCGGTGTTTTGGCATCATCTTTCAACGACCCGTCCATCATCACCGAGGTGAAGCCATTCTGGATCGCCGAGAGGCAAGTCTGCAAATTGTTGCCATGATCCTGGTGCAGGCAGATCGGGATTTCGGGATACATTTCCACCAATCCTTCAATCATTTTGCGCAGCATGATGTCGCCCGCGTAGCTGCGCGCGCCCCGGCTGGCCTGAATGATCACCGGCGAATCCGTGTCTCGCGCCGCATCAAGAATCGCGAGACCTTGTTCCATATTGTTGATGTTAAAGGCCGGCACGCCATAACCACGCTCGGCCGCGTGATCGAGCAATTGCCGAAGGGTAATAAACGCCATGGTGTTTTCTCCTGTTCTATCAAGTCTGCTGAAGTGATCTGAGCGCTGCGACGCCGGGCAGTTCCTTGCCCTCCAGCCATTCAAGAAATGCGCCACCGGCAGTCGAGACGTAGGTGAAGTCGTCGGTTACTCCAGTAGCATTGAGCGCAGCGACGGTGTCGCCCCCCCCGGCAATCGAACGGATCGCACCTTCGCGGGTCAACCGCGCTACCTCAATTGCGACCACCTGTGTGGCATGTTCGAATGGCTCGATTTCAAATGCACCCAAAGGGCCGTTCCACAGGATGGTTTTTGCCGTGCCGATGACGTTCCAGATGCGCTCAATCGAGCGCGGTCCAGCGTCAAGGATCATCCCATGTTCGGGACAGTCTCCGATTTCAGCGATATGTGCAGTTGCACCGGTCTCAAGCCGATCAGACCAGACGATATCGACGGGCAGAATGATTTCACATCCGCTGGCGCGTGCCGCTGCAAGAATTTCTCGGACCGTTTCAAACTGGCCAGGTTCGTGAAGCGACTTGCCCATCGGCACGCCCGACGCGGCTAGGAATGTATTGGCCATACCACCACCGACGATCAATGCGTCGATCTTGCCAACCAGATGGGTGAGCACATCAATCTTGCTCGACACTTTCGATCCGCCAACCAACGCTACTGCCGGCCGTTCCGGCACCTCCAACGCTTGTTGAAGCGCCTCAATTTCGGCGAGCATGAGCGGTCCGGCCGCAGACGGCAAAAAGTCGGAGATCGCGACGGTCGATGCATGAGCCCGGTGCGCGCAGGAAAACGCATCGTTAACAAATATATCGCCGAGTTCCGCCAGTTCTGCGCCGAGCGTCGCGCAATTGGCTTCTTCTCGCGGGTCGAACCGCAAATTCTCACACACCAGTACCTCACCAGCCCGGAGACCGGCTGCAATTTTTGAGGCAACTGCTCCACTGATGACGCTGGTAAATGCAACTGGCGAATCGAGAAATTCGCCCAGAACTTCTGCGACCGGTTCCAGAGTCAGTTCAACTGATCGATTGCCGTCCGGTCGCCCTAGATGTGAGAGTATGACGGCTGACGCACCCTTTGCCAGCAAGGGTTTTAGCCCTCCTGCGAACCGTTCAATGCGGGTCGTATCGGTCACGCGGCCCGCCTTCATCGGCATGTTTAGATCGGCGCGGATAACCAGCCTGCGGCCCGAGATTTCCATCTCATGAATTGATCGCGGCGTCATTGGCCAAGACGCCCCATCGCCACCGCGACATCGGCCATCCGGTTGGAGAAGCCCCATTCATTGTCATACCAGGACATGATGCGGCAGAAGCGCCCGCCGATAACTTTAGTCTGATCCATGTGGACGATCGACGAGCGTGGATCGTGCGTCATGTCGATCGACACCAGCGGCTCGTCGGTGAAGCCCAGAATGTCCGCGAGATCGCCGTTGGCTGCCTGGCGGATTGCGGCGTTGATTTCCTCCGCCGTGGTATCGCGGCTTGCCTCGAACGTTAGGTCGACCACGGAAACATTTGGCGTCGGCACACGGATCGCAACACCATCGAGCTTGCCGTTGAGATCGGGCAACACCAGTCCAACAGCCTTCGCCGCGCCGGTCGACGTCGGGATCATCGACATGGCCGCTGCGCGTGCCCGGTAGGGATCGCTGTGGAACGCATCAAGCGTTGGCTGGTCACCGGTGTAACTATGGATCGTGGTCATGAACCCCTTCTCGATCCCCACCGACCGGTGCAGAACCGCAGCGACAGGGGCGAGGCAGTTTGTCGTGCAGGAAGCGCAGGAGACGACCTGATCCGCGGCGGCTAGCGCGGCGTGGTTTACGCCATAAACGATGGTTTTATCTGCGCCTGCCGCTGGCGCTGAAACCAACACGCGCTTCGCGCCATTCTTCAGGTGCAGGGCGGCTTTTTCGCGGGCCGTAAAAATACCCGTACACTCCAATGCGACATCGACATCGCCCCACGGCAAAGCTGCCGGATCACGCACGGCAGTTACGCGAATGGGATTGCCAAGGCCGATATCGATCGTGTCGCCCGCGACCGTGACGGTGCCGGCAAATTTCCCATGCACACTGTCATAGCGCAGCAAGTGCGCATTGAACTCGGCTGAACCCAGATCGTTGATGGCGACGACTTCGATATCGTCGCGGCCCGATTCGTGGATGGCTCGCAGGACATTGCGCCCGATCCGGCCGAAGCCGTTAATTCCAACTCTAACTGTCATGCCTCTTTTTCCAGTCTTTCCTTGATCAGTCTTTGCCCTTCGACGACGACCCGATCGGCGGTGATCCCAAAATGGCGATAAAGCTCGGCCGCTGGACCGGAGGCACCGAAGCCAGCCATGCCGACGAATGCCGCTTCGCTCCCCAGCCATTCGGCCCAGCCGAATGATACGCCTGCCTCGATGCCAATGCGCGGCGCCGAGCCCAGGATTGCCGCACGATATTCGGCATCCTGCTGCGCGAAAATGTCGAAGCACGGCACAGAAACCACGGCGACAGTCAATCCGTCGGACGCCAGTCTCTCGGCCGCCTCCACCGCGATTGACACTTCCGAACCGGTGGCGATCAGCGTCAGATCACGGTTGCGCCCCGGATCGGAAAGCAAATATGCACCACGCGCGGTTTGATTCTCGCGATCCGCCGCATCGCGCAAGAACGGCAAATCCTGCCGGGAAAGGCAAAGAATTGAGGGCGTCTCCGCATTTGTCAGCGCACATTCCCACGCTTCGGCCGTTTCCAGCGCATCGGCCGGACGGAAGACGTTAATGTTTGGCATCGCGCGGAGCGAGGCGACTTGTTCCACCGGCTGGTGAGTCGGGCCGTCTTCGCCCAGACCGATGCTATCGTGCGTCATCACAAAAACTACGGGCTGCCGCATCAGCGCGGACAGCCTGATCGCACCCCTGCAATAGTCCGAAAAGGCGAGGAAGGTTCCGCCATACGGGCGCAGACCGCCATGCAATGAAATACCGTTCATGGCCGCCGCCATACCGTGTTCGCGAATGCCATAGTGAATGTAGCTGCCCGAGAAGTCGTCGCGAGACACCGGACGCATTGCCTTTGTTCGGGTGTTGTTCGAGCCCGTTAAGTCGGCTGACCCGCCAACTGTATTCGGCAACACCGTGTTGATGACTTCCAGCGCATGTTCCGATGCTTTGCGCGTGGCGAGTTTGGGGCGGGTTTCGAGCAAATCACGACGATAGGATTCCATTGCCGCCAGCAACGGCGCGTTGTCGCGCGAATAGTGCATCAGGAAGGCATTTTTCTGCTCGCTGTTGTCCAGCCGCTCTTGCCATTCCTGTCGGGTTTCAGAACCCCGCTTCGAGATTGCAAGCCAGGCATCGGCGACGTCAGCAGGCACCTCAAAAGGCGGATGGTTCCAACCCAGCGCTTGCCGTGTGGCGGCAATCTCGTCCGCACCAAGCGGCGAGCCATGCGTGGCCGATGTACCCTGTTTGGTGGGTGCACCAAAACCAATGATCGTGTGGCAAGCGATCAGCGATGGCCGTTGATCCCCGCAGGACTCGGCAAGAGCGCGTCCAACGGCCTCGCGATCATGGCCGTCAACCGAGATCACATGCCAGCCAGCTGCAGCGAACCTTTGCTGTTGATCGAGCGAAGTCGAGAGATCAGTCGCGCCGTCAATCGTGATCCGGTTGTCGTCCCACAGCACGATCAACCGGCCCAACCCAAGATGACCGGCAAGGTCGATCGCTTCGTGACTGATCCCTTCCATCAGGCAGCCATCGCCTGCGATCACAAAAGTGCGGTGATCGACCAGATCGTCGCCGAACCGCGCGTTGAGCATCCGTTCAGCCAACGCCATGCCTACGGCAGTTGCGATGCCTTGGCCGAGTGGGCCGGTCGTCGTTTCAATGCCAGCTGCGTGGCCATATTCTGGATGGCCCGCGGTCCGGCTACCGAGTTGCCGGAAGTTCCTGATCTCGTCCATCGGCATGTCATCAAAGCCGAGCAGATGGTGCAATGCGTAAAGCAGCATCGAACCGTGGCCCGCGCTGAGCACGAACCGGTCGCGATCCGCCCAGAGCGGCTGGGCAGGGTCAATGCGCAGGAAACGGTTGAACAGCACCGTGGCAGCGTCAGCCATGCCCATCGGCATCCCGGGATGTCCCGAATTGGCCGCTTCGACGGCATCCATGGACAACGCCCGAATGGCATTTGCCATCATCGCTTCATGCGTCGTGTCGATCGCTGAACTGGTCATTTCGTCGCTCCGCGCAGCCGCCGGGACTGATCGACCATGCGCAGGATCATCGGCGTAAGGATGAGCTGCATGGCAATATCGAGTTTGTCGCCGGGAAGCACAATCGAATTGGCTCTGGTCATCCAGCTGCCGCTGATCATCTGGGTCAGATAGGCAAAATCGATGCCCTTGGGGCTTTTGAAGCGGATGACGACCAAGCTCTCGCCTGCGGTGGGAATCCAGCGCGCTGTGAAAGGATTGGACGTGTCAACGATCGGAACTCTCTGAAAATTGATGTCGGTCTCTGAGAATTGCGGGCAAATGCAATGAACATAGGCATGCATCCGGCGCAGGATCGTATCGCTAACGGCTTCGGTGCTGTAGCCGCGCAATGCCCGGTCGCGATGGATCTTCTGGATCCACTCAAGGTTGATGACAGGGACGACGCCGATTTTTAGATCGGGATGGCTGGCAATGTGGATATCATCGGTTGCAACTGCTCCGTGAAGCCCTTCGTACAGCAAGATATCCGAGTTCGGGTCGAACTCTTCCCATTCAGTGAAATGTCCAGGCGGTACGCCGTAAGCCGCAGCCTCGCCATCGTCATGCGCATAACGCCGCGTTTTGCCAGTTCCCGATGCTCCATAGGACGCGAAGACCTCTTCCAACGCCGCCAGCTCATTGGCTTCCAAACTGAAATGGCTAAAGGTTTGATCGCCTGCGGCCAGACGGCGCGCCAACTCCTCTTTCATCTCAAAGCGATTCAACTTGTGGAATGCGTCGCCTTCGATCGACAGCGCATTAATACCCTCTCGCCGGAAAATTTGATCAAAAGTGTGCTTGACCGTGCTCGTGCCGGCCCCGGACGATCCGACAACGGAGATTATTGGATGACGTTTGCTCACGCTGCAGCTCCTTTGCGATAAGTATTCATGCCCGGAACAGGCCGCGTCGTCCGAACAGCGCCGAAACTTCGCCTTCCGGAAGGTCGTGGTAGGCGCTTACCCGGCACACCTTTTCGGACGACCCGAACACCAGTGGGACGCGCTGGTGCAGGGTGTGCGGGATCATATCAAGGATCGGGTCGATACCGTCGGTGGCCCGCCCCCCGGCGCGTTCGATCACAAAAGCTATCGGTGCACATTCGTAGACCAGGCGGAGCCTGCCAGCGTCATATCCGGGCCGTGCATCCGCCGGGTAGAGAAAGATGCCGCCGCGTTTGAGGATACGATGCGCTTCAGCCACCAGCGAAGCGACCCAACGCATGTTGAGGTTTTCGCCATTAGGACCATCTTCGCCAGCGATGCAGTCATCGACGAACGCCCTTACTGGTTGTGCCCAATGACGGTAGTTCGAAGCGTTTATGGCAAACTCGCGAGTTTCGTCCGGTATCCGCAGCTCGTCGGACACCGAAACAAACTCACCGTCATGGAGAATGAACTGGTAAACATGGTTTGCGGTTGCCACGACGAAGCAGGTTTGCGGCCCGTAAACAGCATAGCCCGCTGCGATCTGCTCCCTGCCGGCGCGGCAGAAACTCTCCCACCCGCATTCCTTTGCATCGAAAACAGAGAATATGGTCCCGATCGAAATGTTCGCATCGATATTGGATGATCCGTCGAGCGGATCGATCGCGACAGCCAGCGATCCCTCGGTGTTCAGGAGGTCGATTTCCGGTCGTTCTTCAGAAGCGTACCATCGAACTGGCACTGCAGAGAGCGCGTCGGCAAAGAGTTCATCGGCAAGCACGTCAAGTAGCTTTTGCGCATCGCCGTCGCTGTTCTCGCCTACTTTTGTCAAGACGGGCACCCAACGGTCCGTTGGCGATGATTTTCGCCAGAGCCTGAGCCGACCCCGCGATTGCTACCAAGGTGGCGAGCAGATCATCCGAAACACTATCGTCGAGCAGCAGCATATCGCTTAGTGTTTTGACCGAATCTGTCATCGCCTCTCCTTGCGAATTTTTTTCACCCTAGCTTGACAGAGAGCAAAATTTTATTTAATTTTATATTGCTTAAACAAAATATTTTTTGGGTGGTCATGCACGCGCGCGCAGTCACGTTGAAGCAGCTTCATGCTCTGAAAATCATTGTCGAAACCGGCAGTCTGACCGCAGCAGCCGCGCGTTTGAACCTCACTGCGCCGGCCGTCTCGACACAATTACGCACGCTCGAATCGCACCTGCAAGTCGCGCTGTTGGGGCGCGGGCAGGATGGTAAGTTAACACTCACCCAAGCAGGCCACCAAGTTCTGATGGCCGCTGAACGTATCGACTTCGTGCTCACCGACTGTACCGAACGCGTTGCGGCCATCGCTGCCGGACACGAAGGCTATGTGACCCTTGGCGCGGTCAGCACCGCAAAATATTTTCTACCGCACCTCATCGCACGTCTTCGCGAACATTTGCCCCTTATCAAGATCGCGTTTCGAGTTGGCAATCGTCATGAAACCATTGATCTGCTAGAAAACAGCCGGATCGAATTTGCCATCATGGGACGACCGCCGCGACGCCCTGAAGTTGACGCCGACGTTCTGGGCGACCACCCCCATATATTTGTTGCGCGACCGGCCCATCCGCTCGCTGAAAAGCCTGACATCACCCATCAGGATCTTCTGAAAAATGTCATCCTGACCCGCGAGCAAGGGTCAGGAACGCGAGCGCTTCTTGAACGCTATATTGATCGGATTGGAGCGGACCACGATTATCAGTCGATCGAATTCGGAAGCAATGAGACAATCAAACAAGCCGTGATGGCTGGGCTGGGCATTGCCTTTATTTCGGCACACACAATCGAGGCAGCCCTTGCCGACGGACGGTTGAAAGCGCTTTCAATTTCGGGCTTTCCCATAATACGCCAATGGTTCCTCGTGCGCAGGCGCGACACGCCACCCACCCCAGCGGCGACGCGCGTGCGGAATATTGTCCTGGAAATGAATGGCAGTTTCCTGCCCAAGGTTGACGCGATGATATGAATGTATCGGGTCAGCATATGCGATCCAGAACCACGGCAATTTGATTGTGAGACAATTCGTGACCGATAAACTGATCCTGAAAGAACACGCGCAGCGACGTCAATTTGTCAGTGAAATGCATCTGCGGCGCTGGCCCGAAATTTGCGCTCCGACCGAGATCATCCAGATATTACGTCTGGTATCGGAACAAAATGATAAGCTCGAACAGTCAGCAATCGGTGACCTGCCAACCGGCAGTTGCCTGGACGAGGCCGACAATTCAAAACATGTCTCAGGAACTATGCCAGGCGGGATCGCATTCACCGTTGAATTTCATACAGAGGCAAGTCTTGTAACGCTGTTTGCACCAACATTCGCCGGCAAAGAGACGAGCTTTTTTGGCGGCGAAGGCGCAGCTGGTGATGCTCTTGCATGGGCAGCGCGTCTGCCGGGAGCTGTTCTGAGGGCAACGCGCATAACGGTTGTCAAAAACGAAGCCAATGCCGAAATGCTATTGGAGAACTTCAACTTTCGTCCCGACGATCTTGTCAGTTGCCGGGTCGGAAATGGCGCGCGTGTCTGGTCAGATTTTCGGATTGGCGATGACGCGTTTGGTCGCCTTGTCATTGCTGCAAATGAAGTATCGTGTCATGAACTCTCCCGCCTGGTCCAGCGGCTTCAGGAACTGGGCAACTACCGCAACCTTGCACTGTTGGGATTGCCGGCTGCGCAGCAAAGCTGGCCAACGCTGAGCCAGTTGGAACAGCAATTGGCGTCGCTCGCTAGCGACGTATCCAATCCCGAAATAACTGATGATCATTTGCTTGACCGTGTTTCGGAACTGTCGATGGATCTGATTCAGCTGTCGACTGCGACCAGCTATCGCATGAGTGCAACGACCGCCTATGCCCGCCTCGTCGAGGAACGGCTTGCCGACGTCGATGTTGTTTCGATTGCCGGATTCCAGTCACTCGAGGATTTCACGCAAAGACGATTCCGCCCTGCTGTGCGGACCTGTGCAGCCCATACCAGTCGCGAAGCCGAACTCTCGCTGCGGGCGGAGCGTTTCGCATCGCTATTGCGCACACGGATTGAAACCCGGATTGAAAACCAGAATGCGCGCTTGCTGCTTTCCATGGAAAAAAGTTCCACGCTTCAGTTGCGATTACAACAACTCGTTGAAGGCTTGTCAGTCGTAGCCCTGAGCTATTATGTTATAGGTCTCATTGGCTATGCGACCAAGGGAATAGATATAGTTAGTTCTAGTCCTCATTATGAACTAGTATTATCATTATTCACAATAATTGTCGTATTTGTAGTTTGGCGGATAGTTCACGTAGCAAAGGAAACGTTGTTTAAAGCAGCTGAATCCAAACACTGAAAAGGTAGAAGCGACGATGAGCTTGAAGATGCCGGAACCCGATGCCGCTGTTCTCGCGCGCCGCAGCGAAATTGCCGTTGCCCTTAGAGCAATCGTAGCTGGCGAAGGCGTGATTGATGACGTAGATGCTCTGCGGGTGTACGAATCCGATGGGCTGACCGCTTATCGACAACCCCCGATGCTGGTTGTTTTACCACAAACCACTGCGCAGGTTGCCGCCATCTTACGCTATTGCGACGAGAACCGGGTGCGTGTCGTGCCTCGCGGTTCTGGAACATCGCTTTCAGGAGGGGCGCTGCCGCTCGCTGACGCCGTTCTGCTTGGCTTGGCGAAATTGAACCGGATTGTCGAAGTGGACCTCGCCAATCGCGTGGCTGTCGTCCAGCCTGGAGTCACAAACCTGGCCGTTACCCGCGCTGTCGAAGCTGACGGCTTTTACTACGCACCTGACCCGTCGAGCCAGATTGTCTGCTCTATCGGCGGCAATGTTGCTGAAAACTCCGGCGGCGTGCACTGCCTGAAATACGGCCTCACCACCAACAATGTGCTGGGTGTTGAGTTGGTGCTGATGAGTGGAGAAATTTTGCGGCTGGGCGGTCGCCAACTCGATTCCAGTGGTCTTGATCTGCTCGGCGTGATTGTGGGGTCCGAAGGCCTGCTTGGCGTGGTCACCGAGGTCATTGTGCGGCTGTTGCCAATGCCTGAGACCGCCCGCGCCCTGCTTATTGGCTTCTCATCGGTCGAAGGGGCTGGCAATTGCGTCGCCGAAGTGATCGCCGCAGGGATTATTCCGGCCGGAATGGAAATGATGGATCGGCTTGCCGTCCAAGCAGCCGAAGCATTCGTCAAAGTTGGTTATCCGCTCGACGTTGCGGCGCTGCTGATTGTCGAGCTTGACGGATCGGAGGAAGAATGCTCCGAACTGATTGGAGAGGTCGAGCAGATTGCGCTCGCCAATGGCGCGGTTTCGGTGCGGATCTCGCAGGATGAGGAAGAGCGCCTGGCCTTTTGGGCGGGGCGGAAATCCGCATTTCCGGCGGTCGGTCGTCTAGCGCCGGACTATTACTGTATGGATGGCACGATCCCGCGTCGCCGCCTGCCCGAAGTGCTCACGCGCATGGCCGAGCTGTCCAACCAATACGGACTGGAGGTCGCCAATGTTTTTCATGCTGGAGACGGCAATCTACATCCTTTGATCCTTTACGATGCCAACCAGCCCGGCCAGCTTGATCGCGCCGAGGCTTTTGGAGCCGACATTTTACGGCTTTGCGTTAAAGTGGGCGGCGTATTGACCGGTGAGCATGGCGTTGGGGTGGAGAAGCGCGACCTGATGCCCGAAATGTTCAGCCAAGTTGATCTTGAGCATCAAGAGGGACTAAAACATGCCTTCGATCCGCAGATGCTGCTTAATCCAGGCAAGGTGTTTCCCAATCTTCACCGATGCGCCGAACTCGGCCGGATGCACATTCATGCCGGGCAAATTCCCTTCCCAGAAATTCCGCGTTTCTGACCATGGCCTCTAATTTCATCTTCCCCGCTGATGAAGCTGAATTGTGCGAAGCGATCATGTCCGCCGCGACCAAACGCGAGCGGCTGGCCATTCATGGCGGTTCGAGCAAACGGGACGTTGGGCGGTTGGTGGATGCAACGCGGCTCGACATGAGCAAGTTTACGGGCATTGTGGATATGACCCGCATGAACTGGTGTTAACGGCGCGAGCGGGAACGCCGCTTGCCGATATCCAAAAACTGGTTGCTGAACAGGGTCAGATGCTAGCCTTCGACCCTTTCGACCACGGGCCGCTCTTTGGTCGTCCGGCAGGACAATCGACAATTGGTGGCGTTGTTGCAGCTGGCGTAGCAGGCTCGCAGCGTCTGGCTTTTGGCGGCGTTCGCGATCACCTGCTCGGCTGTCGGGCCGTATCCGGGCGAGGCGAATTGTTCGTCAGCGGAGCCAGGGTGGTCAAGAACGTGACCGGGTTCGATATTCCAAAGCTGCTGGCGGGCAGTTGGGGAAGGTTGGCCGCGATCACCGAACTCACGCTCAAAGTGTTGCCAGCGCCGCGTGTGACGGCAACGCTCGTTCTGACCGGACTTGATCCGAATACTGGCGTTGCAGCAATGACGGCCGCGATGGCATCGCAGGCCGAGGTTGCGGCCGCTGCGCATTTGCCCGGCACGGCGGCGATCACGGCGTTTCGCGTTCAGGGCTTTCAAGCGTCAGTGACCGCCCGTTGCGCGCTACTAACGCAATGCCTGACAAGTTTTGGACAGCTGGAGCTCGTCGCAGCCAAAGAGGGAGAGGCAATGTGGGGCGCGCTGCGCACCCTTGCACCGCTGCCATCGGACCGGCCATTGTGGAAGATCAGCATACCGCCCGCTGCCGGCGGCGCGCCGGTTCGACAGCTTGAGAAGATTGGAGCGCAATGGCTGCTTGACTGGGCGGGGGGCTTGGTCTGGGTTGCATCAGACGAGCCCGCACTCGTCCGGTTGGCAGCAGCAGAAGCGGGTGGCCATGCCATGTTGGTGCGCGCACCATCGGCGATGCGCGATGTGGTACCCGCGTTTCACCCGCAGGCTATGGGTGTTGCCGCGATCGAGCAGCGTGTCCTTCGCAACTTCGATCCCCATGGCGTTTTCGAAACAGGCCGGTTCTAGATGCAAACGAATTTTACTGAAAATCAGTTACGCGACCCGGCGATGGTGTCGTCCGAAAGCGCGATCCGCAAATGTGTGCATTGCGGCTTCTGCACGGCGACCTGCCCCACCTATGTTCTTCTGGGTGATGAACTCGATAGCCCGCGCGGTCGTATCTATTTGATGAAGGACATGCTGGAGCAACAGCGACGGCCGACACCCGAGGTGGTAAAGCATGTTGACCGGTGCCTGTCATGCCTCGCCTGCATGACAACATGTCCATCGGACGTGAACTATATGCACTTGGTCGATCATGCGCGCACTTACATTGCGGAAAACTATACCCGCCCTTGGGCCGATCGCGCTTTACGCGGCGTGCTTGCAGCCATTTTGCCTTACCCTGCACGGTTTCGCTTTGCCGCCCGTTTCGCGCCGTTCGCAATGCCATTGCGCGGCCTGTTCGGTCGGGTCAATGCCCTCAAACCGCTGGCCGCCATGCTAACCATAGCGCCGCGCAAGCTCTCTAAAACCGTGTTGCCACGTGATTCCCGTGTCGGCGCGGGCGCGGGCCGTGTCGCGCTGTTACAAGGCTGTGTCGAGCCGGTGCTCAAGCCCGAATATCGCGCGGCGGCCGTTCGTTTGCTCAATCGCACCGGCTATGATGTGTTGTTTGCGAATGGCGAGGGATGCTGCGGCGCGCTGGTTCATCATATGGGTCGTGCAATGGCGAGCCACGCAGCCGCTCGGCGCAATATTGACGCATGGTGGCCGATGATCTCTGGGGAGGGACTGGACGCCATTATCATCACCGCGTCGGGATGCGGGTCTACGATCAAAAACTACGGCTTCATGCTGCGCGACGATCCCGATTACGCACACAAGGCTGCGCGGGTGTCTGAACTTGCCACAGACATATCACAGTTTCTGATCAATGCGGGACTGCCACCGGGAAATGGCCGAAATCTTACAGTTGCCTATCACGCAGCCTGCTCGCTCCAGCATGGCCAAAGAGTGACAGAGGCACCCAGGCAATTCTTGAAAAGCGCAGGTTACATCGTGCGCGCGCCGAATGAAGCGCATTTATGCTGCGGTTCGGCGGGAACGTACAACATTCTGCAACCCGAAATTGCCGGCCAACTCGGCGATCGCAAGGCCGCCAATATTGCCGACCTGAACCCAGATGTCGTCGCCACCGGCAATATCGGCTGCTCAATCCATCTCGGCCAGAGGATGGGCGTTCCAGTCGTTCACATCATCGAGCTGCTCGACTGGGCAACAGGTGGTCCCGCGCCCGCCGCTGTATCCGATATTCAGTTCTGATGTTCTGTCGATACCGTCTGTGACACTTTACCTTCGCGCTGGCAAAGCGTTATGTTCATAACATGTTCCGAACCGATCTGCTCTCGACAAACGTAAAAGGGGCGCTGAACCGTCCGACCTGACTCGAACGGCTTGTCGTAATCTGCCATCACCGCCCTGGTCCGTGATATTTGGTCGTTCGTTCGGGCGCAGGCAATGCCGCCTTGCTTCGGTCAGCTGCAATTATCCGGGCATGATGCGCAGCGAACACTTCGGGCGTAGCATTCATACCCTGATGCTTTTCGAGGAACGTGCGAACATCCTTGGCAAGTTCCCGGTCTTCCGCTTTCCCGGTGGCGTCCAGCGCAGCGGCGGTTTGTTCATAGGCTCTGCGAATCTCTTGCCAGCGGAATGTGCCGGCTGCGATGAACGGCGGCAATTGATCCTCGCCCTTGGCGACGGCGATGGCCTGATCGTTGGTGCGGCGGTCGGATTGGGTAATCTGCCGAGTCCCCTCGGTTCGCAGCCGCGCCCGCAATTTGACCAGCGCCATGCTCGACCCAGCAATCCCTTGTCCTCGCGCCCGTCTCGGCGTTGCTTCGGCGGCAACGCCCCGCGCTCGCAGCTCACGGGCGAAGCCTTCACGAAACCGATTAAGCTGAACCGGGCGGGGGTTGAACCGTGTGCGATCCAGCCCCTCGGCTTGCACCGTCAGATGGACATGCGGGCGCGGCGTATCGGTATGGAGCGCCAGAACGTAATCGTGATTGTCGCTCAGCTCGGCATGAGCCAGCGCGCGGACAGCTCCCAGAACTTTATCGGGGTCGGTTCCTTCGGGCATCGAGAAGATCAGTGACTGAACCGCCCCGGGATTGTCGGAGGCCCCAACTCCTGAGAGGAAGGGCCTGTTATGAGCAAGACAACGAACAAGTTCGCGCCGGAGGTACGCCAGCGGGCGGTACGCATGGTGCTGGATCACGAAGC
>Ga0307994_1000273_pt1 | contig 38411 bp, 51 predicted proteins | sample EllFjometagen261_FD_203171 | JGI IMG/M metagenome (GOLD analysis project Ga0307994, IMG submission 203171) | Marine microbial communities from Ellis Fjord, Antarctic Ocean - #261 | ecosystem: Environmental > Aquatic > Marine > Unclassified | place: Southern Ocean | collected 2014-11-02
TGCTCCAGCTATTAATGGTTAATATCATTATTCTCAATAATCATAAAAAAATTCAAACCTAAATATAATTTTTATATTTAGGTTTGAATTTTTTATTTTATTTTATTTTTTTTCATTAATTTTTTGAATTCAAGTTCAAATTCAAATTTGGCTCGATTCGTATTCCCTCCAAAGGAAAGATTCTTTTGATCTTGAATTAACCAAATTTGGGAATATGTTAAATAGCTTATTAAAGTACTTAGCATTAAAAATCCAAAGCCTAAATAAATAATCGGAATACCTGGATCAGTTTTAATTTGTAAGCCTGTAGAGCTAATTATGTCGACTAACGTTATCTTCTTTTCAAAAGTTAAAGAATCGTTTAATTCCAAATTATTTCTCAAATTTCCAAAATTATCATAAATAGATATGTAGCCTTGTAAATTATTAACTAGAAGCGTTAAACCTTCCGTTAGTTCATTATTTAATGGAACCCAAGAAATCCAAATTTTTTCACTACTTTTATTACTAGAGGAGATTAAAGGATATTGAAGAATTTTTGTTGAGAAATCTTTTATTCTTAACCCAATTAAACTCCAATCAGTTTGATAAAAAGTTATTCCTTTATACTTTGCAGGATGATTTACTGAAATTGTTTGAGTATTTAATTCTTGACCTTTTTTATTTAAAAATGAAATATTTGAATAAAATTGGTTAATTGTTGTTTTTTTATTGTAGGTTATCCAAAAGTCATTAACGCGTGCGCTTTCATTTGGAATTCTACTTAAAGAACCTTTACTTAATATATTTTGTATATGAAACGTTTCTGTTTTTGGAATTAATTCTTGTGCATTAAATCCACCAATAGAACCATATACTGATCCAACAAGAATACAAATCATACTTAAATGAACGATAATAGGAGCTATCCGCCCAATTAAGCCTTTGTACGCATAAATTATTTTATGTTGTAAAAAGATAGAATAATTTTGTTCATTTAAAGTAAATAAAAAATTAGATAATAATTTATTTTTTAATTCATGTGTAATTTTAAGTTTTTTAAATTGATTTTTATTTCTAAAAAATTGGCAACGTCTAGCGATACGAAGTGAAGGTAACTGTTGTAAGTATGTACAACTTAATAAACTTACACCAAAAATTAAAATTAAAAAAATAAACCAATATGTTTTATATATATGGTCTAAACCAAATTTAAAAATAAATTTAAAATCGATAAATCCAAAAATCGCAGATTCAACCGGATAATTAAATACGTAATTTTGTAACGGTTGATCTTGTTCGATAACTGTTCCGATAATACTGAACGCTGCAATTAGTAACAATAAAAGTATTGCAAATCTAAGATCTGCTAATATTTTTAAAATAAATTTTCTCATTTTTAATACATATATTTATTTTTCCGACGCTAAACGAATACGACCTGATAAAGCCCAATTTTGAATTTCTTGAACTTTTAAATCATCTAGCTGCGATAGTGGAATGACTTCAGTAAGAGCTTTCTGAATATCTTCAGTTGTAAATTCTCGTTTTTCATAAAACGCGTAGTACATTGCATCAATAATACTTTGTTTAATTTCAGCTCCAGAAAATCGAATGGATAGAGTAGCGAGGCGACTACAATCATAAGTTTCCCAATTTAATGGGCGGAATTCTTTTAAATGAATTTCAAAAATTTCAATTCTTTCTTTATATGTTGGTAAATCTAAGAAAAAAATTTCGTCAAACCTACCTTTTCTAATCATTTCTAAAGGTAATTGCTTAATATTATTAGCCGTTGCAACAACAAAAACTGATGAATTCTTTTCTGATAACCAACTAGTAAAACTACCTAAAACACGATTACTTGTTCCACTATCACCTTTGGAATCAGTATTACTGAATGCTTTATCAATTTCGTCAATCCATAGTACACAAGGAGCTAAAGCCTCCGCAACTTCAATTGTTTGTCTTAAACGTAATTCAGATTCTCCAACAATTCCTCCGAATAATCTACCGATATCTAGACGTAATAAAGGTAATTGCCAGTCATTCGCAATTACTTTTGCTGTTAAAGATTTTCCAGTTCCCTGTACACCGACTAATAATAATCCACGTGGTGAAGGTAAACCGTAATCTATGGCTTTTGAACTAAAAGCACTTCTTCTCTTTTTTAGCCAATTTTTTAAATTTTGAATTCCACCTATGTTATTTAATGTTTGTTTTACGGACGAATATTCTAAAATACCTGTTTGACTAATTATTTGTCTTTTCTCATTTAGAATCAACCTAATACTATCTAAGTCAATTGTTTTATAAGTTGCTAATATTTTCGATAAAACTCTTCTAATTCGTTCTATAGACAAACCTTTGCACGCTTTTACTAAATCTTGTATTAATAAAGAATTCGTTTCTATATCTAAAGAATCAAACAAACGAAATAATTCTTGTTCAATCTCAATACTATTTGGTAAATCAAACTTAAGTAATGTTATAAAATCACTTAATTCTGATGGAATATTAAGTTCTGATGAAACAATAATTATTGTTTTAGGCTGTAATTTTAAAAAACGTGTTAAATTTTTTAATTTACGAGCAACCGATAAATCTGTTAAGAACTTATTAAAATCTTTTAGTAAAAATACAGCTGGTGTTTCTGCATTTAAATCTTCAATGAATTCTAAAGCTTGTAATGGGTTCCTACGAGCAAATTTCTCACTATTTGGGTTATTTGTATAACCATCGACATAATCCCAAGTGTAAATACTTCGATTTAAATTAATTTTAACATTTCTTCGAATTAAGAGCTCAACTCTATCCTCTTCAATTGTTTTAATATAAATAATAGGGTATCGTGCTTTTAACAGAAGTAATAATTCTTGGTCAAATGTCATATATCCTCTTTAATTTTTTAAATGTAAATAATAGGGTATCGTGCTTTTAACAGATTTTAACAGAAGTAATAACTCTTGATTAAATGTAGTTAAAAAATAAATTTAATTAAAAAATAAAAAAAAATATCTATTAGAGTATTAAGAATAATTACTCTAATAAATATAAAATTTTAATTTTGGATAGTTAATTTACAACGACCTTTTTTACGTCGTAATTTAAGGGTTTTTCGACCTTCAGCAGTAGCCATGCGAGCACGAAAACCAGATACTTTTAAGATTGATACTCTTGTTTTATTTCCTAATGTTCGTTTTGTCATAAATAAAATAATCTATATTTGTATTAACTATAGCAGAATTCTAAATAAATGAAAACTTATATTGGTTTTATTTTTAAAAGTTCATAAATAATTAATTGTCTAATTGATTTAATTAATGTTAAAAATGAAAGGTAGGCTTCATCTTTATATTCAAAAAGAGGATTTCGTTGACCATACCCTCTCCAACCAACCGAGTCACGAATTATACTCATTTCTAGTAAATGTCCTTTCCACATGCTATCTATATGTTTTAATGCAACAGCCCTTTCAAGTTGTCGCATTAAGCCGACTTCTGTTGTTTCTATTTCAGCTTCTTTTAATGCATAAGTTAACCAAAGTTGTTGTCTTAAATAAAGGTACAGTTCTCTTTTTGTATAAGTATTATTTTTTTGTAAGAAAACTTTTATATTTAAAGACGTAGACAAGAGACTTTGTAAAGTATTATTAAGAGTATTAAAATTTAATAAATCAGATTCTTCCAAAATATCATTTAGAACTTGATCCCCCAATGCTAAAATTTTACCCCGAATAGATGTACTCTCAAGAATAGCACGTCTTTCGTAAAAAATAACAAGTCGTTGTTTATTTAATACTTCGTCATAATCAAAAACATATTTTCTTGTATCATAATTTTTATTTTCAAGTGTTTTCTGCGCAGTGTTTAAACTAATTGTTAATAAAGGTGATTCTAACGGGATTTCATCTGAAAGTTGACCCATCATTATATCTTTAACTTGTTCAGTCGCAAAATTACGAAGTAATGAATCTTCTAAACTTAAAAAGAATTTTGAAGTTCCAGGATCACCTTGTCGACCACAACGTCCTCTTAATTGGTCATCTGCTCTTTGAGAATTGTGTCTTTCTGTTCCAATAACGTACAATCCACCTAAATTTTTAATAAACTCGTTATCTTTTTGTTGTTTTTCCTTTGTTTTTGAATAAAGAATAAAAAATAAATTTTTTAAATTTTCAGAATACGAATCAGTAAACAAAATTTGCCATTCTATTCTATTTAGAATTTTTAATAATTGAATTGGTGACAGTTTTATAAAATTATTATCTTTTAATAATGCATTTAAGATTGGCTCAATTAAGTCAGGTTCTTGATTTATTAGGTCCGAAATAAACAAATTATTTTCAATTATTTTTCTATTTGTTTTTATTATTAATAAATATTCGTATAAATTTTTTATAATCTCGAATTTAATATTGCCTCCTAAGACTATATCTGTTCCTCGCCCAGCCATATTTGTTGCAATTGTTATTGCAAACTTTTTCCCTGCTTGTGCTATAATTTCTGATTCTTTTTTTATATTTTCAGGTTTTGCATTTAAAATTTTGTATGGTAAATCATAGTCATCAAGTAATTGAGAAATAATTTCAGATTTTTCAACACTAATTGTTCCTATCAAAATAGGTTGGCCTGTTAAATAAATTTTTTTACATTCATTAGCGATAGCTTTCCATTTTGCGACTTCATCGGAATAAATAGAATCAGACAAATCTTTACGCTTATTTTGTTGCGCCGTAGGAATTTTAGTTACAGGTAATTGATAAATTTTTTCGAATTCAGATTCTGCTGTTTTTGCAGTACCTGTCATTCCTGATAATTTTGGATATAATAGAAAGAAATTTTGATAAGTAATTGAAGCCATTGCTTCATTTCCAGCTCTAATAGGTACTCCTTCTTTGGCTTCTACAGCTTGATGTAAACCATCACTCCATCTTCTATCTGCCATTGTTCTACCACTAAATTCATCTACAATTAATATCTCATTATTTTTAATAATGTAGCTAACATTTTTTAAAAAAAGTATGCTTGCACGTAATGCATTCAAAATATAAGGGATCCAAGGATCTTTTCTATCATAAAGATCTTTTAAATTTAAAATTTTCTCTATTTGATAAAACCCTAGTTCAGTTAAAATAATAATCTTATTTTTTTCATCAATTTCAAAATGTTTACTAACTTCCAAGTATTTTACAATTTCAGCAGCAACAATGTATTTGTTTAAAGATGTTTTGATAGGATCAGAAATAATTAGTGGAGTTCGGGCTTCATCGATTAAAATTGAATCCACTTCATCAACAATACAATAATTAAAAGGTCGCTGAACGACATCTTTAATATTAGATGCCAAATTATCTTTTAAATAATCAAAACCTAATTCACTATTTGTAATGTAAGTAATATCAGCATTATAATTTAATTGACGTTCTTTAATTACCATATCTTCTTGGATTAATCCTACGGATAATCCTAATAAACGATGAATTTGCCCCATCCAAATACGGTCTCGATTTGCTAAATAGTCATTAACCGTTACGATGTGAACACCTTTTTTTGTTAATGCATTTAAATACGCTGGCAATGTAGAAACCAATGTTTTTCCTTCTCCTGTTCGCATTTCAGCAATTTTTCCCTCGTTAAGAATCAACCCACCTAATAATTGAACATCAAAATGACGTAAACCAAGAGTACGTTTAGAAGCTTCACGTGTGCATGCAAATGCAGCTGGGAGGATGCTTGTTAAATCATTTGTTTCTTTGTATTGAGTTTGCAATTTATTCGTATGTTCCCTAAGCTCCTCATTAGATAATAATTTAAACTTATCTTCTAACCCATTTATTTGACTAATAATTTGGTTATTTTTATTAGTCATACTAGTATTCTTTTTTAATAAATTTTTAATCATTTCTATTTTAATAATTTATATTTCAGTGTAAGTTTATCTAGAAAAATTTCTTTTATCTCTTTCTTAAAAATAGAATAAATATTAATGTTATTATATAATTATCCCAGAATAAAAATTAAATCTCTCTATAGGTATATATATTTTTCTATAATTTAATTTAATAAAATACAGTTACAAATGAGCAAGTTAATTATTTTATTTCTTCTAGTATCTTTTATTCGTTTTTTTCTTCTAATCTTTACAAATAAATCAAAAACGATTTTTAACGCTTTAACAAGTACTACCATAAGTTTTTTGGCAACATGTGGTTACTTATACCCGATTCAGCAGTATATAAATTATTATGGTAATGATTTAGATGATCTTCCTATAATTAATTTATTATTATCGAATAATAGAGGTTATCAGGCACCTATATCTCTTGATTCAGATTTGCTAAGTCAATTTACTGAAAAATTATCTCAGTATAGCTCATTAATTATATTTTTTTGTATTTATTTTATCATAATTAAAAATGGTAAAAAGTATAAAATTGATCACTTTATTCGTTACAACGTAATGAATGGTATGCTAATTACATTGTTTAGTACTCCTATCAGCTATCTATACATCGAACTCAGACAATATTTAACAATAAATCAATTTTTAAAAGCTTTCATAGACGATTTTTGTATTGGTTTAATTCTGATACATTTTTGCTTAATGTTTTATTCAATATACTTTTCTATAACTAATAGGTACGTGAACCTTCCTATTATAGGAGACGCTTGTGAATTACATGTAGGTAAAAAGAAATAAGTTTTTTTAATTAAGAATTTAGTAACTTTTTAATTTAAACTCCCCAGGTAGGACTTGAACCTACGACCGATCGGTTAACAGCCGATTGCTCTACCACTGAGCTACTGAGGATAAGATAAGTGATCTTTTTCGATATTATAAATATAAGGGTTAGTAATCGTCTTATATTTATAATAGTATTATTTTTTTAAGATTAGTGAGCGGACCACATTTGTGTCTAAGGCTACAGTACTGTTGAATTTTTTTAACTCTTTAGGAGAGATACAGAAGTTAAATTCAATAAAGTTGCTCTTGTCTTGTCGTTTTATTGGGTACGATAGGTTTCGTTTTCCTTTTGAAACAACAAAAATTTCAGAGCCACCCAGTTTTTGTAATTCATTTGCGGATTGAAATGCCCAGGTTTTTAACTCGCTATCATTTAATCCTTCATCTAGAAGGATAACCATTTCATATTTCAGTTTTTGTAACATAAAGTTTTATAATATGATTTTGATTAAACTTTAAAGTTATTTTAATATGATATTCTATCATTGTCAATTTTTAAATTAAAAAATTATTATTTTGTTTTAAATCCATAATTTTTAATTAATTCTAAATTTGATATAAATTAGGTTATAGAATGTTGATAAATGAAATATAATTATTTTGAAACCAATAATCGATTAAGATTAACTTCTTTATCACGAAAAAATTTATATTAATAGTCACCATAAATACTCAAAACATTTTTAGTAAAGTTTATTGTAACTGTATAATACTACGCATCCTTAGCCACTCTTAAAATAAGCTCTATTATAATTATTTTTTATTATTAAAATCATATTAGCAATTTAACAAACTATTTTTTACTGGAAAATTTTTAATGGAATGGAATGATATTCAAAATCTTTTATCTAATATAGTATTCGCTTTATTACTAGTTACTATGATCTTTTATTGGATCAGTATAATTCTTTTTAAAAATCCAATGCTATTAAAAATAGGTAGAGCTGGAGCTTTTATAGCCAATGTATTATTATTTTTTATTTTAAGTTCCCGTTGGATAGTAGCAGGTTATTTTCCTTTAAGTAATCTTTACGAATCGCTTCTATTTTTAACTTGGGCACTTCTGGCAACATATTTGTATGTTGAGCATAAAACAAAAAGTAAATTAATTGGTGCAACATTAATACCTGTAGCTTTATTAGTTAGTGGATTTGCCAATTTAACTCTACCCCCAGAAATGCAAAAAGCAAGCCCTTTAGTACCTGCGTTACAGTCCAATTGGCTTATGATGCATGTCAGTATGATGATGCTTAGCTATTCAACCTTAATTGTGGGGTCATTGTTGTCGATATTATTTTTAATTATTTCGAAAGGTCAAGAGATCGAATACATAGATACATTTTCTAACAGCTATTCGACTGATGTTGAAAAAAATACTTTAACTGAAATTGGTTCCACAATTTCATTAAATACGATTAAAGATAGTAAGCTGAAATTATTGTTTAACATAGATAATTGGAGCTACCGCGTTATTGGATTAGGGTTTCCTTTTTTAACGATTGGAATCATTGCGGGCGGTGTTTGGGCAAACGAAGCTTGGGGTTCTTATTGGAGTTGGGATCCAAAAGAAACTTGGGCATTAATTACCTGGTTAGTTTTTGCCGCATATCTACACGCTAGAATTACTAAAAATTGGCAAGGAAAACGAACAGCCATTTTAGGCTCGTTAGGATTTTTTGTTATTTGGATTTGTTATTTAGGAGTCAATTTCTTAGGTAAGGGATTACACAGTTATGGTTGGCTTTCATAAAAAAAATAAGTCTAAAATAACATTTTAGACTTATTTTTTTAATAAGCTAGACCAAGACTTCTCGTTGTCTCTGCTCCTAAATAAACGCGTACACTTAAAAAATCAGTTGGGCACGCTGTTTCACATCTTTTACAACCAACACAATCTTCGACACGTGGAGATGATGCAATTTGTCCTGATTTACAGCCATCCCAAGGAACCATTTCTAAAACATCGGTTGGGCATGCTCGTACACACTGAGTACACCCGATGCATGTATCGTATATTTTAACACTATGTGACATAAAATTAACTTATTTTTAAATTAGTTTACCGATATAATTAAACCTTTACACTTTAGATTATAATATATAATTTAGACTTTGATAAATAAATTTTTTAATTAAGCTATTTTGTACTAATGTGTTAAATAAATACTGTATTACTGATACATAACTAAAAGCCCCTAAAAAATCTAAAATAAGATATTTTATTTACCAAGTAGCTAAAAATATAAACGATTCAGTATCTATTTTTTTAAACACTTGTTCATTTGAGAGATAAAAATTAAAAAAGAATACTTTTATAGTAAAGTTATAGTGTTTAGTATATTTAACAATTAAATTAACAATTATGATTACAGACTCTCAAGTGTACGTAGCATTATTAGCTGCGTTATTAACAAGTGTTTTAGCAATTAAATTAGGCTCGACTTTATATCAGTAAAATTAAAAAAAATTTATTAATTGAATTTTTTTTTCTTTTTGGTTATTCTAATGATAGAATTAATTTATTAAAATAAACATGAACTCTAACGATCTAAAAAACTTGAACACACCAGTGTTTCCTTTTACTGCTATTGTAGGTCAAGAAGAAATGAAATTGGCTCTACAGTTGAACGTTATTGACCCTAAAATTGGTGGGGTAATGATTATGGGCGATCGTGGAACAGGTAAATCGACAACAATTCGTGCTATCGCAGACGTACTACCTCAAATTTCAGTGGTCAAAGATGATCCTTTTAATTCTCACACAACAGACTTAGATTTGATGAGTAACGAAGTTAAAGTAAGAATTAGTGAAGGAAAGACTCTTGAAACTAGTAAAATTAAAATTCCAATGATTGATTTACCTCTAGGAGCCACGGAAGATCGTGTTTGTGGTACTATTGATATTGAAAAAGCTCTTACAGATGGTGTTAAAGCTTTTGAACCTGGCTTATTAGCAAAAGCTAACCGCGGGTTACTTTACGTAGATGAAGTAAATCTTTTAGATGATCATTTAGTAGACATTTTATTAGACTCTGCTGCGTCAGGTTGGAATACAGTAGAACGTGAAGGTATTTCCATTCGTCACCCAGCTCGATTTGTTTTAGTTGGCTCTGGTAACCCAGAAGAAGGTGAACTCAGACCACAATTACTCGACCGATTTGGTATGCATGCGGAAATTAGAACAGTTAAAGATCCGGCACTACGTGTAAAAGTAGTAGAAGAGCGAACTTCTTTTGATCAAAACCCTGAAATATGGGCTAAAAGTTATTCCGAACAACAACAAAAACTACGTGATAATATAATAAAAGCACAAGAAATATTACCGACGATTCAAATTGATTACGATTTACGTGTAAAAATTTCAGAAGTTTGTAGTCAATTAGATGTAGATGGTTTACGTGGTGATATTGTGACAAATAGAGCAGCAAAAGCTTATGCGGCTTATAATTTACGTAATGTAGTAACGGTCGATGATATTGGTAAGATTATTACTTTATGTTTACGACATCGTTTACGAAAAGATCCTTTAGAAACTATAGATTCTGGATCTAAAGTAGATAAAGTTTTTAAAGAAATTTTTGAGATAGAATAACTATTCTATCTCAAAAACTTACCAAAAGAAAAATTTTTATTATGGCTATTCTATTAAGTATTTTTATTATTGTTTTGGTTTTACTTAAAGTTCCAAATAACAGTGGTTTAGAAAGTATGGTAATGAAACCCGATTTTTTAGGGTCACCTAGCTCGACAGAAAAAAATTTAACCTTAACACTTGGAATCTGTATTTTCATTTATTTAATATTAGCTATTCAACTTAATATACAAAATTAAATTTTAGTTATAGACAAATGTAAAGTTGAACTATAGAATAAGTTTATAATCTTTTTAATTCGCGGAGTAGAGCAGCCTGGTAGCTCGTTGGGCTCATAACCCGAAGGTCAATGGTTCAAATCCATTCTCCGCTAGAAAATTTTATAAGTTAACCTAAATTTTTTTAAGTTTAATAATAAAATATTATAATAATAAATAAACGTAAGGATTTTATTATGACATTAAACATAAAAACACCTTCACCTGTTTTTGGTGGAAGTACTGGTGGTTGGTTACGTTCCGCTGAAGTAGAAGAAAAATACGCTATTACTTGGGAAAGTATTGAAGAAAAAGTTTTCGAAATGCCTACAGGTGGTGTTGCTGTTATGCGAATTGGTGAAAATTTGCTCTATTTAGCACGTAAAGAACAATGCTTAGCATTAGGCACTCAATTACGAACTTTCAAAATAAATAGTTATAAAATTTACCGAATTTTTCCAAATGGTGAAGTTCAATACTTATACCCAAATGATGGTGTGGTTTCTGAAAAGGTAAATCCAGGTCGCGAACCGGTAAACAATCGTGATTTTTCAATTGGAAAAAACCCAGAACCTTCTACATTAAAATTTAGTGGAACAGCTACTTACGAAAGTTAGGCTACACTACAAGCAAAGATTAATTACAAGTATTAATCTTTTGGCGAGATGGCAGAGTTGGTCGATTGCGTCTGATTTGAAATCAGGTGAATTTTTACGAATTCCGTGGGTTCGAATCCCACTCTCGCCTTTTATAAAAACAAATATTGCTTAATCGTGTTCATTGTATTTAATAATTTTTTATGGGTAAAGTTTACGATTGGTTCGAAGAACGCCTAGAAGTACAAGCAATTGCGGATGACATTTCAAGTAAATATGTTCCCCCTCATGTTAATATTTTTTACTGCTTTGGTGGAATCGTATTAACATGCTTCCTTGTACAAGTCGCAACTGGATTTGCGATGACGTTTTACTATCGACCAAGTGTTGTTGATGCGTTTGCATCCGTTGAATATATTATGACAAGTGTTAACTTTGGTTGGTTAATTAGATCAATTCATCGTTGGTCAGCCAGTATGATGGTTATGATGATGGTCTTACACGTTTTTAGAGTTTATTTAACTGGTGGGTTTAAAAAACCTCGTGAACTAACTTGGGTTACTGGAGTTATATTAGCTGTAGTGACAGTTTCTTTTGGTGTTACAGGATATTCATTACCTTGGGATCAAGTAGGCTTTTGGGCTTGTAAGATCGTAACAGGTGTTCCGGCAGCTGTTCCTATAGTTGGTCCACCTTTAGTACTTTTATTACGTGGAGGCGAGAGCGTAGGACAGAGTACTCTGACACGTTTCTATAGTGCACATACTTTTGTATTACCGTTAGCAGCAGCAGTTTTAATGCTAACTCATTTTTTAATGATTCGTAAGCAAGGTATTTCAGGTCCTCTTTAAATTTAAAAATTATTAAAATAAAAGGAATTTAATGTCTGTTATTAAAAAACCGGATCTAACAGATCCAAAATTAAGAGCAAAGTTAGCAAAAGGTATGGGCCATAATTATTATGGTGAACCTGCATGGCCAAATGATTTACTCTATGTGTTTCCAATTGTAATTCTTGGAACATTTGCTTGTTGTATTGGGTTAGCTGTTTTAGCTCCTACACAATTAGGAGAACCTGCTGATCCTTTTAATACACCATTAGAAATTTTACCCGAATGGTACTTTTTCCCTACTTTTAACTTATTAAGAGTATTGCCGAATAAATTATTAGGAGTACTAGCTATGGCTGCAGTTCCTGCAGGTTTAATTACTGTTCCATTTATTGAAAACGTAAATAAATTTCAAAATCCATTTCGCCGTCCAATAGCAAGTTCTGTATTCCTTTTAGGATTTGTTACAGCAATATGGTTGGGTGTTGGTGCTTGTTTACCTATTGATAAAGCAATTTCATTAGGTCTTTGGTAAAAAAAAGGTTCACTATTTTTGAATAGTGAACCTTTTTTTTTTTAAGCCGGTTGAGACTTTTTAACTTCAGTTTACACTAACACCTAACATGGTCTGACTTAATAACGTTATAGCTGTGGCAGGTCCATGGAAAGTTTTTAAATAAGAATGAGGAATACGTATATCTTTTAAACGTAAAGTAGAAATAGCTTTAAATTCAAAAACGTTACTAATAATTAAAGTTGAAACAGAATAAATAAATACAAATAAATATGTTTGAGCGTTTTACTGAAAAAGCAATAAAAGTTGTCATGCTCTCACAAGAAAAGTCTAGAATATTCGTACATTGTCATTTATTCTTCTTTGGATTACTGTTCAGCTTATATTATTAAAAGTAATACTTCAGAGCCCAGTACAACAAAAGTGATAAAAACAAATGTGGAGATGAAAACTTTAAAAGTTATAGTTACCAAAACTTTAAATTTTATCGCTTTAATTTTCCTCTAATTTTTTATCGTTACCATTTTTCTTACAAATTTAATTGGCTTAATCATTTTCATAGTTGGCAAACTAGAAGCTGTAATAACACTTTCAATATTACCTTTATAGAAACGATTTTTTAAGCGATTACGTTCATTGATTTGGATTCTTTTTTTAGCTGATTTATTATTTGCCACAAGAAATAATTTAAATAATTTTTAATAAAAATTTAAATAAAAGTGAATAATCAAAATTATTCATTTTTATTTAAATTTTTAACAATATTACTTTACGTCCACCTCAACGACTATACCGTAATACTTTAATGCGAATATCGATATTACAAAAAGTACTTGTGGTACTCCAACCTCTTTATAAGGGGTTTTCACATTAAAGAATTTTCCTTATAAGTCTTGTAGAATTTCTGTAGCTACATAAGTACAAGCTACATCTACGTATAAAATTCTAAATCCTTTTATAAAGGACCATTTTTTTTTTTAAATTTTAATTTAAGCGGGCTGAGGTTCTTTAATTTTATTAGAGTCTTCTTTATTTTTAGTAGTTTTTTTATTAATAATATTATTGTTATTATTTATATGCTTTATTTCTTTTTCGAAAGGAGCAAGGGCATCTGGGTCGGCTTGATTTACAAAAACAGTAATCTCACCAAGTGGAGTTAAATCCACTATAACAGTGGTTCCGCTTTTGAGGTCTTCGGTTAAGAATTCACCTGCTAAATTATCTTCAAGTAAACGCATTACGGCACGACGTAATGGGCGAGCACCATAAATCGGGTTAAAACCTTCATCAGTTAATTTTTCTTTAACTCGTTGAGTAATTTGTAACTTAATCTGTTGTTCTTTAACACGATCTGTTAATTGTTTAATCATAATTTCCGCAATTTGACTTACGTCATCTTTTGTTAATTGACTAAAAACAATTATTTCATCGAGTCGGTTTAAAAATTCTGGTTTGAAGTAATTTTTTAATTCTTCATTAACTAAATTAGATATACGTTTATAAGCCGTATTTTCATTATCCTCTTCAACGTCAAATCCTAGTGAACTATTTGATGCATTTTGCTCAATTACTTTAGCTCCAACATTCGAAGTCATAATAATTAATGTATTTTTAAAATCAATTACTCGTCCTTTCGAATCTGTTAAACGACCATCTTCTAAAATTTGTAATAATAAATTGAAAATATCAGGATGTGCTTTTTCAATTTCATCAAATAATACAACTGTATAAGGTTTACGACGAACAGCTTCTGTTAATTGGCCACCTTCACTGTAACCTACATACCCTGGAGGTGAACCTATTATTTTTGCTACTGTATGTCGTTCCATAAATTCCGACATATCTAATCGAACCATAGTATCTTCTGATCCAAAGAAATATGATGCTAACGCTTTTGTTAATTCTGTTTTCCCCACTCCAGTAGGACCCGCAAAGATAAAACTTGCAATAGGACGATCAGGGTTTCTTAAACCAACACGGGCTCTTCTAATTGCTTTAGATACCGAAACAACAGCTTGGTGTTGTCCAATAATTCGTTCATGCAATTTATCTTCCATGTTTAATAATTTTTCTGATTCACTTTTTGAAATTTTGTTTACTGGAATTCCTGTCCATGCAGCAACAACAACAGCGACATCATCTTCAGTAACATTAGGTTTTGCTTTTGGAATATCAGCATTACGTTGTTTTGAACTTAAGATAATAGCATTAATTTGAGCTCTAATTTCTTTTTCACGTTCTAGGCAAACCGCTGCTATTTTAAATTCTTGTTCACGAATAGCCTCATCTTTAGTAGCCAGTAATCCGCGTAATTCTTGATCTAAATCTAAAGCTGCTTCTGGCAAGCGATAACTCATTAATCGAACGCGTGCACCTGCTTCATCCATTAAATCAATGGCCTTATCTGGTAAAAATCTGTCCGCTATAAATTGTGCGCCCATTTTTGCTGCTGCTGCTAAAGCATCGTCGTCATATTCTAAATTATGATGACGCTCGTACTTTTGTTTTAAACCACGTAAGATATCAATAGTATCTTTCACACTTGGTTCATTTACTTTAACAGGTTGGAATCGTCGTTCTAGTGCAGCATCGCGCTCAATATATTTTCTATACTCTTCAATTGTCGTTGCACCAATAACTTGTAATTCTCCACGAGCCAGCGCTGGTTTTAAAATATTTGCCGCATCGATAGCTCCTTCAGCCGCACCTGCCCCAATTAAAGTATGAACTTCATCGATAACTAGAATAATATTCTTAGCCTCTTGAACTTCTTCAATGATACGTTTTAATCGTTCTTCAAATTCACCACGATATTTTGTTCCCGCAAGTAATAGACCAATATCTAATGAAATTACAATTTTATCTTCTAAAAGATCTGGAATATCTTTCGTTACAATACGTTGAGCTAATCCTTCAGCAACTGCTGTTTTACCTACCCCAGGTTCACCAATTAGACAAGGATTATTCTTTGTTCTACGCGCTAAAATTTGAATAACTCGTTCGATCTCTTTTTGACGTCCGATTACCGGATCTAACCTACCTTCTTTTGCGACGTCTGTAACATTAGTTGTAAATTCTTCAAGTGTAGTAGTATTACGACTATTATCAAAAATTGCAGGATTTGAATTTCGACCACCAATTGTCATCTCCGCAACATCACCAATTTGATGTAATATAGTAGAGCGAACTTTAGCCAAATCGACGTCTAGGTTTTCTAAAACACGGGTAGCTACCCCATCTTCTTCTTCTAATAGAGCTAATAATATATGCTCGGTTCCTATGTAACTGTGTGTTAAATCACGGGCTTCTTCTATCGATACCTCGAGTACGCGTTTCGCACGTGGTGTAAATGGAATTTCTACAGCGACAAAACCAGAACCACGCCCTATAATAATTTCAACTTCGGTTCGTGCATCTCTTAAACTTACGCCCATTGATTTTAATACTTTTGTCGCTACCCCTGAGCCTTCACCGATTAAACCTAGAAGAATTTGTTCAGTTCCCACAAAGTTGTGTCCTAATCTTCTAGATTCTTCTTGTGAGAGCATTACAACTTTTATTGCTTTTTCAGTAAAACGCTCAAACATATTTATTTGTACTTATTTATTTAATGGGGTATGGTTTAATCTAACATATTTATTATTATTTTTAACTATATTATTACTTTAGGTCAGGCTTCACGCCATAATTGGCTAGTACGAAGATGGTTATTATGAAAAGCGCCTCAGTTAAATTGGTCGCTTCTGTATATTGTGTCTTTCGTCCAACAAATTTTCCTAGAAAACTAAAATTATTGTTAGCGTTGAATTTCACTATACCACCTATTAAACCAGTTACAGCTATTTTTCCTACGAATTTGGCTGTAACAATTATAATTCTATTCATAATAAATAGATCTTTGCTCTTTTATTTGACTATACTAAATTTTACCCTATTTATTTATACAATTGCAAGTATGTTACTACTCGCGATAGGAAATAATTTAAATAATTTTTAACAATATTATTTTATTTTTGCTTTAAAAACGATACGAAAATATTTCAATAGAAATACCGATGTTCCAAAAAGTACTTCTGCGACTCCAACCTCTCTATATGGATGCGGCTTTTTCATTTTCCACAGTTTGACAACTAATCTCTCACCAATCTCTGTAACGCAGCACCAACACCCGACTTCGGATGTCAACATGAAAACTCCTTCAAAAAAATTTAAATTTTTTTTGTTTAAAATTTTTAGGGGAATGAAACTTTTTAACTTAACTAAAAATTTTTTTTTCTTCCTCAAATGAAAATAAAACTTTAATGATTTTTTTCAACCTTAGTGACATAAGGACAATTTTTTTTATTAATGATCTTTATTGAAATTAAATTCTTCAACTTTATTAAAAACTTTGTTTCAGTTTCAAATGGAAAAAAATTTAATTAGTTTTCTTGTCCGTAGAATACTTTTTTATTATATCTATATTTTATTTCAGGTTTAATACAACACATTTATTAATATTTTTAAATATGTTGTCATAATAGTAGATTTAAAAATAATTAGGTTAATTCAAAATTAAATAGATAATTGTTATTAATAAAAATATGTTTTATAGTGTATTAACGTGCAAATATGGTGGTATGGCCAAGTGGTAAGGCAGAGGATTGCAAATCCTTTATCCTCAGTTCGAATCTGAGTACCGCCTTAAATAGAAGTGAGTCAAAATACTTGCTTTTATTTTATAAAATAGATATAGTAAAGTAAGTAAAAAGGGGACGTGGTGGAATTGGTAGACACGACGGACTTAAAATCCGTTACCTAGTGATAGGTGTGAGGGTTCAAGTCCCTCTGTCCCCATTTAAATTTTTTTGAATCAAAAAAATTAAAGATTTTTATAGCATTACTTTTACAAGTAGAAACTAGCGCTATAAAAACCGTAGACGTAGTAATCGTCTGTCATCGTGTATTGCCAATCATAAGCAAAAATTGTAACAAACATTTTTTTTTCGTATTTATTTATTTTCAGATTAGATATAACATATTCATTATATTAATTCAAAAATAAATAGATTAATTCAAATTATTACTGGTTAATTAATATTGTTTACTTGTCGCGTTTGTTACATCATAATATTAAATTAATCAATAGATGCTTTTATTTTATTAATCCATTTAACTAAATTTTTTATTTTCGCAAGTACTCTGTGTTCACGTTTGATTCGCGAATTAAGGCAATTTTACCTGTTCGTGCTATTTCTAAAATACCAAATTTAGTTAGTAATTGTTCAACAGCAACCATTTTCCCAGGATCACCTGTAACTTCAAGAGTTATTGTTTCTTCTGCTAAATCCACAATTTTTGCTCTAAATATAGCTGCTATATCTAAAATCTCACGTCGTGTTATACTTGTTGTTTGTACTTTAAGCAGCATTAATTCTCGTTCAACACAAGGAACATTTGTAATATCTTGGACTCTTAAAACACTAATCAATTTGTATAATTGTTTAGTTAATTGTTCCATGATTTTATTATCGCCTTGTAAAACCATAGTAATTCTTGACATACCTATCTGTTCTGCGGATCCTACAGCTAAAGTGTCAATATTAAAACCTCTTCTTGCAAATAATCCTGAAATTCTTGAAAGTACGCCTGACTCATCTTCCACTAAAACTGACAATGTATGTTTCATAATTAAATTTGTAAGTAAATTATTAAAAAAATTATTAAAGAGATTATTAAAATATACTATCTATCTTAATAATCTTTTTAAGCTTAAATAACTCTTTTTCACGCTACAAAAGTAGTCTTCTTTAATTACGAAAACTACTTTTATTTTTTTAATTTAAGACTTTTGCTTGGTAGAGAACACCTGCAGGTAAATTTACATCAAATAAAAATTGTACAAGGTTTACCTCTGGTTCATATGAGATTTCTAAAATTCGTTTGTGAACACGAATTTCAAAATGTTCACGTGAATCTTTATCCACATGAGGAGATCTTAATACACAATAAATACGTTTATTTGTAGGCAAATAAATTGGACCAATAATTGTTGAGTCTATTTCTTTATCATTAATAGTTTCAATTATTTTGTTACAAGATTCTGTTAAAAGTTCGTGATTAAAAGATTCTACGATAATACGAATTTTTTGACTTTGTTTTGTTAACATAATTATTTTGAAATTTTTGAAACAACACCTGCGCCAATTGTTCGGCCACCTTCACGGATTGCAAAACGCATTCCATCTTCGATTGCTACCGGGTAAATTAATTCTGCAGTCATTTTAATACGATCTCCTGGCATAACCATTTCAACTATTGTACCATCATCAGCCGTAAATTGAGTAATAGAACCTGTTACGTCTGTTGTTCGTACATAAAATTGAGGTCTATAGCCACTGAAAAATGGCGTATGACGGCCTCCTTCTTCTTTAGTTAATACGTATACTTCAGAGTCAAAGCTCGTATGAGGTGTAATCGTTCCTGGTTTAGCTAAAACCATACCACGATCAATATCTTCACGTGTAAGACCACGCAGCAGAATTCCTACATTATCTCCAGCAAATCCTTCGTCTAGAGACTTTTGGAACATTTCAATACCTGTAAGAGTAGTTGTTCTTGTTTCTCTAATTCCAACAATTTCAACAGTATCACCAATTTTAATAACACCACGTTCGATTCGACCTGTTGCAACAGTACCACGTCCTGTAATTGTAAAAACATCTTCAATTGCCATTAAGAATGTTTTTTCAGTGTCACGTGTTGGTGTTGGGATATACGCATCTACGGCATCCATTAGTGTGTAAATTTTATCAACCCAAGTATTATCACCACGAGCCAAATCCGAATTAGCTGATATTGCTTCAATGGCTTGTAATGCTGAACCTGGACAAATTGGGATATCATCTCCAGGGAAATCATATTGAGATAATAATTCGCGAACTTCTAATTCCACTAGTTCTAATAATTCAGCATCATCTACTTGGTCTTCTTTATTTAAGAAAACTACCATATCCGGTACACCGACTTGTTTTGATAATAAGATATGTTCGCGTGTTTGAGGCATAGGGCCATCGGCTGCTGAAACTACTAAGATAGCGCCATCCATTTGCGCAGCTCCGGTAATCATATTTTTTACGTAATCTGCGTGACCCGGACAATCTACATGTGCGTAATGTCTTTGTTCTGTTTCATATTCTACATGCGAAGTATTAATAGTAATACCACGTGCTTTTTCTTCAGGGGCAGCATCAATTTGATCGTATGCTTTAACTTCAGCTAAACCACCTAGAGCTAATACTGCTGTAATTGCAGCTGTTAGCGTTGTTTTTCCGTGATCAACATGTCCAATTGTTCCAATATTTACATGCGGTTTATTACGTTCGAATTTTTCACGTGCCATTTTTAATTCCTTAATTTTTTCTTTATTTGAATTTAAGCTTTTAGCGAGATTCAAAAATTTTATTTTTAATATTTAAATTGAGCGAAAGCTTTATTTGCTTCAGCCATTTTGTGTGTTTCTTGTTTCTTTTTAATTGTGTTTCCAACTTCTTTATCAGCATCCATAATTTCATTTGCTAGGTTTAGCGACATTGTTTTACCCGTACGTTGCTTAGCTGATTTAATAAGCCAACGTAACGATAAATTAGTTGCTCTAAATCCATTAACTTCGATTGGTATTTGGTAAGTTGAACCGCCAATACGTTTAGACTTAACTTCTACAATTGGGCTAGTGTTTTTAACAGCTTGCTCAAAAATTTCTAAAGGCTCTTTATTTGTACGAGTTCTAATAATTTCAAACGATTCGTTAACAATTCTTTGAGCTAAGTTTTTTTTACCGGATTTTAGTATTCTACAAATAAGCAAACTAACTAAATAGCTATTATAAACAGGATCCGCTTCTGGAAATCGTTTTTTTGATATATTTCGACGAGACATATGATTAATTTATCTTTTTATTTTGGTTTTTTAACCCCATATTTTGAACGACTTTGTGTGCGGTTTTTTACACCACCACTATCTAATGCTCCACGAATAATATGATAACGGACACCAGGTAAGTCTTTTACACGACCCCCGCGAATTAGTACTACCGAGTGTTCTTGTAAATTATGACCGACTCCTGGAATATACGCTGTCACTTCAAAACCTGAGGTTAATCGGACTCGTGCTACTTTTCGAATTGCAGAATTTGGTTTTTTAGGAGTTGTAGTATAAACACGAGTACAAACGCCTCGCCTTTGTGGACAGTTAACTAATGCAGGTGACTTAGTTTTTTTACGAATTTGCGAACGTCTAGATCGAACTAATTGTTGTATTGTTGGCATAATTTTTAAGTTTGATTAAAAGATTTTAAGTTTCTTCTGATTTTATGTTATATTTTTTCATAAATCTATCAACACGACCTTCACTATCAATTATCTTTTGTGAACCCGTATAAAAAGGATGATTACCTGACCAAACATCTATTTGTATTTCAGGTTTCGTTGAGCCTGTAGTAAAAATAACTTGTCCATCACAAAAAACTTTTGCTTCTGGGTACCATTTTGGATGAATATCTTTTTTTGTCATATGTAGATTAATATTAAGTTTAACGTTTAGAGTATTGTGGCGCTTTTCGTGCTTTTCGTAAACCGTACTTTTTACGTTCTTTAATTCGAGCATCACGCGTTAAAAAATTTCCATTTTTTAAATCCATACGATTTTCGGGCTTTAATTTACATAACATTCTAGCAACACCTAGTTGGATAGAATCACTTTGACCGGTTAAACCTCCACCATTTACTAATACAATAATATCATATTGTTTTTCTAAACCTAAAAGTTTTAGAGGTTCTATAATTTTATTTAAATAAATATTATTGTATTGTAAATATTTTTCGCCTATTACATTATTAATTATTAGTTTTCCAGTTCCAGTAGGAAGAAAAACTCTTGCAGTCGACTGTTTTCGACGACCTATAGCCATATTGCTTTTTTGAAAACTAAATTCAAAATTTGTAATCATAATTTTCTTTAAAATTTAACTAGTTCAGGATTTTGTGCTTGGTATAAATGTTTTACTCCTTCAACAACTTTTAAACGAGTGTACATTTTACGGCCTAAAATTCCTTTAGGTAACATTCCTTTTACTGCTTTTTCAATAATTCGTTCAGGAATTCGTTTTTGTAACATTTTAAAAGTTTCAACTTTCATACCACCTGGTCGTCCTGAATGACGACGATATAATTTTTGTTCTTCTTTGTTGCCACTGACACGAATTTTTTCCGCGTTTATAATAACAACATAATCTCCGATATCAGTTGAAGGATAAAAATTTACTTTATTTTTACCTTGAAGTATGTTGGCTACTTCAGTTGAAAGTCGACCTAACGTTTTGTTATCTGCATCAACTAAGTACCATTTTTTTTTTGTAGAATTCGAAGTTGGAATAAAAGTATCATTCATAAAATTTAGATAATTAAGTTAATGTTATTCCGAATTTATTTTGAAGAGCTTCAAAAACTTCATCTGCAGATTTTTGTCCGAAATTTTTAATTTCTTGTAACTTTTCAGGAGAATATTTTAATAAATCAGCGATAGAATTAATTTGCGCTCGTTTTAAGCAGTTATAAGAACGTACCGATAATTGTAATTCTTCAATTAGAATATTTGTATGTGCTTCCGTTGAAACACATAAATCAGAATTCTCTTTATTTTCAATAATGTCTGTCGGCTTATTTTCTAATATTTGTCGAAATATATCTATAACCAACTGTGACGATTCAAAAATGGCATCTTGTGGTGTTACACTACCGTTTGTCCAAACATCAAGATATAAATTTTCATTGTTTATTTCTTTGTTATTTTTATAAACATTTTCAATTTGGAAATCTACTTTCTGAATCGGCATAAACATAACATCTAAATCTAAAAAATCAGCCAGGTTTTCTTTAGCAGAATTACTTACTAATTTATAGCCTTTTCCATATTCAAATTTAAATTCTATTTCAAGAACAGCTTTAGTCGAAATCGTTGCAATATAATGATTTGGATTAATAATATTTAAACCAGTTGGTAATTCAATATCGTTTGCAGTAATAACAGCAGGTCCTTGAATTTTTAAGCGACCGAGTTTTGTTTCTTTATCGTGACTTTTGAAAACAACTCCTTTCAAATTTAATAAGATTTCAAGAATGTCTTCTCGAACTCCTTCAATTGTTGAAAATTCATGAGTTGCTCCGTTAATTCGGGCAGATGTAATAGCTGTTCCACCTAAGCTACTAAGTAGGATACGTCTTAAAAGTGTTCCAATTGTAATACCTTGACCAGGACTTAATAATTCTATTAAGAATTGACCATATGTTGTTCCTGATTCCGTTATTTCAGATTTAAGACATTTTATACAAAGATCTGCCATATTTTAAAATCATTTAAAGATTATTGAAATAAAATTAATTAAATTAAACTCGACGACGTTTTGGAGGTCTACATCCATTATGAGGTATAGGAGTTACATCTTTAATTGATGTAATCTCTAATCCTGCAGATTTTACGGAACGTATCGCTGTCTCACGTCCAGAACCTTGACCTTTAACAATAATTTCTACTTTTTTAAGACCCATTCCAGCAGCATCAAAAGATGCTTTTTCAGCTGCTGTTTGAGCAGCAAATGGTGTTCCTTTTCGTGCTCCTTTAAAACCCGTGCTACCAGCTGATGCCCAAGAAATAGTATTTCCTTTTATATCAGTTATTGTCACAATAGTATTGTTTAAAGTTGATTGGATATGAACGACACCTACTTGAATATTCTTTTTAATTTTTTTTAATTTTTGTGCCATTTTGATAAATTAAATGTTTTAAAAATGTAATTATTTTTTTTTACTGGATATCGTCTGTTTCGAGCCTCGTCTTGTTCTTGCATTTGTTCGAGTTCGTTGACCTCGTAAAGGTAAACTAGTACGATGGCGTCGACCTCTATAGCAATTAATATCGTTTAAGCGTTTTATATTTAAACCATTAAAACGTCTTAAGTCACCTTCTAGTTTGTCAATTGTTTCCAAGCTATCACGTAAAGCCATAGTTTCTTCAGTCGTTAAATCGTCTGTTCTACGGCTTGAATCAATATTTACATTTAAAATAATTTTCTTTGCTGTTGATAAACCAATTCCATGAATAGCAGTTAATGCATATTCAATTCTCTTATTTCTAGGTAAATCAACGCCTAATAATCTAACCACGTTACAAACTCCTTAAATATAGATTAACCTTGACGTTGTTTATGTTTTTTATTTTCACAGATTACAAGGATTCTACCATGTCTTTTAATAACACGGCATTTTTCACACATTTTCTTTACTGATGGACGTACTTTCATAATAATTTAAATTTTATTGAGATTTTATTCTATTTTTATAAATGTTTGATAATACAATACTTCGAATTTCACGTGTTGTATCAATTATAACACCTACTAAAATTAATAAGGATGTTGTTCCCAAACCTTTTAATGTCTGAACATTTAATATTATTTCAAGAATGTTCGGTAGTGTAGTAATTATAGCTAAAAAAGTTGCGCCAATAAACGTAATTCTTTTCATTTCGTTTTTAAGAAAAAAAGTAGTTTGAGAGCCGGGGCGTGTCCCCGGGACCGTAACAGCCATTTTTCTTAATTCATTAGAAATATCTTTTGGATTTAATATTATTGTTGAATAAAAATAACTAAAGCCTAAGACTAAACTAAAATAGGATACCCAATACAAAATTTTATTTAAAAATAAAAATTTAATTATGGGTAAACCTGCCGATTTGATAAGATATGCTGGTAAAACAAGTAGTGTTGCTGTAAAAATAATTGGCATTACACCGGCTTGATTTAATCTTAAAGGAATAAAATTTCCTCCTACTTTACTTGAAGATAATAATTCTTTCGAAGAAATCAAAGGAATCATCCTTACCCCTTCTTGCAAGTAAATAATTCCGCTAATAGCAATAACAACGATTGTACTAATTAAAACTTTAGTAGGTATCGTTAATGCTGCTGTTTGATCTGAGAATACGCTTTTTACTAAATTTGGTAAGTTAGAGACAATATTCGTAAAAATTAGTAATGATGCACCATTTCCTACGCCGTACTCGGTAATTAGTTCACTAAACCACATAACAATCATTGCTCCACTGGTTAAGTAAGCAACAATTTGTAAAGCTAAATTAAAATCCCAGCCAAATAGAATCCCTTTTAAAAAGAAAGCGATGGTAGTACTTTGAAAAAGTGCCCAACCTAAACTGAGTAATCTTGTGAGTTGAGTAATTTCTTGACGTCCAGCTAAACCACCTTCTTTTTGCAATTTTTGTAACTTTGGGAATGTACTTACTAAAATTTGCATTAAAATAGAGGCGTTAATGTAGGGAAAAATATTTAAAGTAAATAAACCAATAATAAATGTTTTTCTATCTGAGAATGTACTTAAAAAACTAGCAATAGGACTATTTTTTAAAGAGATAGAAAGTGATTCTTGATCTATACCAGGAACAGGAATAAACGTCCCTAATCTAATTAAAACTAGTAAACTTAGAGTAACGAATACTTTAGATTTTAATTCATCATCTACTAAAGGGAATTTTTGTTTTTTATTCGTATTAATTTTTCTTAACATAATTTAAATGTTCTAAAGAAACATCTCGCTTTTTTGAAATTTCAGATCTTGTTGTTAAATGGTTTAAAGCGTCTATTGTTGCTCTAGCATTATTTAACAAATTGTTTGAACCTAATTGTTTTGCAATAATATTTTTTATGCCTGCAACTTCTAAAACAGTTCTAACAGCACCACCTGCAATTACTCCCGATCCTTCCATAGAAGGTCTCATAATAATATTACAAGCACCAAATCGTCCAGAAACATTGTGAGGAATACTTAACGATTTCGTTAGTGGAACATCAATTAAATTTTTCTTACCGTTTGTTTTGGCTTTTTTAAAAGCATTTATAACATCATCTGCTTTTGCTACACCAACACCAACTTTTCCTTTTTCATTTCCTATTACAACAATTGCACGGAAACTTAACTTTTTACCACCTTTTGTTACTTTTGAAACTCGACTAATTTGAATTAACCGTTCTTGTAAAGGTTTTTCACGTGGTGTAACATTTCGTTTCGGATTTTTTTTAATTGTATTAACTTCTTTTAAATCGGAACTCATACTTATTTTTTAATTAAAAATTTTAAAAATTTAAACCATTGGTACGTGCACCTTCCGCTAAAGCTTTTATACGTCCATGGTATAAATAAGGACCTCGATCAAAGATAATTTGCTTAATATCTTTTTCGACACAAAGTTCTGCAATAGTTTCTCCAACTATCTTAGCAGCAGAACATGTGTTATTATTTTTTAACTTATAACTTTTAAATTTAAGCGAATTCGTTGAGTAAGAAGCTAATGTTTTAGCGTTACTATCATCGATGATTTGCGCATAAATATATTTATTGGAACGAAATACTGAAAGACGGGGTCTATTTAATGTACCTTTTATAGACCCACGTAAACTTTGCCTCTTACGTAGTAGCTTTTTTGATAATTTCATTTTTTATTTTTTACCCGATTTTCCTGCTTTTCTTTTTACAATTTCGCCTTCAAATAGAATACCTTTTCCCTTATAAGGTTCTGGTGTACGCCAAGATCTGATTTGAGCTGCTAGTAAACCTAATGCTTGTTTATCACAACCTTTTAAAACTATAGTAGTGTTCTTTACAACATTAATAGCAATGTTTTTTGGTATTTTAACTTCAACTTGATGACTATAACCTAAGTTTAAAACTAACGTTTCTTTTTGAACAATTCCTCGGTAACCAACACCAACTAAATTCAACGTGGTAGTAAATTGCTCAGAAACACCTACAACCATATTATTAATTAAAGATCGATATAAGCCTTGTAAAGCTTGTGAATTTCGGTTTTTAATTTTTGGACTAATTATTAAAGTACCATCCGTTTCTTGTAATTGAATTAAATCAGGTAATATTAAATTTAATTCACCAAATTTCCCTTTAATTTTTAATTCAGGGATACTATAAGCAACATTTACATCTGAAGGAACAAGGATGGGTAATTTACCGATACGTGACATATTTTTTTTTAATTACCAAATATAAAATAACACTTCTCCACCTATGCCTAGTTCACGAGCTTTAAGATTTGTCATTAAACCTTTAGATGTTGAAATAATAGCGATTCCTAAATTTCCTAAAATATTAGGTAAATTTTCTGACCCTGAGTAAATACGTAGGCCTGGTTTGCTAACTCTTTTAATTTTTGAAATAACAGGCGAACGTTGTTGGCCTTTATATTTCATAGAAATAAGTAAGATTTTTTTTGAATTTTCAATATAACTTTCGAAGTTTTCAATATAACCTTCGTCTTTTAGTATTTGTGCTATATTATGCGATATTTTAGTGTGTGGGATTTCAACAATTTGATGCTTTATCATGTTAGCATTTCGAATACGTGTTAACATATCAGAAATAGTGTCAATGCTCATCGAGTTTTTCCTTTTTATTTTATTAATTAGTCATTAAACGGAAACCCTAAAGCTTTTAAAAGTGCTTTGCCCTCAACTTTTGTATTTGCAGTGGTTACAATGTTAATATCCAAGCCTTTTGTTTGGTCGATATCTTCATAATTGATTTCAGGAAAAATTAATTGTTCAGTGATCCCTATATTATAATTACCATCTTTATCAAAAGACTTTGAGTTTACTCCACGAAAATCACGAATCTGTGGTAACGTTAAATTCATAAATTTATCTAGAAAAGCATACATACGTTCACCTCGTAAGGTAACTGTAATACCTAGGTCCATTTTTTCACGAACTTTAAAACCTGCGATTGATTTTTTACTTTTTGTGATTACTGGTTTTTGACCAGTTATTAGTGTGAATTCTTGAATTGATTTTTTCAAAATATTACTGTTGCTTGCAGCTAATCCTAAACATCTATTAATTTGTATTTTTTCGATTTTAGGAAGTTGTTGACGGTTTGTATACCCTAATTCTTCTGTTAATTGAGGAATTACTTTTTCATTATATAAAGTTCTAAGTCGTTGAATCATGAGAAAACGTTTAAACAAATTTAATTTTTGTCAATTTTGACATTTGAATGATGAATTGGAGCTTCGATTTGTTTAATTTCACCTACATCACCTTCTTTATTCGGTTTCACATGTTTATATTTTAAATTAATACCTTTAACAAGAATTTTTCCAGTATTACGAAATAATTTAATTACTTCACCTTTTTTCTTCTTATCAAATCCAGTAATAATTTCAACCGTGTCTCCTAGCTTAACATTTAATTTTATTTTTTGATTCATTTATAAAACCTCTGGTGCTAAAGAAACAATTTTAAAAAAATCCTTATCACGAATTTCTCGAGCAACAGGACCAAATATTCGAGTACCTTTTGGATTACTATCTGTATTAACGATTACTGCAGCGTTATCATCAAATTTAATAAACATGCCATCGTTACGACGTATTGACTTCTTTGTACGTACAACAATCGCGCGGACAATATCTGATCGTTTGATTGGCATATTAGGTGCTGATTCTTTTACAACACCTATAATTGTATCTCCAATACTTGCGTACTTTCGATTACCGCCTAAAACTCGGATACACATAATTTTACGTGCTCCAGTATTATCAGCTACTGTTAAAATAGTTTGTGGTTGAATCATAAAATATTTAATTTTAACTAACTAATGATGATTTAGAAATTATTTTTACTAATACCCAACATTTTTTTTTACTTAATGGTCGACATTCTTTAACAAGAACTTGATCACCTATATTACAGTCTTGATTTTCGTCGTGTGCAAAATATCTTTTAGTTTTAACCATAATTTTTGAATAAACAGGGTGTGAATAGCGGCTTTCGACATTCACGACAATTGTTTTATTCATTTTATTACTTATAACGATACCAACTTTTTCTTTTACTGACATCTATAATTCCTATTTTGAAAAAATTGTATTTAGTATGCTTTTATGCTCAATAGTTAATAACTGAGCTAATTTATGTTTTAAATGTTTAATTTCATGAGGTTTAAATGATTGGCGTGTAGCTTTTTTAAAACGTAAATCAAACAGTTCTTTTTTTATTTTTAAAATTTCTTCACTTACTTCATCGCTGTTTAAAAAATTAACATTTTCGATTTTCTGTAAACCCATGTGTATTAGTTAACTTCTTTTAAAATAAATTTTGTTTTAATCGGTAATTTATAAGCAGCAAGTTTCATAACAACTTTAGCTTCTTTAATTGGAATACCAGATAATTCAAACATCACTGTTCCTGGTTTAACTACAGCTACCCAATGATCTACTGTACCTTTACCAGCTCCCATTCGAGATTCGGCGGCACGAGCTGTAACACTTTTGTCTGGGAAAATTTTTATCCATAACTTTGCTTTACGTTTTGTGTAGCGAGTTATTGTTCTACGAGTAGCCTCGATTTGACGTGACGTTATCCAGCTAGGTTCTAGTGCTTGAAGACCACAATCACCAAAAGTAATCGTATTCCCTCGTGTAGCAATTCCAGTCATTCTTCCACGATGAAATTTTTTATATTTTGTTCTTTTAGGGCTCATTATCATAGTAATTTATCTAGGTTAATTAATGTTATTGTTTTCCTAAAATTTCGTTTTTAAATAACCAAACTTTAATACCTAATATACCATAAATAGTATTTGCTTCTTTTGTTGCATAATCAATATCAGCTCTTAAAGTTTGAAGCGGTAATCGTCCTTCTCTAATCCATTCACTTCGAGCCATCTCTGCACCATTTAAACGACCAGATACTTGAATTTTGATACCACTTGCTTTTGCAACTTCTGCTCTTTGCATAGCTTTTCGAATTGCACGACGAAAAGCAATACGTTTTTGAAGTTGTTCCGCAACATAGTCTGCTAAAAGTGCAGCATTTAAATCAGCGTTTTCTATTTCTTTAACGTTAATACAAACATTTCTATGTTTCGGTAAAAGTTTTTTAATACTATTTGATATCGTTTTGATATTTTTACCTTTGTCACCAACAAGCATTCCTGGTCTTGCTGCTTCAATATTTATTTCAATTTTATCACCACGCGTATTTCTATTAATATTTATATCTGAAATACTTGCTGTTTTCACAAATGGCTTTAAATAAGTTCTGATTTGATCATCTTCTTTTAATAATACAGCGTATTCATTATGATTACTAAACCAAATTGACTTATGTTTTTGTGTAATACCTAGCCTAAAGCCTAATGGATGTGTTTTTTGACCCACGAATTAAATCCTTATTTTTACAAAAAATAGTTTTATTATTTAAACAATGGTTTTTACACCGATTGTGATATGACACGTAGGTTTTAAAATTTTGAATGCTCGACCTTGTGAACGTGGTCTTATTCTTTTTAATCTAGGCCCTTCATTTGCGTATGCTACATCAATAACCAAGTTTTTTTTATCTAAATTTAGATTATTCTGAGCATTTGCAGCAGCAGAATGTAAAACTTGCCAGATCGGTCCACACGACCTGTATGGCATAAATTCTAACATCATTAATGCTTCTTGATACGAACGACCTCTAATTTGATCTAGAACTCTTCTAACTTTTTGAGGTGACATTCTAACATATTTTGCTATTGCCTTTGTAGATTGGTTTTCTGTCATAAAATTTTTCCTTAACGTTTTGCCTTTCTATCTGTCTTAACATGAGATCTAAATGTCCTAGTAGGAACAAATTCACCTAATTTATGTCCAACAAGTTGGTCATAAATAAAAACAGGAACATGTTGTTTACCATTGTATACAGCAATAGTATGACCGATCATCATGGGTAGTATTGTAGACGAACGTGACCAAGTTTTAATTACATCTTTATTATTATTTAAATTTTGTTTATTAATTTTTTCTAATAAATGATAAGCAACAAAAGGTCCTTTTTTAATTGATCTTGACATTTTAAAATGATTATTCTTTAAACAGATTAATTTATACGACGAATAATATATGTATTACTTTTTTTTCTAGGGTTACGTGTTTTTTTACCTAAGGCTGGCTTTCCCCATGGAGTTAAAGGTCTACTACGTCCTACAGGTGTACGTCCTTCTCCTCCACCATGTGGATGGTCACACGGGTTCATAACAGAACCACGTACTGTAGGTCTAATACCTAACCAACGTGTGCGTCCTGCTTTTCCACTTTGGATTAAGATAGACTCACTATTTCCAACTTCACCAATAGTTGCATAACATTTCTTATGTACTAGTCTAATTTCTTTTGATGGTAATCTTAAAGTAACATAATCACCTTCTTTAGCTAAAATCTTTGCAGATGTCCCAGCTGAACGAACGATTTGACCACCTCGATATTGTATTAATTCGATATTATGTACAGATGTTCCAAGAGTAATTAGTTCTAAAGGTAATGCATTCCCAATTTTAAATGGAGCTTTTTCACCCGACATTACTTTATCGCCAACACCTAATTTATTGGGTTGTATTATGTATCGTTTTTCACCATCCTTGTAATGAAGTAAGGCAATACGTGCATTTCGGTTTGGATCGTATTCAATTGAAGCTACAGTAGCTTCCATATCGTGTTTGTTACGCTTAAAATCTATTAAACGGTATCTTCTTTTATGACCACCACCACGGTGTCTAATAGTAATTACACCTCTATTGTTTCTACCTTTATTTCTATGATTCTTACGTATTAAACTTTTTTCAGGCTTATTAGTTGTTAAATCATTAAAAGACGATAAAACCCTGTTTCGGGTTCCTGGTGTATATGCTTTATAAAGCCTAATACTCATAAAATTTATCTTATATATATTTAATTTTCAGCAAATAAGTTTATTAAATTGCCTTCAGATAATGTTACAATTGCTTTTTTATAATGCGATTTCCACCCAATATATTTACCAACACGGCGTTTCTTTTTTGGCAATTGTATAGTATTCACTTTAATTACTTTTACATCAAATAAATACTCTATAGATTGTTTAATAGTTAATTTATCTGATTTAGGATCTACAATAAAACTATATTTATTATTTTCAAGTAAACGTGTCGCTTTATCCGTAATGATAGGATATCTAATGATATTAGCTGCGTTACTTAAATTAAGAGAAGCTTTAATCACAATAAATTTCCTTTATATTATTTAAAGCGGGTACTGTTATTACAATTTGGTATGCTTTTAACAAACTAAAAGTGTTCAAATTAGAAGCTAAAATTAGTTCAACATTAGGAACATTTCGGCTAGATAAAAATAATTCTTTCGTTTTTTTCGAAACAACGATTAGAATTTTTTTATCTAAAGAAATACTATAAGTTTTAAGAATACCTATAAATTCTTTTGTTTTTTGTACATTTAAAATATCTTCTGAAATTACTGAGATATTATTTCTATTATTATATAGTAGAGTTTGTAATGCTAAATTTCGTTCTTTTTGATTCAGTTTAAAATTACCTATTTTTGGTTTTGGACCAAAAATAACTCCACCACCACGCCATAAAGGTGAACGGTTTGAACCTGCTCTGGCTCTACCAGTTCCCTTTTGACGCCAAGGTTTACGACCACCACCATTAACTTCACTACGCGTTTTAGTTGAACGAGTGCCTTGCTTACCTAAAACAGTATGTCTTAAGACATCTTTATGAATTAAATAATTACCTGAATTTTCAAGGACTTTTAGTTCAATGGCACATTCTTCATTAGTATTTAAACTACTATATGTAACAATTTTTTGAACTGTCATAATTTACTTAAATTTTGTAATATTTATCAGATTTCCAGGTTTACCTGGTATAGATCCTTTAACAACTAGAATATTTTCTTCAGTATTTATTTGTACAATTCTTAATTTTCTTACACTAGTTTGTTTGTTACCTAATTGGCCTGCCATTTTTTTACCTGGGAGAACGCGCCCGGGAGACGTACCCATACCGATTGAACCAGGTGCTCTATGATTTTTTGAACCATGAGTCATTGGACCACGAGCAAAATTATGACGTTTTTGCAAACCAGTAAAACCTTTCCCAGATGTTTTACCACAAATATTAATAAGTTGGCCTATAGAAAATGATTCTAAGTTAATAATTTGACCTATATTAAAATCTTCCGGGTTATCTAAACGATACTCACGTAGATGTTTTAAAGATTGTATATTTGATTTTTGTAAATGACCGAGTTTTGGTTGCGTTAATGCGCTAGCTTTTATTTCGCCATAGCCAACTTGAATAGCGTTATAGCCATCAGTTGCAGCTGTTTTAATTTGTGTGATTATACAAGGTCCAACTTTAATGACCGTAACAGGGACAATTTTACCTGACTCATCAAAAATTTGAGTCATCCCAATTTTGTTACCTAAAATACCTAAAGACACAATATTGCTCCAGATTTATTTTTAATTTTAAAAGGTTCTAACTTTACGTATAAAAAGAATGAATATTTAAGAAAAAATATTATTAAAATATTTAATCTGAATAATCTTAATTTAAATCAATATTAAACGTTTGTCTAGATATGCTACATTACCACGTTTAATTAAATTGTCGGATATTACTAATATTGAATACTTATTAAAAAAGACAAAATGGTATTAATAAAATTTATTATCATTTTAAGAGAGTTATATATGGGTAAAGTAGTAGGTATCGATTTAGGAACAACAAATTCTGTAGTTGCTATTATGGAAGGTGGTAAGCCAACTGTAATTGCTAATGCGGAAGGTTTAAGAACAACACCTTCGATTGTAGCGTATACAAAAAAAGAAGAATTACTTGTTGGACAAATTGCGAAACGACAAGCAGTTATTAACGCCGAAAATACATTTTTCTCTGTAAAACGATTTATCGGTTCAAAATCAAATGAAATTAGTAACGAATCGAAAGAACTTCCGTATAAAGTAATCGAAGATTCTAAAGGAAATATTAAGATTAAATGTTCCAATTTAAATAAAGATTTTAGTCCAGAGGAACTCTCAGCTCAAATTTTAAGAAAATTGATAAACGATGCTAGTACTTATTTAGGCCAACCAGTGACTGAAGCGGTTATTACTGTTCCAGCTTACTTCAATGATTCTCAACGACAAGCAACAAAAGATGCTGGAAAAATTGCAGGTGTAGATGTTTTACGCATAATCAATGAACCGACAGCAGCGTCACTAGCTTATGGTCTGGATAAAAAGAATAATGAAACAATCTTAGTTTTTGATTTGGGTGGAGGAACATTTGATGTTTCCATTTTAGAAGTTGGTGATGGTGTCTTTGAAGTGTTATCGACATCTGGAGATACTAATTTAGGAGGAGACGATTTTGATAAAATATTAGTTGATTGGTTAGTTACTGACTTTAAACAAAAAGAAGGAATAGATTTAATTAAAGATCCTCAAGCTTTACAACGGTTAACTGAAGCTTCAGAAAAAGCAAAAATTGAACTATCTAGTGTACTTGAAACAACAATTAGTCTACCTTTTATAACAGCAAATGAGACAGGGCCAAAACATATTGATACAGTTATTACACGAGCAAAATTCGAAGCCTTATGCGATAAACTTATAAATCGTTGTCGTATTCCAGTAGAAAAAGCAATTAGTGATGCATCAATTGATAAAACAAAAATTGATGAAGTAGTTTTAGTGGGTGGATCAACAAGAATTCCGGCCGTTCAAAAATTAGTGGAACAAATAACAAATAAAAAACCTAACCAAACTGTAAACCCGGATGAAGTTGTTGCTATTGGTGCGGCAATTCAAGGTGGTGTTTTAGCAGGTGAAGTTAAAGATATTCTACTATTAGATGTAACTCCTTTATCGTTAGGTGTAGAAACATTAGGTGGCGTAATGACTAAAATTATTGCTCGAAATACAACAATTCCGACTAAAAAATCTGAAATTTTTTCTACAGCAGTCGATAACCAAGCAAATGTTGAAATACATGTTTTACAAGGTGAACGTGAAATGTCTAATGACAATAAAAGTTTAGGTAATTTTAGATTAGATGGAATTCCTTTAGCACCACGTGGTGTTCCTCAAGTTGAAGTAACATTTGATATTGATGTTAATGGTATTTTATCCGTAAATGCGAAAGATAAAGGGACTGGAAAAGAACAATCAATTACAATACAAGGAGCTTCAACTTTAGACGATAAAGAAATTGAAGAAATGATAACTAATGCTGAACAATATGCTGTTCAAGATAAAGAGAAACGTGAACAAATTGATTTTAAAAATCAAGCGGACTCACTATGCTATCAATCTGAGAAACAATTAAATGATTTAGGTGACAAAGTTGAAACAATTAAAAAAGAAAAAGTTGATAATTTAATTGAACAAATTCGAGCAAATATCAACAATGAAGATCTTGAATCATTAAAAGTGCAAATCGATGATTTACAAAAATTAATGACAGAAATAGGCAACGAATTATATAGTACAGACTCTACTACTGTTGATGACACTTCAGCAAAGGATAATAGTTCTGTCATTGATACTGATTTTCAAGAATAAAAAAAAAGATGCTTTTTAAAGCATCTTTTTTTTTAAGAATCTACTATTATACATTCTGTAGTTAAAATCATACTTGCAATTGAAGCAGCATTTTGAAGTGCCGAACGAGTTACTTTGGCAGGATCAATAATTCCAAAATCATACATATTACCAAATGTATCTGTTGCTGCATTGTAACCAATTTCAAAACTAGAATCTTGAACTTGTTCAACTACAACAGGTCCGTTAACCCCACTATTTTCCGCAATTCTACATAGTGGTGCAACAATAGCTCGTGACATAATTAAAGCACCTATTAATTCATCTTCTTTTAAGTTATTTTTTGACCATAAAATAAGATTATTTGCTAAATGCGCTAATGTGGCACCACCCCCTGGAACAATACCTTCTTCAACAGCGGCACGGGTTGCATTAATAGCGTCTTCTAACCGTAATTTTTTATCTTTCATTTCAGTTTCAGTAACCGCTCCAACTTTTATGACCGCAATTCCACCAGATAATTTGGCAATACGATCTTGTAAATTTTCTTGGTCATATGTCGTGTCTACGTTGTTTAACTGTTTTCGTAACTGTTCGCAACGAAGTTTAATTGCATTTTCAGTACTCTCGGCAACAATTGTCGTAGTTTCTTTTCCAACAACAACACGACGTGCTTGCCCTAGAAAATCCATTTTAATATTTTCTAAATTTAATCCAGCATCTTCAGTAATAATTGTACTATTTGTTAGAATAGCTATATCTTCTAACAATAATTTTCTTAATTCACCAAAACTTGGAGCACGTATAGCTACAACATTCACGATACCTCTTAGTTTATTCAATATTAAAGTCGCTAATGCTTCTTTTTCAACATCTTCAGCTATTATTAAAAGAGGACGCTTAGTCTTTGTTGCTAATTCAAGAATCGGTAATAAATCTTGTTGAACAAGAGTAATCCTTTTATCAGTTACTAATATTAATGGATTATCGTAAACAACTTCCATCTTATCTGTATCAGTTATAAAGTATGGAGAAATAAAACCTTTTTCAATTTTCATTCCTTCAGTAATTTCTAATTCTGTAGAAATACCCTTTGCTTCTTCTAAAGCAATGACCCCATCTTTTCCAACTTTTTCAAGAGCATCAGAAATAAGTTGACCAATTGTAGGATCATTACCAGCAGAAATAGAAGCAACTTGAAATATCGAATCTAAATCTTCTACAGATTCAGCAAACTCATTAATTTGATTTATAAGATACTGAGTCGCTTTTTCAATACCTAGTTTTATGCCAATTGGATTTGAACCAGCAGCAACATTTTTCAACCCTTCTTTAACAATTGCATATGCGAGAACGGTTGCTGTAGTTGTCCCGTCCCCTGCTACGTCATTTGTTTTAGAAGCCGCTTGGCGAATTAATGAGACACCTGTGTTTTCAACATGATTTTCTAAAGTAATTTCTTTAGCAATTGTTACCCCGTCATTAATAATCTGAGGACTACCGTATGGTTTTTCTAATACAACATTTCGTCCTTTGGGCCCTAAAGTAACAGAAACAGCTTCGACCATAATTTCCATACCTCGTTGTAAAGCACGTCGAGCATTATCTTGATATAAAATTTGTTTTGACATATTTACGTAAAATGATTAAAAAAAATAATATAAATTAAGGTTATTACAAACAATGATTTTTTTATAGCCATAAAAAAAGTTTACTAAAAACTTTTAAGTTAAAGTTAATCCTTTACTAAATATTAATTTGTATTGTAGTATGAAAGTAATAATTAGGGCTTGTAGCTCAGTGGACTAGAGCACGTGGCTACGAACTACGGTGTCAGGGGTTCGAATCCCTTCTTGCCCAATTTTATATATTGTAATTTAAACGTATTATTGTTAAAGTAAATTAGATGATATGGGGTGTCGCCAAGTGGTAAGGCTGTGGACTTTGACTCCGCCATTCGTAGGTTCGAATCCTGCCACCTCAGTTAATTAGATTGAATTGAATACTATTGAAACACTAAATTTAAGTATTGTTGATAGAAGAAAAGTTATAATTAAGGAGAATTTAAAAATGGCAAGTATTCAATTTATTAAAGACTTTGATGAAAAAGTACTTCCTGACGTACGTTTAACAAGATCTAGGGATGGAAGTACTGGAACCGCTACCTTCCGATTTAAAAACCCAAATATTTTAGATAAGAACAGCGCCAAAGAAGGTGAGATCACTGGTATGTATCTCATTGATGAAGAGGGTGCACTAGAAACAAAAGACGTTACAGCAAAATTTATTAACGGTAAACCTGAATCAATAGAATCGGTATATTTAATGAAAAGTCCAGAAGAATGGGACAGATTTATGCGCTTTATGGAACGCTATAGTGAATCAAATGGTCTCGTTTTTACTAAAGCAAACTAAAATTATTAAGTCTAATACTTATTTTTAAATAACTACTAGACTTAATTAAACAGATCCTGATAATATCATTTTAATATACGATCATTTCTCTAATATTCAAAAAAATTGGCGGGCGTAGCCAAGTGGTTAAGGCAGTGGGTTGTGGTTCCACCATTCGCCGGTTCAACTCCGGTCGCTCGCCCTACAAAAATATATTTAAATAAAATAAAGGATTATTATGTCACGTTACCGTGGTGCAAAACTAAGAATTACAAGAAGATTAGGTGAGTTACCTGGTTTAACGCAAAAAATTAGTGCAAATAAACAAAGACCAGGTCAGCATGGAAAAACAGTTAAAAAATCTACTGAATATGGTCTACGATTAGAAGAAAAGCAAAAGCTAAAATTCAATTATGGATTAACTGAAAGCCAACTTTATAAATATATAAAAGAAGCAAGACGTCGTAAAGGGGTTACTGGTCTACTATTACTACAACTTCTCGAAATGCGGTTAGATACAATTTGTTTTTCTTTAGGTCTAACACCTACCATTGCAAGTGCACGCCAACTTGTAAACCATGGACATATACTAATTAACGGGAAAAAAGTAGACATTCCAAGCTTCCAATGTCGTAAAGATGATATTATTTCATTAAGAAGTAAAAATAATTCAGAAGTTTTAGTTAAGAACAATCTAATAAATAAACGCTTTACAAATATCCCTTCACATTTAGAATTTAACGAAGCAAAAATTGAAGGTAAAATTAAAGATTTTTGCCGTCGTGAAGATATTCTTTTAGATTTAAATGAATTATTAGTAGTAGAGTACTACTCTCGTCGTTAATTTTAAACTAAAAATTTCTCCTTTGAAGGTAATGCGAATCGAGCAAAATTTGAATTCAAAAAATTAATGAAATAAAATAAAAAATTCAAACCTAAATATAATTTTTATATTTAGGTTTGAATTTTTTTATGATTATTGAGAATAATGATATTAACCACTGATAGCTGGAGCC
>Ga0307994_1000274_pt1 | contig 38390 bp, 34 predicted proteins | sample EllFjometagen261_FD_203171 | JGI IMG/M metagenome (GOLD analysis project Ga0307994, IMG submission 203171) | Marine microbial communities from Ellis Fjord, Antarctic Ocean - #261 | ecosystem: Environmental > Aquatic > Marine > Unclassified | place: Southern Ocean | collected 2014-11-02
CATAATAGCCTCGCATGCTTAATAATGTGTGTCTAAAAACGTTGAATTATTCTGTTTTAGTTCGAGTATTCGCCATTAGCTGCTGTAAGTTGGCAGCTTTGGGTTTAACTAACCAGAACTTGCTCACGTAATCTTCAAAATGCTCACTTAGTTCTTTACCCCAGCGACTACCTGTAGCTTCAGAGAAGTCATGTAATACGCCGCGCAAATAACTGCGGTACTCTTCCATGTGCTCGCCACGAATACGGTGAATCTCCACCAATTCGCTGTTGTACTTGTCTACAAAAGTGCGGTCTACGTCTAATACATAAGCAAAACCACCGGTCATACCTGCACCAAAGTTGTAACCTGTCTCACCAAGTACGGTAACTACGCCACCAGTCATGTATTCACAACAATGGTCGCCTGCGCCTTCTATCACCGCATGGGCACCGGAGTTACGTACGGCAAAACGCTCACCTGCACAACCTGCTGCCATCACGCTGCCACCTGTTGCACCATACAAACAGGTATTACCCAGAATGGAAGTAACGTTAGACTTAAAGCTAGACCCTTTAGGTGGATAGATAACCAACTTACCGCCAGCCATGCCTTTGCCCACGTAATCGTTAGCGTCGCCTTCTAAGTACATGTTCAAACCACCGGCATTCCACACACCAAAGCTCAACCCGGCGACACCCTTAAGGTACACTTCTAATGGGTGCTCAGACATGCCGTTGTTGCCGTGTAGCTTGGCAATAGCACCAGACACTCTGGCGCCTACGGAACGGTCACAGTTGGTGATGTCAAAATTAAACGTACCACCTTTGGAGTGAGTGATAGCATCCTGCATTTGCTCCAACATCAGTTGATTCATAGCGCCTGTGTCATAAGGTTGGTTTCTAGCCACCTGAACCGTATGGGGCTGGCTTGGGTCGATGCCTTCTTGGCTTAACAAAGGCGACAAATCCAAATTACGTTGCTTATTAGTGAGCGCACCGCCCACTTCTAACAGCTCGGTATGGCCTACCAATTCTTGAATGCTGCGCACACCTAACTCCGCCATTACTTCACGGGTTTCTTGGGCAATAAAGGTGAACAAATGCTTCACCATTTCTACGGTACCGCGGAAATGATGGTCGCGTAGTTGTTGATTCTGTGTGGCTACACCCGTGGCACAGTTGTTAAGGTGGCAAATACGCAGGTATTTACACCCTAAGGCCACCATAGGCAAAGTACCAAAGCCAAAGCTTTCTGCACCTAATAGTGCCGCTTTCACTACGTCTAAGCCCGTTTTAAGGCCACCGTCTGTTTGTACCCTAACTCGGCCACGTACACCATTACCCCGTAGGGACTGATGAGCATCAGCAAGGCCTAGCTCCCATGGGGAACCGGCATAACGAATGGAGGTAAGAGGGCTAGCCGCAGTACCACCGTCGTGACCAGAAATAGTAATCAGGTCGGCATAGGCTTTTGCTACACCGGCAGCAATGGTACCAACGCCAGGGCGAGAAACTAGCTTCACCGACACTAATGCGTCTGGGTTAACTTGCTTCAAGTCGAAAATAAGCTGTGCCAAATCTTCGATAGAATAAATATCGTGATGTGGTGGCGGAGAAATTAGTGTGACGCCAGGTACGGAGAAACGCAGAGTAGCAATAAGGTCATTAACCTTGCCCCCTGGTAGTTGTCCGCCTTCACCTGGTTTAGCACCTTGGGCCACTTTTATTTGTAACACGTCTGCGCTCATTAAATAGGCAGGGGTTACACCAAAGCGACCGGAGGCGATTTGCTTAATTTTAGAGCGCTTGTTAGTGCCATAACGTACAGGGTCTTCACCACCTTCACCGGAGTTAGAGCGGCCACCTAGTTCGTTCATAGCCATAGCTAGAGCTTCGTGAGCCTCTGGTGACAAAGCACCCAAAGACATAGCAGCGCTGTCAAAGCGTTTGAATATTTCGCTTACAGGCTCTACTTCGCTAATGTCGATAGCTTTGGCTGGCTTAAGCTGAAGTAAGTCACGTAAAGACGCAACACCGCGTTGGTTTACTAACTTGGCGTACTTTTTATACACCTCATAATCACCCGTTTGTACAGCAGCCTGTGCTGTAGTCACTACGTCTGGGTTATAAGCGTGGTATTCACCACCGTGTATGTATTTCAGTAAACCGCCTATCTGAATTGGCTTACGGTCAATCCAAGCTTCGGCGGCTAAGGTTTGCTGGTCTAGTTCAAAATCAGAGAATTGTGCGCCTTCAATACGGCTGGCCACACCATGGAAACAAAGGTCTACAATTTTACTGCTTACACCAATGGCTTCGAACAGTTGCGCCCCACGGTACGATGCAATGGTAGATATGCCCATTTTAGACATGATCTTAAGCAAGCCTTTGTTAATGCCCTTACGATACGCCTTATGGCATTCAGTAGGATCACCAATAACCTCGCCAGACGCAATCAGGTCGTTAATAACACGGTAACTTAAGTATGGATAAACCGCCGTAGCGCCAAAACCAATCAACACGGCAAAGTGATGAGAGTCTCTTGCACTGCCAGTATCAACTACAATGTTAGCGTCGCAACGCAAACCTGAATTGGTTAGGTGGTGATGCACTGCACCCGTTGCCATGGCTGCAGGAATAGGCAGCTTACCCTTTTCAATTTCACGGTCGCTCAGCACTAGAATACCAATACGCTTACGTACGGCTTCTTCGGCTTGCTTACACACAGCCTTAATAGAAGCCTCTAGCCCAACGGCTGGATCATAATTTAGGCTAATGACCTGTACCTTAAACCCAGGTACATTCATGTGTAACAAATCGGTATATTTACTGGCCGATAATACCGGCGAACCTAGAACGATTCGCTTAGCAAGTTCTGGACCTTCTTGGAAAATATTACGTTCTTTGCCTAAGCAGGTTTCCAAAGACATCACTATAGCTTCGCGCAATGGATCTATAGGCGGGTTAGTGACCTGCGCAAACTGCTGACGGAAGTAGTCGTATACAGAGCGAACGCGGCTAGAGAGAACTGCCATAGGCGTATCATCGCCCATAGACCCTACGGCCTCTTGGCCACTTTCTGCTAAAGGACGAATAACCTGGTCGCGTTCTTCATAGGTCACCTGGTACATCTTCATGTGCTGCTTAAGCTCACGCTCGGTGAAGTCGTCAAAGCACTGTTCTTCATCCAATGTGCCTTCAAGGCGAATAGCAGACTTACGCAACCACCTTTTATACGGTTGAGAGGCTTTTAGGCGGTCATCAATGTCTTTAGTGTGCATGATTTCGCCGGTGTGGGTGTCCACCGCCAAAATTTGTCCTGGACCTACACGGCCTTTAGCCACTACATCCAAAGGATCATACTTAAAAGTGCCTACTTCAGAGGCCGTAACCAAGTAATTATCTTTAGTCATCACCCAACGTGAAGGGCGCAAGCCATTGCGGTCTAGCAAACATACGGCATAACGACCAGTGTTTAGCACCATGCCCGCAGGGCCGTCCCACGCTTCCATGTGCATGGAGTTGTATTCGTAGAAGGCTCGTAATTCTGGATCCATCAACTCATCATTTTGCCAAGCTGGCGGCATAATCAAACGTAGTGCACGGAATACATCCATACCACCCAACACCATAAGCTCTAGCATGTTGTCCATACTGGAGGAATCAGAACCGGTGGTGTTTACCACACCTTCAAGCTCTTGAAGCTCTGGAATTAGAGGAGTAGATAAAACATTTTGGCGGGCTTTAGCCCAGTTACGGTTGCCTTCAATGGTGTTAATTTCACCATTGTGAGCTAAAAAGCGAAATGGCTGAGCCAAAGGCCAGCGCGGTAAGGTGTTAGTGGAGAAACGCTGGTGGAAAGTACAAATAGCCGTAGCTAATGTAGGGTCGCCTAAGTCTTTATAGAATACCGGCAAATCTACCGGCATCATAAGGCCTTTATAAGAGACCACGCGATGGGACAAGCTACATACGTAAAATTCTTCGTCTGCAACCAAGGCATACATGGTGGTTTTACGAGCTACTAATAAACGCGCTTCTAGCACTTCTCCACGAAGGCCTGGGCTGTTTACAAACACCTGTTCAATATGCGGCTGGCAATCTGCACCAATAGGGCCAAGGCAAGAGGGGTCTACGGGCACTTCACGCCAACCCACAACCTCTAAGCCGTTGTCTTCTATGGCTTGATTTAAAACATTGCGAGAATGCGCGGCTTTGTCTTCATCTTGAGACAAAAATACCATGCCTACGCCGTAAGATTCTGTCAGCTCTTCAGAAAAGTTATCCAAGGCAATCTTGCGCATAAAATCATCTGGCATTTGCAGCAACAAGCCACAGCCATCACCGGTCTTACCGTCGGCAGCTATACCACCACGGTGAGTCATACAGGTAAGGGATTCTATCGCCTTTTGCAATAAATCATGACTAGGATCACCATGCATATGGGCAATAAGCCCGAAACCACAGTTATCTTTGAATTCTTTGGGATTAAAAAAGCCAGCGCTCATCGCAATCTCTCTCGCTAATCTGGGTGGCATAAGGCCACCGGGGTGTTAACAAGTGCCACAAGAAACGCTGTAAAATGAAACAAGCATCAAGAGGACACTTGCTGTAATTACAAACTCTTATTAGAGCTTATAAATATATTGAATCAACAAATGGACAAACATCCTACCTGAGAACACCATCGCAAACAAATTATTTTGGCTATAAGGTGAGCAAATACCTACACAATAAGCGACGTTCGCCGCATTTGTAAAAGTTATTCACCACTTGTGTTGAATTTATTGCGAATCTGCTGTTGAATTTTTAACACGGGCCGCGCCCAAGGCTGTTGGTTCTGCAAGGCGACGGGGAGTGATGATATTGCATCATTGGCCTCACTGGAGCTTGCGTAGTCCCCTACAAGCAACATATACCAAGGCTCACCACCACGCACTAATTTAATAGCATAATGGGGCTGCATGATATTTTTGTCTGCGACAAACGCCTCTAACGTTGTTTCCAACCGGGCACCAAGAATCTGCAAACTGTAATGGTCACTCGGTAGCTTTAACACCGCTCCATAGTTGTATGGCTGCCTTGTCTTGGAAGTGGCTTCAGGCCAGGCCTCTAGTGCCGGTATAGTTATTAGTGCAACTGCTGGTGTTTCTGGCGCTTGCACCACCTGCTGTACTGACTTAGATACTGACTTAGATACTGACTTAGATACTGGCTTAGGTTCAGGCTTTAGTTCAGGCTTAGGCTCTAGAGTCATATTTCTTGGTGCTGGCGACAGCTCAATGGGCTCCAAGGGTGGCAGTGCTTGTGCCATAGGCGCCACTAAAATGGGCTGAATAACCACAGGGGTTAGCTCCACCTCACGCTGCTCAACCATATTGGCAGAGAAATAATTTATCAACCAAATACCTGCCAATATACACACCACAACAATAGTGGCGGCGATGTGCAGCAAGGGCAAACCCGCTTGTTGAACAAAGCCTCCCTTATTAAGGGCTTTATTTGCCAGCATATTTAGGTAACCAGGATTACCTTTAGCTAGCTGATGTAGCTGTAATAATTGTATAGGGGCAAGGCCATGATTGATGCCAATCCGCTGCAATCGTTGGCGTAAATACTCGGCACTTTCTTCCTGACTAAAAGGCGCAAGGACTAAATGATAAAACCGTTCTTGCCTAAGCTCAGCGAACTGAGGAGTTTCAATTCGCTCTACCACGCTGTGATCTGCACACAGAATGACGTGTGGGCGAGAATCTACCTTTGCACTACGAGGCAATAAGTTAGCAAGCAGATCCAGTGCATCTTCGTCCAGCCATTGGGCATCATCCACTACAATCAACAGGACTTCTTTTTGCAATTTCAGCTCTTGAGCCAATGCCTGTATCGCCATAATGCTGGCTTTTAGGCTTGCTTGGTTAGGTAACTGCACAGGTAATTGTTGAGCCAATTGGCGCACGACCCATGGCGCAGTGACCGGTTCTTGTAATGCCAAGTGAACAATACATACCTGCGCAGGCTGAACCCGCAAAAATTGTTCAATAAATGTTGTTTTACCGGCACCAGAAGGCGCACTAATCAGCACTAGGTGATCAGAGAAGCGACTTAAATGCAGTAATGTATCTAATTGGCGGCCGCGGGCTTTAGCTTGATATTCAAAAGCCATTAAGTTGACGCTTTGATGGCTCACTTCTTGTTGATCTAGTTGGCGCACATAAGCCGCATAGGCGGCATTAAGGCTGGCGCCAGTGTCTGGCTTTAGTAGAGGCTGACTCACAGTTCTAACCCCCTAGCCTGCCAATGGTTGATCGAGGGTCTGTTGCAACAAATCGCTACCAAAATCTGAAGTGACTATCGCTTCACCTAGCTGCTGAAGCAGAATTAAACGAATAGTGCCATCGGTGACTTTTTTATCCACCTGCATATGCTTTAGGTAGGTCTCTACATCCATCTGGTCTGGGCCCCATAGAGGTAATCCAGATGCTTGCAACAGGTTTTTAATACGTTGCACTTGTTGATGTGAAATCCATCCCAAACGACAAGATAAGTCTGCTGCCATAGCCATGCCGGCGCCTACGGCTTCGCCGTGTAGCCAGTTACCATAACCCATTTCAGTTTCTATAGCGTGGCCAAAGGTGTGACCAAAGTTAAGCAAGGCACGCTGCCCATGCTCTCTCTCGTCGGCAGCTACAATAGCCGCCTTACACTCGCATGACTGATAAATCGCCTGGCTGATTAAGTGATGGGCCAATTGGCGTAATTGATCTATATTTTGCTCTAACCAAGTAAAGAAATCGGGTTCCGCAATCAGGCCATACTTTATGACTTCTGCTAGGCCTGCAGAGAGCTCCCTGGCTGGCAAAGTTTGCAGGGTGTGAGTATCAATAATCACACATTGAGGCTGATGAAACGCGCCAATCATGTTTTTACCAAGGGGGTGGTTAACGCCAGTTTTTCCACCTACGGATGAATCTACCTGAGATAATAAGGTAGTGGGGATTTGGATAAAATTCACCCCACGCTGATAGGCGGCCGCAGCGTAACCAGTCATGTCGCCTATGACTCCCCCGCCTAAGGCAATTAGGGTAGTCGTGCGGTTGTGACGTTGTTGTAGCAGATGATCAAAAATCAAACTCACAGTGTCAAGATGCTTATGTTGCTCGCCGTCTTCAAGCACTAAACTATCCACTTGCAAGCCACTAATCTGTAGGCTTTGCAAACCATCTAATACCGTTTTTAAGTATAGCGGCGCTACAGTGCTGTTAGTCACTACCATGACTTGCTTGCCAGTAATATGTTGGTGCAGCAACTGAGATTGCTGCAACAGCCCACTACCGATATAAATCGGATAGCTCCGATTACCGAGTTCAACAGTTAATGTGTGTTGTACGCTGGTCATGATGATGGCTCTGGCTCTGCCCCGTGACAGTTTTACGTTAGTTTGTATGGTTTATAGGGAGCGGATGGCTTCAATTTGCTTAATAATTTCTGCCACTAACAAACGTGGATTCTGTGCACCTGTAGCCACTTGAATATCGGCTGTTTCTTCATATAACGCATGACGGTGAGCAAACAAGTCTCGTAATACTTGCTCTGGGTCTTCGTTCTGTAACAATGGGCGATTTTTATCTTTTGATGTACGCTCAAGCTGCTGCTCAACCGTTGCAAACAAATATACTACGGTACCACGGGCAGACAAATGCTGGCGATTTTCGGCTAATTCTACCGCGCCGCCGCCTGTAGCCATCACCAAATCTCTGTGTTCGGTTAACTCAGTAATCATGTTAGCTTCGCGTTTACGGAACCCAGCTTCACCTTCAACATCGAAAATCCAAGGAATATCCGCGCCGGATCTTTCCTCAATTTCCCTATCAGTATCTAGGAATTCTAGCTTTAGCTCGCGTGCGAGTTGGCGCCCTATGGTGCTTTTGCCAGCGCCCATTGGGCCAATTAAAAATATATTCACAATGAAATTCCTTTTAGGAACAGCAACAACAAAACCCGGTCATCTAGCACTAAATGCTCACTGCCGGGTAGGATCAGTTAAATTATGGGGACTAACATTAACATAATCAAGGGTTAACTATACGAGGGGTGACAAAAACCAAGAGCTCAAACCTCTCAGACTCTTGCTTTTGCTGCTCAAACCATTGGCCTACAAAGGGTAGCTCCGATAACGCCGGGCTAGACAACAATCGGTCTAATTGTTGTTGATATAGAGCACCTCCCAATACTAGCGTCTGACCCAAACCAACCACTGCCCTGGTTTTTAACTTATGGGTATTGAGGGCCAGCTGACCGTTAGGTAATAAATCACCAATAGAATCCTGCACTACCAGAAGATCTAACTGCACCTCATCCCCGGGTAAAATCCTGGGCGTTACCGTTAGCCCAAGCACCGCTCGCTTCCATTCTTGTTGCTGGCCATTGTCTGTAGCCACTAAATAAGGCACTTCTTGGCCTGTTTGGATGCTGCCGGCATAGCCTTCTTGGACTAATATTTGTGGCTGTGCCAAAGTGAGCACTTGGCCACTGGCCTCCAGAGCCGCCAGCTCCAAGTTCAACATTACATGAGCCCCCACTAAGCCTAACTGTAGCCCACCCCCTAGCTGATTATACGTGGCTCCAACCTGCCCACCCTTTGCCCCGCCTGCAGCCACGTTTGACCCCAGAGCGCCTATAAAGTCTAACCCGCTGGATTCACTTAGGCTTGATTTAGCAATCACTATACGTCCCTCTATCAACAGCTGTTGCAGCGGCTGATCCAACTGGTGAATGGCCTCCATTAACGTCACGGCATGGGCATCATCATCATAAACAAAAATCTGCTGGCTGCGGCTATCTGCCAGCAATTGCCCTTTGGGTGACAACATGGATTGGGCGCTCTGCAGTGCAAGCAATATGGCGTCTGCCTCGCCATAACTCAATTTGACAGTGTGTAGTGGCAATACTTTTGTATTTGATTTATCACTTGCAGCGCCTACTACCAGTCCTTTTTTAGTATATTGGCAGTCCACCTCAATGGTATTACAAACTAGCTCCAGCCCCGTTTTAGGATCCACGTCATGCAGCACAACACTGATTTTAAAATCTAGTGCATGGGTCAGGACCAAGTTTATTTTTGCCGCTTCGGCAAGTTCATACAACACATCAACAAGGGCCACCCTATGTACGTCCATGGTGATCTTTTGCGCAGATATATAAGGCGATAGCATTAGCGCCACCAGCATCATTGATTTGATTTTATTCATTTTTGGCAAACTCCTGTAAGGCAGAGACGCTCTAGCATTAATAACTGCTGCCCCATTGTTAGGTTAATTCCTTGTGGACCAATAGCGGACACGTGCCACCCTTCAAGTAGATCGCCAACTTTCACCCGAACCAGACGCCCATTAACCAACGACTTAACCCAAGCCACTGCTATTTGCCCTTGCTGCTGACTGTAGCCAACGAACTGAAAAATGTCTTCGGCCTGCAGCTCGTTATGGAGAGGGCTAGTGTTAGCGAGCTCTGCCTGAATAGCTTTAGCTTGAGTGGGTAGGGTTTTGGCATAACGTGCTTGAGCGTAATGTTGGATGCGATCACGGGTGAGTGCTTGCGCCACCACACTAGGCGCTGGCCTCAGAAGGTAAGGAGGAGAATTGTCATTATTGGGCGACCATTGCATAGACACTCGCCAATGCCCAGATGGTATCTGCTGAATGGAAAGGTCATTCAGCTTCCAGCCTGCTGCACTAGGCAAGGGGGCCAAACCGGCCCACTGACTGGAATCTAGCTGCATCTTTACGTTAAACCCTTGGCCCCGCACAATCTCTAGGCCTTGCCCATATTTTGCAACCTTTTGGGTCATAGATGAGATAGGCTCAGCTTCAACACCTGCACTCAATGGGGCGGGGGTTAATTGCAGGGCAAAGGATTGCGATGTTGGCATCGTAACAGCGTCACCCAAGGGTAATGATGTCTGCGACAGAAGGTAACGCGCCTCAATCCGCCAGCCATCGCCTTCTGCCCCAAGTGCCTCCATTTGCATAGATGGCCACACTATAAGAGCCTCTTGCCACCAAGCTTGCCACTGGCCATGCCCCGTGACAGCGAACGCCACTTGATGGACCGCATCTATGGGTTGCCAGTGCCAACTATTAAGCTGTTGGTCTGGCTGCAGCATCATTAATAACTGAGATAGCTCTTGCCCTGGTAGCCAAGCCTGGAATTGTTCTTGGGCCTTAATGACCTGGCCCAGCTTCATGTGGCGCTGCTCTAGTGAGTCAGCCCACAACCCTTGCTGCTTTGCCTGTAACTGATTCATCCCCTGAGAAACGTGCCACTGTGCGTCTGTCTGCGCGTGAGTGAGGTTGACATACAACACCCCAAAGGCAACCAAGCCAAGCATGATAATCGTCACCACAGAGCCATACAGAAATAGCCGCTTACTTCTTCTCCTTGATAGATGGTGCTCAATCCAAGGTAAAAAATTAACTTCGTTAGGTTTTGGCTGATACCAGACTAGCATCTTGGTGCCCCCATTTTGTTGGCCATAAACCAAGCCATGGCGTATTCATCACCTAAATCATTTAGCAATTCTGGCAGACAAACTGTGGTCAGTCCTTGGGGTTCAATGCAGCCTATAACAGACCCTTCAGCAACTTCGTGCAGGCTATTGATCAGTTGCCCTATGCGATCACCATAGTGGCGCTTAGTCACCACTAAAAAACTAAGTGCGGAAGAAAGCTGCAAATGGCAGACGCGCAGATTTACTGGCTCTATATTGAGCGCTGCGGCAGCCATTCGCTGGTAATGGAGTTGCAAGGTCACTAGATTAGTGCGAGCTTCAAAGAGATCTGCGGGACAGTGCAGCCAAGTGCACAAACGATTAGGAATACCCACATTAACGTGCAGGGGCGCACTACCCAAAAGGGGTGTAATCTGTGCAATAAAATCTCGCCACACCCTGTGGGCTGGTAAGGAGGTACTGACTGACGCCAAAGGCAATGACAAATGCCATTGGCCCAATACTCGTTGTCGCCCGATCTCGTTAGTATGATTAGCGCAGCCTAATAGCACTATTCGCAGTTCATCAGCCTGCCAATCAATACCCAAGACAAGGGGTTTTACCCTGCGCCTAACAAAGTGCTGTAACATTAAACCCATCCTTGGGTGGCGAAACTTAATAGATCTTATATACTTTCGCTTCTGCCGCTTAGTTTATTCCCATCGCTGCCTAGAGTTAAAGCATAGCATGTCATTAATACGCCGCCTGTTTAAATGGGCTTTAATACTAGGAATCTTTGGTACGCTTACCATTGCAGCGGTGACCTGGTTTTACCTTATTCCTCGGTTACCCGATGTGAACAGCCTAAGGGATTACCATCTACAAACACCCCTAAGAGTGATGAGTCGCGATGGTAAACTCATTTCAGAATTTGGTGAGCAACGCCGCATTCCTCTGCGCATAGATCAAGTGCCTCAACATTACATTGATGCTTTACTGTCTGCCGAAGATGAGAACTTCTACAGTCATTACGGCGTTGACCCTAAAGGGCTTTTAAGAGCAGCTGTGAGAATGGTGCAGGCCGGCGGAAAAATCCAAGGCGGCGGCAGCACCATTACCATGCAGGTGGCACGCAACTACTTGTTAACTCTTGATCAAACATTTACCCGCAAATTTAGTGAAATATTGTTATCGTTTCAAATTGAGCAACAGCTCAGTAAAGAACAAATACTGGAGATGTATTTTAACAAAATGTTCATGGGCCATCGGTCTTATGGGATAGAAGCTGCATCGCACGTTTATTATGGCCGTTCGATTAGTGAGTTAGAACTGCCCCAGCTAGCCATGTTAGCCGGACTATATAAAGCTCCTTCTCGATATAACCCAATTTCCAACCCAGAGCGCTCTAAAATACGTAGAGACTGGATACTAGGTCGCATGTTGCAGCTAGATTATATCCATGAAGAACAATACCAAACGGCCATTGCTACACCTATAATAGCCCGCTTCCACAGTTTAAAACCAGAAACGTCAGCCTCTTATGTAGCCGAAATGGTTCGCAGCGAGCTGTTTGACGCCTTCCCCATTGAGGACGTCTATACTGGTGGTTATCGCGTCTACACTACTATCGACAGCCGGCTTCAAGACGCTGCACAACTGGCAGTGCAAAAAGGCTTATTAGCCTACGATAGGCGCCACGGTTATCGCGGTGTAGAAAAGAACCATGGCCCTAACGTCACTGCAGAAGAAGCCGAACGATTACTGAATAGAACCCCAGTGCTTGGCCCGCTTCACCCAGCGATAGTGCGACAGGTTAACGAAGATTCTGCAGAATTACTGCTGCGTTACGGGCAAACTATCAACATTAAGTTTAGTGACATGAGCTGGATCAGGCCACGAATCTCAATAGATCACCTGGGCAGTGCCCCCAAGACCATTAGTGACATCCTAAGCCCTGGTGACCAAGTTAGAGTGAGACAAGCCTATGCAGATGAAAATGTGTGGTATTTGTCCCAAGTGCCCGACGCGCAAGGCGCCCTAATCGCCCTAGACCCAAAAGACGGTGCCATGATCGCTTTAGTGGGTGGTTTTGAATACTTGCATAGCAAATTTAATCGAGCCACCCAAGCCTTGCGCCAGCCGGGCTCTAACTTCAAACCTATTATTTATTCGGCAGCCTTAGAAGAAGACTTTACTGCTGCCACTTTAATCAACGATGCGCCGGTAGTGTTTAATGACGCAAGCTTAGAAGACTCATGGCGCCCAGAAAACTACAGTGGGAAGTTCTTTGGTCCCACTCGATTGCGCAAAGCGCTTTATAAATCTCGCAACCTGGTCTCTATACGGATTTTACGAGAAATTGGCATCACATCAGCTATCAATTATGCCACCCGGTTCGGTTTTAAGCCGGAGCAATTACCACGCAACTTATCCCTCGCTTTAGGCAGCGCAAGCGTACCTCCCATTGATGTAGCCACAGCCTACGCAACCTTCGCTAACCAGGGTTATCAGGTTCAGCCTTATTTCATAGAGAGGATTGAAGACAGCTTTGGCAGGGTACTGTTCCAAGCCCAGCCCACCACCGTGTGCCCAAATTGCGACTATGTAAGGCCCAGCGATGAAGTCGACCTAACCCAGTCTGATGTTGTACCAACAACGGTTATCACCACAGGTGCGATCGTTGCCTTAAATGAGGCACTCGATCAAGAAGATGCCCAAGAAAACACCACAACATTGGAGCCGGCTCGCCCAATCACTTATTTACCTATCGCCCCACGCATTATGGATGAGCGGGTTAATTATATTATGCATACTATTCTCCAAGACGTAGTGAAAAAAGGCACAGCGCGTAGGGCTCAAAAGTTACAACGTAATGATTTAGCAGGGAAAACAGGTACAACTAACGATCAAAAAGACGCTTGGTTTTCTGGCTATGTGGACTCTATGGTGGCCACCACTTGGGTAGGCTTCGACCAGCCTAGAACCTTAGGTAAAAATGAATTTGGTAGCACTGCAGCACTACCTATTTGGATCGATTTTATGGAAATAGCCCTAAAAGATGTGCCGCAAACACAACGGCAGCAACCGGACAAAATGGTCACCATTAAAATTGACGAGGCCACGGGCGAGTTAGCAAGGCCTGGTGACCCCTCTGCTGTAGAAGAAATTTTCCGCGCAGAGCGCACACCTCAGCAAATGGCATTGCCTAAAGGCGGCGGTTCTAACAATGGTGCCAACAATCAAGATACTGGCCCAGAACAAGTATTCTAGTTATTGCTCGCTACTGGGCCTTGCTCCAGCATACGCAAGTGGTCAATACTCATAACACCCGCTTTGAAACCTTTTTCGCGCTGCTTTTTACTGAGTTTTCGCCATGCAAGCCAGCCCCGCGCTGTAACAGCTTGCCCAATCCACCGCTCTAGTTGTTTAGGCGTGCTGATCTTGAAACGAGATGCCACAAGTACGTCCTTGGGGATTTTTATCGCGATTTTCTCCCCAAGACCTATGTACCAGTGCTGCTGGCTTTCACTAATATCTGTCACTGCGCCACTCATGCGCATAAACCCACCTTGGTTAGAGCTTAGTGAGGCAGCCTCACGAACACGCGATATAGGCGCTTGCCATATGCCCAAGCCTTGCCGGCGGGCCACTTCTTCTTGCTGCCACAAACAATTCTCTGCACCTTGCCCATTCATGCTAATCACATAAGCTAAGCCTTGGGCTACCAAAAATGCTTCCGCACTCATTCCCGCACCATCATAAAGTTTCACTAACCAGCGGCCATAGTGGTCTTTGATTTCGGGCAATAGTTGCAGATATATGACTTCCTGCTGGTGTAATTTTTGCTTAAGATGATCTTTTCCCTGCTGCGCGTATTCCTGCTCTGGCCGCCCCTTACTAGCCATTTCTGTAGTATTGACTTGCCCCAGGCGCAACCGATGGCCATTAGCCAAACTTAGGCTGTCGCCATCTTGCACATACCAACTTTTTACTTTGTAAGTATCACCAACCACAGGTTTACCTGACCAACTAAGTGCTTGCGCCATCTGACCCTGAGACAACCCTGAGCATTGAGCATGCCCATGGGGAGCGCCAAGCAATGCTAAGGCGTACAAACAGGCTAGGGATATGCGAGTTATATACTTGAGTGGGTTCATGTTGTGATTCACCTATCGTTTTACCTTCTACTTGCAGCTAACTAACTGACTTTGTACACCTAAGTATAGAAGCCGCTCCATATCTTGTCGCATATATTTGTAAACTCGCCGTAAAGCCTTGTTGAATCAGTTGTGCATTAACAAGACACCTGTATATTTGAAAGCTTAGACAATAGTAAGGAGCAGATCATGCGAGTTACAGTAAAAGAGACACATGAATACCCTTGGTTTATACGGCCTTTCTTTTGGAACCAAAAAAAGAAATATGGTGTAGTACTTCAGCCAGGTTTGGTGTGGGCCAGAGTACCCAAATTATTTGCATCAGTTGCTCTTCTGTATGGTGCACTCGACCGGAAAAGCTCGCCACTGGACCCCGTATTGCGATCGCTAGTCACGGTGCGAGTATCACAGATCAACTGGTGCCATTTTTGTGTTGATATCAACGCCTCCACCTTAGCTAAGCGAGCAGGCTCTCTGGAGAAAGCCGAGCAGGTTGGGCAGTGGCAAGAAAGTAAGCTGTTTAGTGATAAAGAACGCGTGGTGCTTGAATACACCGAGGCGGTAACCTTTTCAGACCAACAGGTGACCGACGAGTTAGTGGTACGGCTCAAGAGCTTCTTTGATGATGATGGTGTGGTGGAGCTAACCGGGCTTATCGCTTTCCAAAACCTTTCGAGCAAATTTAATAGTGCGTTAGACGTTCCGGCTCAAGGTTTTTGTAAACTTCCGTTTGACCCTAGTGGTGACAACCCCGCTTAGCCATGTCACTTAGTCATACCACTTAACCGAAATCCTTGCTTATAGACCAAACCCCTCGCTACAATAGCGACCCTACATTCGCCTTAGCATTGTTTACAGGAACACCCATGAGCCAAACCACTGAAACCACAACTAACCAACAATGGGGAGGCCGTTTTAGTGAGCCTACTGATGCCTTTGTGGCCCGTTTTACGGCATCTGTGGATTTTGACCAACGGATGTACCGCCAAGATATTCAGGGTTCTGTAGCTCACGCTAAGATGTTGTGCCATGTAGGTGTGCTAAGCGCTGATGAAAGGGATGATATTTTACGCGGTTTAGAAGAAATTCGTATTGAAATAGAACGGGGCGACTTTACCTGGTCTGTGGCTTTAGAAGACGTTCATATGAACATTGAAGCAGCCCTTACTGCAAAAATAGGCATGGCTGGTAAAAAGTTACACACAGGGCGCTCTAGAAATGACCAGGTAGCAACCGACATACGCCTTTATTTACGCGACGAAATAGACCTCATTTCAAGTGAAATCAGTCGCTTACAAATTGGTTTTATTACCCAAGCCAAGGCTGAAAACGCCACCATTATGCCCGGTTTCACTCACCTTCAAACAGCACAACCTGTCACCTTTGGGCATCACATATTGGCTTGGAATGAAATGCTACAGCGCGATTACGAGCGCCTGCAAGACCTACGCAAGCGGGTTAATATTTCGCCTTTAGGTGCAGCTGCTTTGGCTGGCACTAGTTATCCTATTGATCGGCACATGACCAGTGACATGCTAGGATTTGATCGTCCTTCAGAAAATTCTTTAGATTCAGTGAGCGACCGTGATTTTGCTATTGAGTTTTGTGCAGCTGCAAGCCTGATCTTAATGCACTTGTCTCGTGCCTCGGAAGAACTCATATTGTGGACGTCTATACAGTTTGACTTTATCGATCTGCCAGATCGCTTCTGCACCGGCTCGTCTATCATGCCACAAAAGAAAAACCCAGACGTGCCTGAGCTTGTACGCGGTAAAACTGGGCGGGTGAACGGCCACCTTATTTGTTTACTCACATTAATGAAGGGACAGCCCCTCACCTACAACAAAGACAACCAAGAAGACAAAGAGCCTTTATTTGATACCATTGATACAGTAAAGGGTTGCCTAAGAGCTTATGCCGACATGGTACCTGCATTAGTGCCTAAACGTGAGCAAATGCGTGCGGCGGCCCTCAAGGGATTTGCCACTGCAACAGATTTGGCCGATTATTTAGTGGGCAAAGGTTTAGCATTCCGTGACGCCCACGAAGTGGTAGGCAAGTCAGTGGCCCACGGTATTGCTACCGGCAAAGATCTGAGTGAAATGAGTTTGGCTGAATTACAAGGGTTTAGTGATTTGATCACCGAAGGCGTATTTGATGTGCTAACCCTAGAAGGGTCTGTCAGTGCCAGAGACCATATTGGTGGCACTGCGCCTAAACAGGTATTAGCTGCAGCGGAGCGTGCCTTAGCCCTTGTATCTGGACGCTAGTCTTTCAGGCTATCTAATAGGCTACAGTCAAAGGTTTCATCAGCCTGCTGCTGTAGCGCTTGGGTTATACACTGGCCAAAGGTTTGGCTGTTATCGGTGGTTAATAACCACGTGTCTTGCACTAATTCAAAGTGCAAGCCACCGGCCAAACAGGCCAGCCAAACTTGCTGCAGAGGGGGTTGGCGGCTCAAGATTATCTGGCTTTTATTCTCGCAAATGATGGTTAATAAGCCACTGCTGTTGACAAAATCTATGTCACTTTGAGCTTCATCTAAGATTTCTTCCACCTGCAAAAACAAATTATCAACGCGCTCGTGGAACAGGGCTTCACTCATATTATTCTCTTAGGCTAAGGACGGATAGTAAATATGCCCTCAAAGTATAGCATTGCTACGGTCTTAGCTAGTGCAGAAGCGAGAATCAAGGGTATAATCTTAAGCATATTACTGCGATGTTAATCAGGGGGCGTTTTCAGATGAAAAAAATAATGTGTATGCTTGCTCTAAGCTTCGTTATCGCCAGCTGTGGCCAAGCGGGTAGCTTGTATATTCCAGACCCTGTACAACCAGATGCACAAACTAGTAACTAATGAGCTCTAGCATGGATAATTTTGAATACCGCGGCAACAAACTACATGCCGAAGACCTCGACCTAAGCCAAATTGCAGAACAATACGGCACCCCCACTTACGTTTATTCAAGAGACACATTGGAACGTAATTACGTGGCTTATAGCCAAGCCCTCCAAGGGTGTGAACATTTGGTTTGTTACGCTGTAAAAGCCAACAGCAATATTGCCGTATTGAATGTGTTGGCTCAACTTGGTGCCGGTTTTGACATTGTTTCCATAGGTGAATTAGAACGTGTTCTTATCGCCGGTGGAGACCCTAAAGGTATTGTGTTTTCGGGTGTAGGCAAACAAGCACACGAGATGCAACGCGCTCTAGAAGTCGGGGTGCATTGTTTCAATGTGGAATCTGAGGCCGAATTAGTGCGCCTACAAAATGTGGCGGCTAGCATGAACTGTATAGCCCCGGTGTCCTTGCGCATTAATCCTGACGTGGATGCTAAAACCCACCCCTATATCTCTACAGGATTAAAAGAAAATAAATTTGGCATTGGCATTGAGCAGGCTCCAGCTGCCTATGCCCAAGCCGCGTCCATGAGCAACATCAAGGTGATCGGTGTAGACTGCCATATTGGCTCTCAGCTCACTTCAATTGAGCCTTATCTTGACGCTATGGATCGCTTGTTTGTATTGATTGATACGATAGCAGCACAGGGCATCACCATTGAGCACTTAGATTTAGGTGGCGGTTTAGGCGTATGTTACGGAGATGAAGAACCACCGGCTATCGCCGAACTAATGGCACGTGTGCGAGCTCATCTCGGTGAGCGTAAACTAGCCTTGGTGTTTGAGCCAGGCCGCTCTATTTGTGCTGATGCTGGGGTATTACTCACCCGAGTAGAATACATCAAGAACAACCAAGACAAGTATTTTGCTATTGTTGATGCTGCCATGAATGACCTCATTCGCCCCGCCCTTTACAGTGCGTGGCAGGACATTATTCCTGTTGATTTAAACTCAGATTCACAGGTACAGAACTTTGACATCGTTGGCCCTATTTGCGAAACAGGTGACTTTTTAGGTAAAGACCGCAACCTTGCTGTTACAGCTGGAGATTTACTCGCCGTATGTAGCTCAGGTGCCTATGGTTTTGGTATGGCCTCCAATTACAATAGTCGCAACCGTGCCGCCGAGGTTATGGTTGATGGCGACCGCTCTCATCTTATTGGTGAGCGTGAAGAATTATCACAGCAGTGGGCGCGAGAACGCCTACTACCAAAAAGTTAAGGGAAAGGGCTAGAATGCTATTACGCTTTGCCAAAATGCACGGCCTAGGTAACGACTTTATGGTGGTTGACCTTATAAGCCAGCGCGTGCATTTATCAGCCGAACAAATTCGCTGTCTAGGTGACCGAAATACCGGCGTAGGTTTCGATCAGTTATTGCTAGTAGAAACGCCACAATCTCCAGACGTGGACTTTCGCTACCGTATTTTTAACTCTGATGGCACCGAAGTGGAGCATTGCGGTAATGGCGCACGCTGTTTTGCAAGGTTTGTGCACGATCAGCGCTTAACAGGAAAACACGACATTGCGGTGCAAACGTGTAATGGGCGTATTGGGTTAAAAATGCTTAAAGACAATTGGGTAGAAGTGAATATGGGCGAGCCTGTTTTGCTCCCCGATCAAGTGCCTTTTGATGCTCCCGCCCAAGCACCTAGCTATACGTTAGACCATGACGGCCAAAGCTACACCGTTGGTGTTGTCTCAATGGGTAACCCCCACGCGGTATTGGTAGTCGATGATGTAGAATCCGCTCCAGTGGTTGAATTAGGCACTAAGCTAGAACAACATCCGCGTTTTCCCAATAAGGCTAACATTGGGTTTATGCAAATTATTGATCGTAGCACCATCAAATTGCGTGTATTTGAACGCGGTGTTGGTGAAACCAAAGCCTGCGGAACAGGCGCCTGTGCGGCAGTTGTAGCTGGCCAACAACAAGGTTTGCTGGATGCTAAAGTCACTGCACACCTCACCGGTGGAGACCTTACAATAGATTGGCAAGGCCCTGGCCACCCTCTTCTGATGAACGGTCCCACAACCCATGTGTACGAAGGGCAAATTAAGCTATGAGTAAGATCGACTCTAACACCACTACCACTAAAGATGAGCCACTAGATGCCGACGCCGTAGCCCACTACTTGCGCCAAAATCCAGACTTTTTCATCCAGCACTCAGGCCTTTTGGCTGACATAGAGCTGGCCCATGATTGTGGCCAAGCAACCTCACTGATTGAACGTCAAACCCAAGTGATGCGTCACAAGATACAAGACTACGCAGAAAGAATGTCGGATATTTTAACCACAGCCCGGCGTAACGATGTGCAGTTTGAGAAAACCAAACGTTTGGTAATAACGCTCGCTGCTGCTGCCGACCTCAATGCACTAACAGACGCCTTGAAGCAAAGTTTCACAGAGGAATTTCACGCAGACGCTGTGCATTTAGCGCTTTTCTCGTGCCTAAATACCACTGACAGCCACCCCAACTTAAGCAGTGCTGAAAACCTAGATGAAAATGCTTACAACGCCGATATCCAGGCCCTTGCGTCTAAAAATTGGGCGTATTGTCAGGCCTTTAAAGGCGCGTCCATGGACCACCTTTTCCCTGACCATAGCAAACTCAAATCTAGCGCTATTGTACCCCTGTACATAGCTGATGAGCCTTTAGGAGTGCTGATCATTGCAAGTAACTCTGTCGATCATTACAGCGACCAACTAGATACTTTGTTTCTCAACCATGTGGCAGCAGTTACTGGCCGCTGCCTAGGCCGCATTCAGGCCTAACATGGCACATCCAAACGCGCCCCTTAACCAAGTAGTGCAACAATACCTAGACTACTTGGCCTATAACAAGCGCTATTCGCCTCACACTATCAACGCGTACCGAAGGGATATGCAGCGTTTAATAGACACCCTTGATCACTATGGTCATGGTGCTTGGGCCGACGCCCAAGCAGACACAATACGTGCGGCTATGGTTGCAGCCAGGAAGACCAACTTAGCGCCTAAAAGTATTCAGCGGATACTGTCTAGTTGGCGTAGTTTTTTCACCTATTTGTTACAACAAGGTTTAGTGAAGCTTAATCCTGTAGAAGGGATTCGCGCACCCAAGTCACCACGCAGGCTACCCAACAGCCTAGATCCAGATCAGATTAGCCAGGTACTCAATGCCCCTATTGCGTCAGATGATCCTATGGCGATGCGGGACAAAGCCATGCTAGAGCTCACATACTCTTGTGGTTTGCGTCTGGCAGAACTTGCTAGCCTTAATATTTTCGATATCGACTTGGCTGATGCTAGCTTAATAGTTACGGGCAAGGGCAATAAAACCCGTCAGCTACCTATTGGCCGTCAGGCCGTTGTGGCTATTAAGTCGTGGCTACAGCAGCGTACACAATTGAAATGTCACGATGCCAATGCGTTGTTCATTAACCATCGCGGCCAGCGTATGGGTGTCCGTGGCATTCAAATGCGCATGGCTAATATGGCAGCAGCCCACGGCCAACATATACACCCCCACATGCTGCGTCACTCTTTTGCGAGCCATTTACTGCAATCCAGTGGGGACCTAAGAGCAGTGCAAGAGTTACTTGGCCACAGCAACATTAGCACCACCCAAGTGTATACCCATTTGGATTATCAGCATTTAGCCAAGGTGTATGATAAAGCCCATCCTCGGGCTTCTTCTCAAAAGCAGGCTAAGACTCAATTCAAAGAGAAACCTAAACATGATTAAAGTGATTACCTTTGATTTAGACGACACTTTATGGGCTATAGCGCCCGTTATTGAGAAAGCCAACCAGCGTATGTTGGAGTGGATGAATCACCATACGCCTAAGTTTAGCCAAGCTTATGACCACCAAGGCATCGATCAGCTAAGAGACGAAGTTGTTGCAGACAATCCTCATCTGCAACATGACTTAAGTCAGATTCGTGTGGCCCTGATCCAGTTAGGACTATCACGCTGCGGTTACGACACCGCCAATACATTGGCCCAACAGGCTTTTAATGTGTATTTTGCTGCTCGAAATGACGTAGAGCTATTTGCCGGCGTCCAAACACAGCTCAGCGCCCTCAAACAGAAATACCAAATAGGTGCTCTCACCAATGGTAACGCTGATTTAGCGCAGGTAGGTATAGATCACTTATTTGATTTCTATTTTAACTCTGCACAACTTGGTGTAAGTAAGCCGCACCCAGACTTTTTTGCCAGGGCACTTGAACATACGGGTCTTAGCGCCGAAACCTTTATCCATATTGGGGACCACCCTGGGCATGATATTGCTGGCGCGCAAGCTTCTGGCATGCGTACTATTTGGATGAACCCAGAACACAGGCCATGGCCTACTGGGCAACCTAAGGCCTGTGCAGAAATCCAACACCTTGATCAACTTGGCGCTGCCGTGGAGCATATTCATGGCCACTGAACACGCCTTCGCACCCTATGTACGCGCACTGGGGAAGGGAAAACGCGGTAGCCGTTCTCTTAGTCAAGACGAAGCCCGCGACGCTATGAGTATGATCTTGCATCAGCAAGTAGAGCCAGAGCAGCTAGGCGCTTTCTTAATGCTGTTGCGGTTAAAAGAAGAAACTCCTGCAGAGCTGGCTGGATTTGTAGAAGCCGTGCGTCATTTTCACAATTATTCAGCAGCACAGGTATCTGGCATTCAAGTTGATATCGACTGGTCGAGTTATGCAGGTAAAAAGCGGCATTTACCATGGTTCCTGCTGTCTGCGTTAACCTTGGCTGGCCAGGGCGTTAAAGTGTTTATGCATGGTGCTAAGGGCCATACTCAAGGACGCATCTATAGCGAAGACGTATTACAACAGATAGGGTTACCTGTGGCCCAAAATTGGTCTCAAGTTGAAACTCAGTTGCGTAACGAAAACTTTAGCTTTATGAGCTTGCAACACATGAGTCCACCGCTGGACCATCTTATCAGCCTGCGCGCTATTTTTGGTTTACGCTCACCAGTGCACACCTTAACCCGGTTACTAAATCCATTAGCAGCAAAGCACACCATTGATGGCGTGTTTCATCCTGCTTATGGCCCACTGCATCAACAAACGGCCATGTTGTTAAAACACCCCCGCAGCTTGACCATTCGCGGTGACGGTGGCGAAGCTGAAGTGCGCCCTGATAGTGAATGTGAATTACAGTGGGTAGATGAACAAACAAGCAGTAGCCAAATTTGGCAACGGCATCTCAGCAAGCGAGATACCCAAGAGCAGCGATTAGATCCGCAGCGCTTGCGGTTACTCTGGCGAGACGAACAACAAGACACCTATGGAGAGGCTGCAGTTATTAGCACTTTAGCCTGTTGCTTGGTACTTTTGGGCAAGGCAAAAGAGCAGCAAGACGCCACTGCACTGGCCACAGATTGGTGGCAAAGCAGGAATCGATCCCTTATGTAATATAGTTATATTAAAATAGTTTTTTATAACTATTTTATTTTAGTTGTATCGTATATATAATTCATTTAATATTCCGCTGTTTTAAGGCTAACAGTTCTAGGCAGCGGGGAAAAAAAGGTGCTATTGGCATGAACAAAGCAATCTATCCGGGAACGTTTGATCCGGTAACACATGGACACGTTGACCTTATTGAGCGGGCATCGAACCTGTTTGAAGAAGTGGTTGTAGCAGTGGCTGAAAGCCCAACAAAACGACCTATGCTGGACTTAGAGAAACGCGTAGAATTGACGCGTATCATCACAGAGCCTTTGGGAAATGTGACTGTTATTGGCTTTTCTGGTCTATTAACGGATCTACTGACCCAGCAAGGAGCAAATATTATTCTACGGGGCTTGCGAGCCGTGTCGGATTTTGAATACGAGTTTCAGTTAGCCAAGATGAATCGCGTGCTGGCGCCCGATGTAGAAAGTATGTTTTTAACCCCCGCGGAAAAACACTCATTCATATCATCAACCCTAGTACGGGAAATAGCCTCCTTAGGTGGCGATGTGTCACAGTTTGTTCACCCGCTGGTGGCCGAAGAACTCAGACTGCACTTGAGTAAGTCAAGAAATTAAGCATTGCCAACAGATTGAACAAGATCTGTGGCGTATAAATAGGAAAAGTAACATGTCTTTAATTATTACCGACGACTGCATCAACTGCGATGTATGTGAACCGGAATGTCCCAATGAGGCCATCTCACCTGGGGAAGAAATATACGAAATCGACATGAGCAAGTGCACCGAGTGTGTGGGTCATTACGATGAACCCCAGTGCGTGGAAGTTTGTCCGGTAGACTGTATCCCTAAAGATCCTGACAACGTTGAGTCTAAAGATCAACTTATGGATAAATACATTCTGCTCACCGCAGCTTAGAAGGATTAGTCCTTGCTTATAGCAAGGCTTCTACCGCTGGCAGCGTTTACAGTACACTGTACTTCGCTGCCCTATTCGGCTTTCTGTTAAGGCCTGATCACAGGTTATACACGCCTGACCCGCTCTACCATACACTTGTAACTGTTGTTTGAAGTAACCCGGTTTACCGTCGCTGTCTACAAAATCCCTCAAGGTGGTGCCACCCTGCTTTATTGCCGCCGACAGCACTTGCTTGCAACTTTCTACGAGCTTTCCTAAACGTACAGCCGAGATCCGACCTGCTTGTCTATGGGGATGAATGCCTGCCATAAATAACGCTTCATTAGCGTAGATGTTACCTACTCCAACAACCTGCTTGGCATCCATTATCACGCTCTTAATAGCTTGTTTTTTACCCTTACACACGTTCAATAAATGCGCCATGTGAAACTCATCTGACAGTGGTTCAGGTCCTAAACTGGCTAACAATGCGTGCTCCATCACCGGATTGTCTTGCCATAAGATGCAGCCAAATCGACGCGGGTCTCTATACCGAAGGGTGGCTCCTGAAAACACCAAATCCACATGATCGTGAAATGCAGGAGGCTCGTCATGAGCCACAATACGCATACTGCCTGTCATACCAAGGTGCCCAATGATAGCGCCCTGGTCAAATTCAAATAGCAGGTACTTACCTCTCCGTACCACTTGGCGTAAACATTTACCCTCAACCTTGGCCGCTAAATCAATGGGCACTGGCCAGCGCAAACGGGCATCTCTAACAACCACCCGCTGTAAAGTTTGGCCTTGAATATGTGGCGCAATGCCCGCACGGGTGGTTTCTACTTCTGGCAACTCAGGCATCAACGATTCTCAAACTGTTAATTTAGCATTCATTTGTCACCTATCAAGCCACGAAACATGCATCATTTCAATGGCCTAGAGCAGCATTTTTATTCACCCTGTTGACAGTGCTCATGAAAAGGTTATGGTAGTCATAAATTGACACCCTGTTTTGTAAGGAAAAACATGCTTAAATCCGTAAAAGTGACCGATTATATGTCCCGTCAGCTCATCACCTTTAATGCCGACACCCCTTTATTTGCTGCTATTAAAATCTTTTCTGAGCATCCCGTGTCTGGTGCGCCAGTGGTTGATAAAGCAGGGAACTTAGTGGGTGTGATGTCTGAAGTCGATTGCCTTAGAGGCATTTTGAATAAAACCTACCACAAGGAAGAAGTAGGAGGCACTGTAGGCGAGTTTATGACCACTAAAGTTGACACTGTAAGCGGCAATACAGACATTATTGCTGTAGCAGAACAATTTATCCAACGCGGCAGGCGCCGTATTCCTGTGGTTGAAGACGGCAAACTCATCGGTCAGGTTAGCCGTAAGGATATCCTTAGGGCTGTGCATGATTTCATTTGCAAAGAACGCCATTAAGCTAATGAGATCTTGGTTTCATTTATGCTAAAGTAGGCAAGCTAATATTTGATCCAATCATCGGTTATATCACCCTATGAGCCGCCTCACCAACAAACATATCATCCTTGCCATCACTGGTGGCATAGCGGCCTATAAGAGCGCAGAGCTAGTGCGGCTGCTAATAAAGTCAGGGGCCCAGGTTCAAGTTGTGATGACCTCGGGTGCCACGGCGTTTATTACCCCACTCACTCTACAAGCCTTGTCTGGCAACCCTGTTCATCAACATCTGCTGAACCCTAAAGCCGAAGCTGGAATGGGACACATTCAACTAGCCCGCTGGGCAGACCTATTACTCATTGCCCCTGCCAGCGCCAACGTTATGGCGCGCTTGGCCCAAGGTCAGGCTGATGACTTGCTTACAACCCTATGTTTAGCGACCGATGCGCCTGTGCTGTTGGCACCGGCAATGAACCAAGCCATGTGGCGAGACCAAGCAACCCAAGACAATCTAACAACACTGCTAGCACGGGGTATGCAAATACACGGCCCAGCAGATGGCGAACAAGCGTGTGGCGATACGGGTGCTGGTCGCATGCTAGAGCCTAGCGAGCTGGTAACCGCCGTTAAAGCACAGTTCGACCAAGGCCTGCTAGAGGGTAAGACAGTAGTAATTACTGCTGGCCCCACCAGAGAAGCCATTGATCCAGTGCGATACATAAGCAACCATAGTTCAGGCAAGATGGGCTACGCTTTGGCACAAGCTGCCCGAGATCAGGGTGCAAAGGTCATTCTTATTAGTGGCCCTACACATCTAACAAAGCCAGAGGACGTAACATTTATTGCAGTTGAAAGTGCCCAAGATATGCTTGAGGCCAGCCTTAAATCCGGCCCCGATGCAAATTACTTTATCGCTACGGCCGCAGTGGCTGATTATCGCCCGGTTATTAGGTCACAACAAAAACTTAAAAAACTTAATGTAGATCATGGACTTACCTTAGACCTGATACAAAACCCAGATATATTGGCCACTATGTCTGCACAGCACCCACAGGCCATCTACGTTGGTTTTGCTGCAGAAACCCAAGACTTAATCCTTCATGGGCAAACCAAACTGAAGCGAAAAGGTGTGCATATGATCATTGCTAATGACGTTTCTAATACTGACATAGGGTTTAACAGCGACAATAACCAAGTCAGTTTAATCACCTCTGGTGGTGTAGAAGATTTACCCTTATTATCCAAACAACAATTGGCTCGCCAACTCATAGTGGCCATAACCAAAATCCCCCACAAGGCATAAACCACATGACTCAACGTCCTCAATTAGCCGTAAAGATACTCGACCCACGGGTGGGCCAAGAAATTCCTTTACCCACTTATGCTACAGCTGGCTCTGCCGGTATGGATTTACGTGCGTGTATTGATCACGCCATAACGCTAAATCCTGGCCAAACAGAATTGATTCCTACAGGCATGGCAATTCACGTTGAAGACCCAAATCTTTGCGCAATGTTACTGCCTAGATCTGGCCTTGGTCATAAACACGGTGTGGTTTTAGGAAATTTGGTAGGCCTTATCGACTCCGACTACCAGGGCCAGCTCATGGTTTCCTGCTGGAATCGAGGTTCTACCCCGTTTATTATTGAGCCTTCAGAACGCATCGCCCAAATGGTGCTTGTACCGGTGGTTCAAGCCCAACTGACTATTGTTGATGATTTTGATGCCAGCCTTCGAGGAGAAGGTGGCTTCGGACATTCTGGTCGTCAATAAACCATAACACCAAATAAATATAGGACATTACCCGCATGGATCGCCTACGCTATCAGTCACCCCTTCCCCTTGCCAATGAGATTTTTAGGGCATACGACATCCGCGGCATCGTGGACGAGCAACTCAGTGATGCAATGCTCTACCATATTGGTTTGGCGGTAGGCACCCAAGTAATCCGCAATGGCGAAGACAGCATCGCCGTTGGTGCTGATGGCCGGTTATCTAGCCCAAGGTTAGGCCAAGCTTTAATGGCGGGCCTATCGGACACAGGCTGCCGAGTCCTGCATTTAGGCGCCGTACCTACGCCGGTACTGTACTTTGGTGTTAAAACCTTAGGCACCGCATCTGGCATTATGCTTACGGGCAGCCATAACCCTTCTAATTATAACGGTTGTAAAATTGTCATCGGTGGCCATACCTTAGCTAACGAAAGCATCATAGCGTTACGCGATCTTATTGACCTGCAAGACTACGAACGCGGTGCCGGTACAATTGAAGACCATGCTATAGACCAAGCCTATCAAGATCGCATTAGCCGTGACATTAAGTTGGCCAGACCGCTAAAAGTGGTATTAGATGCCGGCAATGGTATTGCTGGAGACATTGCACCCAAACTATTCAAACAATTGGGTTGCGAGGTTATTCCATTATTCTGTGAAGTAGATGGCAACTTCCCTAACCACCACCCAGACCCTGGCAAACCCGCCAATTTAGTAGATTTACAAGCCGCCGTTGCAGAGCATAAGGCCGACATTGGACTTGCCTTTGATGGAGATGGCGACCGCGTGGGCGTGATTACCGAGGCTGGGCAGATGATCTATCCCGACAAACTGCTTATGCTGTTTGCTGAAGATGTTATTAGCCGCAATCCTGGCGCGGAAATTATTTACGATGTGAAGTGCACTCGCCTTCTGGAGCCTTTTATCCAGGGTATCGGCGGTGTACCCACTATGTGGAAAACTGGGCACTCCCTTATTAAGAGCAAAATGATCGAAACAGGGGCTTTACTCGCAGGTGAAATGAGCGGCCACATTTTCTTTAAGGAACGATGGTATGGATTTGACGACGGCATATACAGCGCTGTCCGCTTGTGCGAAATCTTAGCAAACAGCTCTGAACCAGCAAGCGCTATGTTCAAGCGTTTCCCAGAAGATGTAAGCACACCAGAAATTAACATCAACGTCACTGAAGACGAAAAATTTGAATTAGTAAAACAATTACAGCAGGCGCACTTTCCAACTGGAAAAGTGTCTACCATCGATGGCATCCGCGTGGACTATAAAGACGGTTGGGGGTTAGTAAGAGCCTCTAACACCACCCCTGTTTTAGTGTTACGCTTTGAGGGTGAGAGCAAAGCTGTATTACAACGTATTCAAGATGAATTTCAACGTCACTTACATGCCGTTGATGCCAAACTTACCGTGCCGGACTACCACCTATGACACTCGACCGCAAAGCCGCCATTAACGTAGCACAAGTATTAAGTGAAGCCTTGCCCTATATTCAACGTTTCACTGGCAAAACAATTGTGGTTAAGTTTGGTGGTAACGCCATGATTGACGAAGACCTCAAGAACAGTTTCGCACGGGACATTGTGATGATGAAACTGGTGGGGATGAATCCTGTTGTAGTCCATGGTGGCGGGCCCCAAATTGGCGATCTACTCACCAAGCTCAACATAGATTCGCACTTTGTGAACGGTATGCGCGTAACAGATACAGCCACCATGAATGTGGTAGAAATGGTGCTTGGCGGCTCGGTTAATAAAGACATCGTTAACCTCATCAATCAAAATGGTGGCCAAGCCATTGGTTTAACCGGCAAAGATGGCAAGCTCATCCAAGCCAAGCAATTAAAGGTGACCCACCAAACCCCTGACATGCTGGCACCTGAGATTATCGATATTGGCCACGTAGGTGAAGTGAGCGCCATCAATACCGACGTACTGGACATGTTACGCAATAGTGATTTTATTCCAGTGATCGCCCCTATCGGGGTGGATGACGAGGGTAATTCATATAACATCAATGCCGATTTGGTAGCCGGAAAAGTTGCAGAAATTCTGAAAGCTGAAAAGCTTATGCTGCTCACCAACACCGCTGGATTATTAGATAAAGAAGGCAACTTATTGACCGGCTTATCAACTAATCAAGTAGATGAGTTGATTGCTGACGGCACCATTTATGGCGGTATGTTGCCTAAAATAGCCTGTGCGTTAGATGCAGTAAAAGGGGGCGTAAAGCGCGCTCACATAATTGACGGACGAGTAAATCATGCTACGCTATTGGAAATCTTTACTGATCAAGGCGTAGGCACTCTCATTACAGACACTGCCGATAACACTACAACAAAATAAAGAAGCCACAATCGCACTATGACCGACGCTAAAATATCCCGTAAACAACAAATCTTGCATGCCCTAATGGAAATGTTAGAAGACCCGAATGTTCGTATTACCACAGCTGCTTTGGCTAAACGTGTGGGTGTATCCGAGGCCGCTTTGTATCGACACTTTGCGAGCAAGGCGCAAATGTTCGATGCCCTCATTGAGTTTGTAGAAGACACTGTCTTCAGCCGTGCAAAGATGATCCAGCAACAAGAATTAGGTGCTCTGGCCAAATGTCAGCAAATTCTTACACTGCTACTCACCTTTGTAGAGCGCAATGCAGGCATCAGCCGAATTTTGACAGGCGAAGCCCTAACAGGCGAGAACGAGCGATTAGGCAGCCGAGTAAATCAGCTGTTTGAAAAATTGGAAACACAGCTTAAGCAAATTCTTAGAGAAGCAGAATTGCGTGAAGGTTTGCGTACTCAAGACACTCCTACCAGCAGTGCCAACTTATTGTTAGCCGTAGCAGAAGGTCGAATTCGCCAGTACAGCCGTACAAACTTTCGCCACAAACCAACTGCCACTTGGGCAGATCAATGGGCCATTTTAAGCCAAAACCTCATGCGCTAGCGCTTTAAAGTGTAATGGGGCTATGCCCCATACCCCACACCTTAGAGTTACACTCCAAAGTCTTCACGGTACTTAAGCATTGCAGCAACGTGTGCGTGATTGGTACTACTTTCTTGTAAGTATTCCAGCACGTCATTAAAGCTAATGATGCTGACCACTTTCATAGCGTAATCACGCTCTACTTCCTGAATGGCCGACATTTCACCTTGGCCTTTTTCCATTCGATCAATGGCGATTAGCGTTGCAGTAGGGGTCGCTTCGTGGGCCTCTATGATGGCCATCACTTCACGGATTGCCGTGCCGGCAGTAATAACATCGTCAACGATGGCCACCCGACCTTTGAGTTCAGCTCCTACAATTGAGCCACCTTCCCCATGGGCTTTAGCTTCTTTGCGGTTAAAGGCATAAGGCATATCAATACCATGGTGCTCGCTCAAAGCTACCACCATGGTGGTAGCAAGTGGGATGCCTTTATAGGCTGGGCCTAAAATAACGTCACACTCGATGCCAGAATCCACTAAAGCTTGTGCAAAATATTGGCCTAATCGAGCCAAGGCTGAACCTGTATTAAAAAGACCGAAGTTAAAATAGTAAGGACTTAGACGACCGGATTTTAAGGTGAACTGACCAAAGCGCAAAACCTCACGCTCAATGGCAAACTCTATAAATTCTCGTTGGTAGTCTTTCATAAGTTTCTCTAAATCATTTGTCGCCGTTTTTAGCTAGCCGTATTATACACCATGGCTCTATGTCTAGGTGGCCATTTGAGAGAGTAAATATAAGTAAATCCTCAGGGATTTCAGCGTCCTTTGTGGGCCAAAAGTCCAGACCGTGGTACACTCTGCTGGAAATAATAAAATCAATTCCTAATGCGAAATTGCAAGCTCTAAATATGAGCTTTCTACGCGAGTGACCTAACAATACCCATGCGTGTTATTACTTTAAATGTTCAAGGTTTGCGTCAAGCAGCCGAACGCGGTCTATTTGATTGGATGATAACCCAAGACGCCGATGTGGTGTGCTTGCAAGATATCCGAGAAAAAGATTACCAGCTCGATGAGCCGCTATTCCATCCAGAGGGCTGGCATGTCTATTTCTTTGACGCGTTTGAAGACGGCTATAGTGGTACCGCAATATACAGCCGGCACCAACCAAAAGCGATCATGACAGGTTTAGGATTTCCTGGGTGTGATTTTGAGGGTCGTTTTATTCAGGCCGACTTCGATAAAATTAGCATAGCCTCTATCTCAGTGCCTTCTGGCTTAGGAGATGATGATAAACAAGATGCTAAAAATGAATTCATGGAACAGTTTAGCAACCACTTACGCAAAACCCTACGTAAACGTCGCGACTTTATTTTTTGTGGCACCATAAATACAGCCCACAAACCTGAAGACCTTTCTGGATGGTATGTAAACCAAAAGAATTCTGGCTTTTTACCAGAAGAACGCGAAGTCTTGGATGAGATTTTTTTCCAACTGGAATTTTGCGATGCCTTTCGTCAAGTCAACCAAAACGAACGTCAGTTCACTTGGTGGCCAGACTACAACCGTGCATTCAAGCTTAACGAAGGTGCACGATTAGATTATCAAATCACTACACCTAACTTACGCCGCAACGTCCGCAATGCTGGCATTTACCGTGAGCAGCGCTTCTCTAATCATTCACCATTGATTATCGATTATACCTGCGATTTGTAATGCCACGGCAGAAGGGCTGTACACGACAGCCCTAAGTCTTACTCAGCCAACGCCGCAGTTTGTAACGCTGTAATCTCCGTAATACCCTTTCGAGCTAAAGCCAACATTGCCGTCATCTGGTCTTGCGTATAAGGCGAACCCTCAGCAGTGCCCTGCACTTCGATAAACCCACCATCTGCAGTCATAACTACATTCATGTCTGTTTCGGCCTTAGAGTCTTCGTCGTAATCCAAATCAAGCACTGGCTCATCTTTATAAATGCCCACCGAAATAGCTGCAATTTGACGTTTAAGAGGATTGCCTCTCATGGCGCCATTTTTATCTTTCTTCAGCACGTTAATGGCATCCACCATAGCGATGTAAGCGCCAGTGATAGAGGCTGTGCGAGTACCGCCGTCAGCTTGTAACACATCACAATCTAACGTGATTGTGTTTTCGCCCAACTTTTCTAAATTTAGCGACGCACGTAAAGAGCGTCCAATTAAACGTTGGATTTCTAAAGTACGTCCACCTTGCTTACCACGAGCTGCTTCACGACCATTACGAGAATGGGTAGCACGTGGCAACATGCCATATTCAGCCGTTACCCAACCACTGCCAGAGCCACGTAAAAAACGTGGCACACCACGTTCTACAGTAGCAGTGCACAACACACGGGTATCACCAAATTCTATCAATACCGAGCCTTCTGCATGCTTGGTAAAGCCCCGAGTGATTTTGATGTCGCGCAGTTGATCAGTTGCTCGGCCGCTAGGGCGTGTAAAATTGAGCTTGATGCCCTTAAGCTGATCGGTAATAGAGGATGTCATGGGTAGCCTTGGTTCATTAATGATTAGCCACCATTTTAGTCGAGTTGGGCACAGATGACACCTAGCATTTTGCAATTTACTAGCATGCAAATAGCACTGGCTACCAAACTATGGACCATTGTTAAGGTGAGTTAAGCTGACATTCCCCCCAAGCTTGCATATAATTGCACTTTATTTCTTTGTTTTTAATACAGCGGCCCAATCATGTCCAACACTTCCGGCGCACTCTATATTCTTTCTGCTCCTTCTGGTGCAGGTAAAACTAGCCTGGTAAAAGCTCTCTTGGCACAAGATGATCAAGTGTGTGTATCCGTGTCTCACACCACACGAACTATTCGGGCCGGAGAGCAGAATGGAGTGGACTACAACTTCGTGTCTCAACAAGACTTTGCTCTTTTAGTAGATCAGCAACAAATGCTTGAGTATGCGACAGTGTTTGAAAACAGCTATGGCACGTCTAGAAAATGGGTTGAATCAAGCCTTTCCCAAGGCAAGGATGTGATCTTAGAAATTGATTGGCAGGGTCGCGATCAAGTCTTGGCGATTTTTCCACAGGCCATTGCCGTGACGATATTGCCGCCATCTCGACACGCTTTAGAGCACCGCTTGCAAGGTAGAGGCACAGATAGTGATGCAATTATTGCTAAACGGATGTCCGAAGCACACAGCGAAATTAGCCATTACTCCGGCAGCCACTTTTTAGTGATCAACGACGATTTTCAGCATGCTTTAGCTGATTTACAGTGCATTTTTACCTGCAGGCGCTTAAAAACACCTCAACAAACACATAATCATCACCAATTATTGCAAGAACTCTTGTCAACAGGTGACTAAATTTTGTACACTAGCGCGTCTAAATTACGGCCCATAATACAAGCCGACACTGCATTGATCATAAATAACAGGTAACACACATGGCTCGCGTAACCGTAGAAGATTGTTTGGAAAACGTTGATAACCGCTTTGAGCTCATCATGGTGTCAACAAAACGTGCCCGCCAGCTTGCAACTGGTGGTAAAGAAGCCCACATCGATTGGGAAGATGACAAGTGCACTGTGGTTGCTTTGCGCGAGATCGCTGAAGGCTTTATTAACGCTAGCATTTTGGACGATCACGACGAGATCAACCAGCAGTTTACTGAAGTTCCAGCAGACCAAGACGTGCTTGACGAAGTGACACAAACTGTCGCTGAAGAAAGTGAAGGCGTTGCTCAGGGTAGCCCTGACATCGACGAGTAATTTTATGGCTAATCTTTAGCCCATAATTTACCTTAACTAAAAGAGCCTATGGGCTCTTTTTTTGTGGGTTTTTGTTAATCAATTCAACAAAGTTTCAACAAAACTGCCCCGTTTGGATAATTTTCCGTTACCATGGGAACATGAACCAACACGGATGCTGAATTATGCCTACCATTGACGCTCTCGCAACGCGTCTCGACGACTACCTTGAACCCATTCAGGTGAAAGCAATTCGGCGGGCATATTATTATGCCGAACAGGCCCATGATGGACAAATGCGCAAGAGTGGCGAAGCCTACGTCACTCACCCCCTTGCCGTAGCAAGCATCCTCGGCAACATGCACATGGATTATGAAAGCCTGATGGCCGCCATGCTGCATGATGTTATTGAAGACACCCAGGTTGATAAACAAGATATTCAAAGTCAGTTTGGAGAAACCGTTGCCAGCTTGGTTGATGGTGTCAGCAAACTCACCCACCTAGAATTTAAAACTCGCGCCGAAAGCCAAGCCCACAATTTTCAAAAAATGGCCATCGCAATGGCCAAAGATATCCGCGTTATATTAGTCAAACTAGCAGACCGCCTGCATAACATGCGCACTATTGGTGCCATGCGTCCAGACAGCCGCCGCCGCATTGCGAAAGAAACCACTGATATTTATGCACCTATTGCCGGCCGACTAGGCATGCATGATCTGAAAATAGAGTTAGAAGACTTAGCCTTTGCAGCCTACCACCCCATGCGTCATCGGTATATTCATCGGGCTGTGGCTGCAGCGCGCGGCGAACGTAAAGCGCTGTTGGAGCAAGTACAGATTGCCCTAGTTGACTGCTTGGAACACGAAGAGCTACCCGGCGTCATTAGTGGGCGTCAAAAACATTTGGCAGGCATCTATAATAAAATGCGTGAGCAGAGCAAATCTTTCCGAGAAATCATGGATGTATTTGCCTTTCGTATTGTAACGGACAAGGTAGACACCTGTTACCGTATTTTAGGAGCGGTGCATCACCTCAATTTATATCGCCCGGTACCTGGACGCTTTAAAGATTATATTGCAATCCCTAAGTCCAACGGCTACCAATCCATTCACACCACACTATATCGAGCAGGCTCAGGGGTACATACCCCTATCGAAATACAAATACGCACCAAAGAAATGGACGACATCGCTAACCATGGCGTAGCAGAGCACTGGCTCTACAAAAACACCAATAGCCGTGCTCAGCGAGCCCATAACCACGCGCAGAAATGGATCCAAGAACTGGTAGAGATGCAAAAACGCTCTGGCAACGCCATGGAGTTTATTAACCATGTTAAGCATGATCTATTCCCAGATGAGGTCTATGTTTTCTCCCCTAAAGGGGGTGTATTTTCATTACCTGCTGGAGCAACGCCGGTTGATTTCGCCTACGCTGTGCATACAGACATCGGCAATACTTGTATTGCGTGTCGTATCAATCGTCGCCTTGCACCACTCAGCCAAAAGCTAGACAGCGGAGACACCATAGAGATTGTCACCACAGCCAGCGCAAAACCCAACATGAGTTGGCTTAACTTTGTGGCCACAGCGAAAGCTAACAGCAACATTCGCCACGCTCTAAAGCACCAAGCGACAGACGACGCTGTCAATTTGGGGCGTCGCTTACTAAACCAAGAATTAGGTAGCAACGCGTTAAGCTTAGAGACCATAGACGCCAAACAATTAAAAGGTTACATCGTTGAGCATAAACTACCTGACGTAGACACTTTACTAGCCGAAATTGGTGCCGGAAAGCGTTTAGCATACATTGTCGCCTCCGCTTTGACCCGAGACGCCTCTGATGCGGAAGGCCACACTAGTGGCATTGGACCTATGGAGATCCACGGCACCGAAGGCATTATGATTCGTTATTCACGATGTTGCCGTCCTATTCCAGGCGATACCATTGTTGGCCACCTTAATGCGGGCCACGGCATTGCAGTTCATCGAAGCTTCTGTAATAACATTCAAGATATCGGTCGAGACAAAGACAAAACCTTAGCTTTAGTCTGGGCAGAAACGGGAGACCGTGACTTTGATGTGTGCTTAGAGATTGAAGTATCAGCCAGTCGCGGCATCATCGCCAGCCTTGCCACCAGCGCCGCACAAGACAATGCCAACGTTGAGAAAATTGATGTGAGTGAAAAAGATGCTCGGCTTTCTGTAGTTAACTTAGAAATCTCAGTACTTAATCGCGTTCACTTAGCACAAGTCATTAAGTCCATGCGCAAAATTCCAGGCGTCATTCGTCTTAACCGCACCTAAGGCCTGATGCCATGGAAATGACTCAACTCAATGGCGTTGGCCCTGCACTAGCCGCTAAATTAGGAAAACTGGGCTTACATACAGTTCAAGATCTCCTGTTCCACCTGCCCAACCGCTACCAAGACCGCACACGACTTGTGCCGTTACACTCACTCAAGCCAAGAACAGCATGCTTAATAGAAGGGCAAATCACTAGCGCGTCTCTACAACGGGGACGCCGTGTGAGTTTGCGCGTTGGCATCAGTCAAAATAACGCAGCCCTCGGTCTGCGGTTTATGCACTTCCATGCCAACCAGGCCAAAAGCTTTACTACCGGTCGTAATATTCGTTGTTTTGGTGAAATTAGGCCGGGACCACAGGGTTTAGAGATGGTGCACCCAGAATATGTACTATTTGATGATGTGCCCCCAGCTTTAGCAGATCAGTTAACCCCCATCTACCCCACAACTGAAGGCCTGAGCTTAACGCGCATGGGTCAACTCATTGCCTTAGCTTGGCAACAACTAGAGCAAGGCGGTCTGATACTAGATGAACTGCTGCCACACCAGCTGATTACCCACTACCAATTACCCAGCTTAGAAGAAAGCTTAAGGCAGCTACATTATCCAAATTTAAGTCAGGATCTAAATCAGCTACAAAATGAGGTGACACCAGCAAAGTTGAGACTGATACTTGAAGAGTTGATTGCTCAGCAGCTCACTCTAAGTCAAGCCAAGCAGCGCAGCCAACAGTTGCCCGCACCTATAATGGCGGTGAAGCAAGGTTTAGAACACGCTCTTATTAAAAACCTACCGTTTCAGCTTACTAACGCACAACAGCGAGTGTGGCAAGAGGTGGCAAGTGACCTTACGACTCCAGCGCCTATGGTTAGAATGGTCCAAGGGGATGTTGGCTCAGGCAAAACCGTTTTGGCTGCCTTAGCCGCTTGTCGTGCGATTGATAATGGCTGCCAAGTTGCCGTACTAGCGCCTACTGAAATTCTAGCAGAGCAACACCTACATAGCTTTAGCCACTGGCTAAACCCCCTTGGGGTTAATGTTGTATGGCTTACAGGCAAACAAAAAGCCCAAACAAAACGTCAATCTCTCGCTGCAATTACCAGCGGTGAGGGGCAAGTAATTATAGGCACTCATGCCCTGTTTCAAGAGGCTGTTCACTACCAACATTTAGGCCTAGTGATTATCGATGAACAACACCGATTCGGTGTAGCTCAACGCCACAGCTTAGTCAAAAAAGCACCCCCGGGCAGCGGCCTTCACCAGCTGGTTATGACGGCCACGCCTATCCCTCGCACCCTAGCTATGAGTGCCTACGGAGACCTTGATCACTCTGTGATCGATGAGTTACCTCCAGGGCGGAAACCCATTAATAGTGTGTTACTCAACAACAATAAACGTACTGATGTGATAGAACGCATCCACCTGGCCTGCAATAGTGGCCAACAGGTGTACTGGATCTGCCCTCTTATAGAAACGTCAGACGTGTTGCAATGTGAAGCAGCTCAGGACACTGCAGCACTCCTTACTCAACAACTTGATAATATCAAAGTCGGGTTAGTTCATGGCCGACTGACCGGTGTTGAAAAGGCTGATGTAATGGCGCGTTTTAAGTCTGGTGACATTCAGCTATTAGTAGCGACTACGGTGGTAGAGGTGGGAGTGGACGTACCCAACGCTAACCTTATGGTCATCGATAATGCTGAACGTTTGGGTTTGGCCCAGTTACACCAATTACGCGGACGCGTTGGCCGCGGGCAAGCACAAAGTCATTGTTTGTTTATGTACCAGGCACCTTTGTCAAAAATGGGGCGAGAACGATTAGATATTTTACGCCAATCTAACGACGGTTTTGTGATTGCAGAAAAAGACCTCCAACTGCGAGGGCCGGGCGAAGTACTCGGCACTCGGCAAGCAGGCGCCATCGGTTTGAGAATCGCAGACTTAATGCGCGACGCCCATCTGTTACCTGAAGTGAAGCGCATCGCGGCGGGTTACGCATCCCATCCAGATAAAACCGCCCAGATTATCTTAAGGTGGGTAGGAGACAAACAAGCTTTTTCCAAGGTGTGAATTAGCAAATTAGGGAATTAGTTTACTATAGGAAATAAATTTATAGCAATTAGTTGCGGTTTTCATCATTATTTCATCGCTTTTTTGATGGTGGATGATTTTTTTGGTTTACAATTCGTCAGATTCGTCTATCATCGTCAACCTGAACTGTGAATTATAACTCCCGTGAATAACGGGGATACAGTAACCACTGTTTTCAGTAACAATAATAACAACTATTTTATTTTTTACCGCACTACAACGACAAAGCCCTTAGGAGGCTCCTTACTATGAAATTAATCAATAAAGTTTTAACTGGCGTGGC
>Ga0307994_1000280_pt1 | contig 38079 bp, 47 predicted proteins | sample EllFjometagen261_FD_203171 | JGI IMG/M metagenome (GOLD analysis project Ga0307994, IMG submission 203171) | Marine microbial communities from Ellis Fjord, Antarctic Ocean - #261 | ecosystem: Environmental > Aquatic > Marine > Unclassified | place: Southern Ocean | collected 2014-11-02
GAGTATGATTATCTGAGTAATTCCCCTGCGGCTGAGAAGATTTGAAATATCCGATTAGTGCAGCGGCATCCTCTGCGGCCTCACTGTGGATTAATTCTTTCGTCACGGCAGGCTGATTATCCAGCCAGACAGAAAATTCAGTTGAAGCGACTATCTCCTTCCAGTTACCGTGCTCGCGTTCCAGTGCAGCGTCCTGTTGGTTGGCTTGCTCAGTAGCTAAAGCTTGATCTCTTAGGACTTTCTCATCCCTAAAAGGTGTCAACGCTTCATCAATTCTCTGTTGTATTAGTTTTTGTGTTTCAACATCCTTCATGGCTATACGGGATTCAATCGCGTCATCCATATCAGGGTATTCACTTTTAAAAGCCGCCATATCTTCTGGGGACTGCATCGCTTTAACAATATCCTGTGCGGATGGTGTGTCACCAACGGCATTGGATACTGATTGCAATTCGTTTACTTTGCGCTGGAGTGCTCCAACGCGACCTGCATCACTGTTGCGCTGATGTGATAGTCGGTTGTTCTCGGTGACTAACTTCTCATACGCTATACGCTGCTCATCTGGCGCTTCAGCCCAAATGTTAATTGGTTCTTCTGATACTTCTGGTTCTTCTGTAGCTTCGGGTTCAATCGCCCCCTCATCGTCTACTTCTAAATCATCAATAACTTCTTCAATGACTGGTTGCTCATTAAATACTTGCTCGTTGCCTGCAACCTCATCAAATGCAGAATCAAAATCCTCATGGGCGTTTTCAATCGTCATGCTTGCTTTCCTAGCGGTTTAATAAAACGGCTTTAGTTATTGTTAGGTTCACGCAAGCTTGTTTGCTTGGGCATCCCTAACAGTTTTCGTAGAGTTATAATTTCGCCACGGGTTAATGTGGTTGTGTCATGGTCACTGTGGATAGACTCAAGACGTGCTTTTTTAGACGTGAGTTCGCCCTCGGCCCAAGCCTTTACGGCCAGCCAAGTCCCTGAGTGAATGTCGATCACGTTAGATTCCTGAACCCATTGTCATCTTGAGAGATTTTTCTTTTTCAAATAGAGAGTCTTTCGATCTAACGTCTAGCTGTTTAATGCCGAGCTTGGTTTTTAAATCGCTGATCTTCATGTTCTGATCAGTCGCAAGCTTCGCCAGGTCAACCTCACGCACAACCATCATGCTTTCACGCTTCAATTGAATCTCTTCTTTCTTGGCTTCAATAGCCATGAACTTCAATTCTGAGTCTGCTTGAGCCTTCATGTGCATCAACTCAAGCTTCTTCATTGCGAGCGGGTCGCCTTTATCTGCCTGCTGTTGCGTCTGAGCCTGAATCATCTGCTCTTGCATCTGCTGCTGTTGCTCAGTTAATGATTTAATTTCTTCGTCAGACTTCACAATATCCTTTGTTTCAAGCTGCATTGAACTAACCACCTTGCGATATAGCTCAGCAGTGTTGGTTAAAGGCTCAAGAAGGGGTGATGACGCCATGTTCATTAGATTCATTAAGTTGCGGGCCTGCTCCTCCTTAACGAGTAGTGAGGAGGCTCCACGGGCGTCTACGTCATAATCACCTTTGAGGTCATTATTCGCATTGAACTGCATATTCCAGTCATACATACGCTTAATGTGTGTACGGGTAATATTATCGTCCCAATTCTTAACTACTCTGCGCATCATTGTGTTAGCTGAGTTCATTAAGATTCGCATACCGTTATAGGTATCAGACGCATCGCCCTGTTCACCTTGAGCAATCTGTGGGATAGCTGTTTCTTCGTCCGCTAATCCTCTAGCGAATTGGAATAAGGCTAGTAGCTCATTAGTGTGGCCATCAATGTTGAATACACCAAAGGCATCACGAAGGCTGGCATTAGGATCTAGCTTCTTCCATACCTTTCGGCCTGTTAGAGTCCAGCTTCCATCTGCAGGAGCGACTACATTATCGTCTACCACTATCTGCGGCCCTGCAGACAATGCACCATTGTCCATTACCATGCGCCATGTGCCGTTCATTACACGCTGGCTGTCTTCCATCATTTGAGGAATGCCGAAGCCAAAGATACTGGTATCGTCTTCTTCCCAACAAAACACACTGTATGGAACTTCTTCAGTATCAGATGGATTGATAACAGCTTTAATGACGTGCTTTTCTGTAAACCAGACTACACCTTCAGCCTCATCAAGCATCTCGTCATCGTCAACTTCACAACCACACGCACGAAGCTCGTCTTTAGTTATGGGGCCGTGATATTCCCAGACCTCATACTTGTTATTCTTTACTCCAGTAACGCCAGCCATGTTGCGTAACTCTTCTAGATGGCTAGACGTGTTTAATAACTCAGTGTCAGTTTGAAGTACTTGAGCTATCTGGTCTTTCATAAACCCTAAGCCACCTTGCGTTGCCAGCTTGATAAGCTCTTTCTTGCTCATCTGGTGACGCTGAAACACACCAACTGACTCTTCAATTGTTCGGGCAGACATATCGGGAAAGAAGTCCCACACATCCACAAACTCTGCGCCAGGTCGCAACTCTTGGCTTGTCTGCATGATATGAACGGAATTACCCTCCTCATCTTTCTGCTCAACCCAGTTCTTGCGTGTCTTGTTATGTACTACTGGCCCTTTCAATACGCCCGTACCTAAACGAACCGCCTGCTTTACAATGTCTCGGCAGTGAGCGTTATATCCAGCTTCATTCAACTGGTCATCAATCTCATCCTGCATGGCGTCCGCACGTTCTCGCGCTTCTTCTATCTGGCCTGCAGCTAAATCACGCTTCTCAACTTGAACGCCTTTATCTGTAACGAACTGCTGCCCATCTTCATGGCTAACAGGTGTTTCATCACCAACCATTTTAGCGAGGTAAGGAATAGGAGTTGGCTGAATAGCCCAGTTCCGATCATCAGTCGGGAATATAATGTCGAGTAGGCGTGATTCCGCAGTGTTCGCCATCTTTCGAGTGATGTTAACGAATACTTTTGAACCTTTAGACGCATCAAGACGTGTCTGTGTTTCAGGATCATAGATACCATTTAACTGGCGAGTGTTACGCAACCAACGATCTTCAAGAATGCGGCGCTTGTTAACGCGCTCCATGACGTTGTTATGTAGTGAGTGGCCAAGGCCGACTAAACGATCTGCTAGCTCTTTCTCGGCACGTACTTGCGCCTCATGCTCAGATTCGTCTGAATAGTAGTTATCAAAATCATCGGACATAAAAAAACCGCCTCCTGAGCGGTTAGTAGCCTACGGTTGAATCCGCAGCACTGGAGCCAAAGCCCGTTTGAGTTCTTCGTATTCGTACTGGCATTGCGTGGAGCAGTGCTAGCGCGTCAGCATCATCGGGTGATACGCCGATTAGTTTCTTGATTTCTTTCTTGTCAATTAGGATTAGACGGTCTTTAGCGTCCGTCTTATAGTCGGTTGCTTCCAGCTCTGAGCGCAGATCATCGTTATCTTCAATGACACCGCCAGCCCTTAGCCATTCAACCAACTTAAAATACATATACGCCCGCATATTTGCATACATGGGGTCAGGTGCTTTGCTAGCGAAGTTAATGCCAATACATTGATAGCCGTACTGCTTAATACGGTCAACAATGGGGCCGCCTACTCCTGTCTCATCAACAAAGAACGCATCAGGCTTGTAACGATCCAGTAAGACTACTGCTGCTGCAGCAAGTCGCATTGAGTCGCGCATCTCTGAGCCAGGGTAACTAATGGGTGGTATAGAACGACCATCCAAACCTTTCCTGAATCTAAATACGCAGTTATCGTCACCGCCTCGCGCTACGTCCAGCGACATAATGAATGGCATACCCTTTGAATCAGGTATCTCGCCACTCATCGCTGCATCAATAATTTCAGTGGGAACGTACTGGCTGTTCGATGATGCGGGGAATACACCACGAACACGCACTTTAAAGAAGTCTGAGTTCTCACCAAAATCTTCTTCCCACTTCTTGATCTGCTCGTTACTAGTGCCTTCAACATCACGACTATCAATCTGCTGAGTGTTCCAGCGATGTTTAAACTTTCTAAAACATTCCCTGAAGCGTCCATTAGCCCGTGTTGGGTTGCCAAAGACACACCAGATAATTTCCGTGTTCTCGTCTGTTAGTGCGCCTTCTGCAACTTCCCATATCAAATCAGGTATTGCCGAGGCTTCATCAAAGATAAGTAGAATGCGCTTGCCTTCGTTATGAAGTCCCGCAAACGCTTCTGTGTTGTTTTCAGACCAAGGCGTCATATCCATACGCCAAGTCTTTTCATGTGCCTTGTCGTTAGAGAATAACGCTGTGGCAGTCATGGTGAACCAAGGCTTAAACGCACAAAGCCTGTGCCATTTAGCAACCTCAGCCCACGTCTTTGTTTTTAGCTGGTTCTCAGTGTTAGCCGTAACTACGCCGCGAGTATCTTCCTTCGTGGCCATTGCCCAAAGGATAATCCAAGCTACTAGTGCGGACTTTCCTATACCGTGACCTGAAGCTATGGCCTCAAGAATCGCTTCTTGTGCGTCAAGCTCACCTGCTTTAAGGCGATCACCAATACTAATAAGCTGTACACGCTGCCAGTCACGAATACTGCGACCTTCTAGCTCGCCTTCGCCCCAAGTAAACGCGACTTCAACGAATAGAAGCGGGTCGTGTTCACACTCAATGGCTAACGCAACTAGCTCATCATTAATATCAACTTCCATTACGCTGTTTTCTAGCCGCAGCTAATCGAAGCGCAATTGAATTTTCTGTTATCTCAACTTTTTCTGTTAGCAATCCGTGAAGCTTTGCCTTACCCATAATGGCGGCAATCATAGCGGCAGGTTTAATGTCTTCCCTGGCTATACCCATTGCTTCGTTTAACTCCGTAGTAAGTGAGTCAACCGTTGTATTGTGGCGTCTTGAGTGAGATTCTTTTATCTCTTCTAGTCTCGCCCTAATATCGCCCTTCTGTAATAGCTTATATGCCGTATTAGTAATCGTTGCTTCTTTCATCTTCTCAGCACTGTAGTTCAGCCTATACGCCTCACTAGCATTACCTGTTTCAATATACGACTTACAGAACCCTTCTTGCTTCGGTGTTAGTGATTTCATATCTTAGTTCGCTGGCCATATTAGGCGGGCGCTCCCTTAAACGACAAAAGCCCTGCGGGTTAGGCAAGGCTCTTATGGTTACTTCTGTAGCATTTTAGATATTTATACATCTGTTTTTAATGATTGTCAGGGCCAAAGTGTCCTTTTCTTTTATGTGTACCTAAATAGGCATGGGAATGAATTACTCCCGTGCCTAGTAATTAGGTAGAAGGTTAAGCCTGCCGCATAAAATAGTGTGTGCGCGCAGAAGTAGTACGTGTGCGCGCAGACGCACTATATATTAGGTAATGAGGTTTCAAACCTCAATACTAAATCAATGCTCTAAGTAATCGTCTACGTGAATTACATCACTGAACTCTTCTACCCAGTCCATCGCGCCCTCCATGATTAGATCATCCTCTGCGTTACGTGGCCTATCCTCAAATTCGGTAATGAGAGCTAACAGCAGAACCATAAATAAAGCTCCCTCGTTTAAAATATCTTGTTGTTCTTCGCTCATTACAATTCCTTATCTACCTCAGCAGGGTACTTTAATATGTCAGCCCACTTATTCCCTGGTTGTTTTAGATTATTTGCTTCAATAAACCTTTCAACTAAATACGCTACGGGTGAGCAGTTTTCAGTTGCGCCTATAGTAATATCCTCATCCCTTGCAGTTAGCCATGCAGCGAACCCATACACCGCCTCACTTGCTGTCAATTCTTTAGTTTGCTCGCTCATATTTAGTCCTTATATTAGAGTTTGATTTTATCCGTTTGAAACCGAGAAAGTATTTACGCTGCCTTTTCCATTGACCATAGAACACCCTCTAAGGTAGATTCCGCTCGCATGAGAATGTCACTGGATATGTTTTTGTTATTGTGGAAATGAACGCCTAGACGCCTACAACTGTATTTGAATAACCAACGGTAAATTATGTAATCACTTAGCATTCGGTCACGCTGAGCTACAATTGATATTGCTGCCTCAATCCGTTCCGCATCCTTGTTGATAGGTGGCCCCTCACTTGCTGGTCTAGCCTCCCAGTCAGGTGATTTAAACTCTTTAAACATTGGGCATGGCGTATAACCTAGAGAAACCTTCTCCCTCGACCAGTTAGCCCAGTTGTGCATTAAATCCGCTGTTGATTCACTCAATACGTTTGATTGCATTTTAAAGTTCCGTTTAACAAGGTATAAAAAAGTAGTCAGGTAACAACACATCAGCAACAGATTTATTTAAGGGCCATCGTTTGCCGCCTCTAGTTGGTTAGCCTTAGCTTTGTACTTCGCTTTAATTGCCAATATATCCTCGCGTGTGTATTTTGCTGGCTTATGCGGCCCTTCTAGTAGCTCCACCCCTTCCACTCCTATTTTGTTAATTAGGTTGATACGGTAATGAATGCCATTGCCGCTTAAATGGTTATTGCAGATTGAACATTGGGCATTTACATTTGTCTCCAGGTAACGTAACTCTGGTGAGCTACCCACGCTGAGGTAATGGCCCGCATGAATCTGTCTGTCAGTGTGTTTTTGGCAACTGATACATGGCTGGCCCCTATCCCGCAGACGAATGAACCGATTAAATTCTGGCTGCGCTTCTTTGTGTAGCTGCCCTAACGTCTTCGCTGCTTGCTTACGCTGCCTTATGTCTTTCTTTGCTAACGCCTTAGCTTTTACTCTAGCCTTGCTTACAGACACCATAGCTTTGGCCTGTTGATGCTCTAACGCATGATCCTTACCGCAGAAAAATCCCAACGGCACAGTTACGCCAGTTTCAACAAGTGAAAACTCTTTACAGTGTCTACACTTCTTTTTTGTATTAGCCATTTAGGCGGCTTGCTCCCACTCAGCAACAAAGTCCCACGCATCCAATTTAGCAAATATTGCGCCTGCTTCTTGCTCAGTCCATTCATGCCCTACTGGTGAAGCCAGCCATCCAACATTTAATGTATGAGCCGTATTACAGCCGTCTAGCAGTGAAAGGTGATGTTCGTGTAGCACGGATAATAGGTCAGACTGTTTACATGGCTCATTAGTCGTAACCACTAGGCTCTGCATATACTCCTTACCCGTTTGATCGCGGCAGAAAACTGCACAATAGACTGACCATGTGTAACGCCCTACTTCGATAGTTTTAGCTAGTGCTGGGCCTGCCTTGAAGCCTTTCTTAGTCTTTAGGTCTACCATCCGACAAAGGCCATCGCCTCCCGCAACAAAGCTGATAGCGCAGCCTTTTAATACAGACTTGCCTAGTCGCTCTAATCTACGTTGATGGTTGTTTGCTTTCCGTTTGCTCATGCCGCTTGCTTCCTTTCTGATAGCTGCTGGTACTCTTCGTATATGCCTACACTCTTCTCAGAGAATGTCGCACCATAGTCAATGCCAGTAACGTATAAATATTCAATAAACTTGGCCGCTTCTGGCTTGGTCAGTTTCACAGTGCTTGGTCGTAGGTAAATAGGAAATTGATTGCGTAGGCTCATAGTCCACTCGCCCTTATGCGTTAGTGGCTCTCCCAATTGATCTAACTCGGCTTCAAAATCAACCACAAGCTTTGCCTTCCAAACGTCCAGACTGTAGGGCTTTTCACCTACCACCACTGTCTTAGCAATATCGCTGATCATGGCGTGATACTTCGCTTGCTGAATGTAGGTTTTAATCACCTGGCCAATACTGATTTGTATCTCGCCGTATGCCGCTATACCCTGCTCGACCCACTTCCATAAGAGAGCCATTTCTATATCTTTGTTTTCAGCGTTAATGATCCTAGTGACTCTGCTCATTCTGGATTTACCGTAACTAGAAGCATTGGCGACTCCATAGTAACTAGTAGCATTCGCTTAGTTTTTTTCACGACAATATATCCGTCATCTTTAATTAGGCTTCGTTGCATTAGCGCAGAAACCTCTACGGCAATTCTCCTACCCATCTGCAGCTCAATATCTTGGCGCGTGATCGGCTGTCTTTCGCGGATAATGTTCAGTACTTGCATCTGCTTAGGCGTTACTGGATCGTTCTTTATTTGCCCTGATTCTTCCCATGGAGCGAGCTTTTTAACAACGCCACCACTACTTAGGAAGTCGGCAATTAAGTCCTTATACGGACTGGTTGACCTCACTGGATTACACTCCCTCATGCTGCCTTACTCTTGTTATAGGCTTTAAGCGCACGAGGATTTAACATCTGCTTTAGCTGAGTAGGAATACCACCAGACTCACCGTTAGCGCATTGTTGAACCTCATTACCTGCATTACGGTAGGCTTGAAGTTTCGCATCGGTAAACGGGCTAACAAGGTCTGCGGGGGCTAAGTAATCTCTTCTCATAAGATTCTCAATAGGCTGCGCGCTACTTTATGGGTATGATCTTTACCGTCTTCGCGTATATTGTTTCCATCTAGCAGTTCACGTACACGACCACACACACTGTTGATAGCCCATCCAAGCTCCAAGCCTATATCTTGTCGAGTTATTGGGCCTTTATCTCGGATAACCTGCATAACCTTAGTTCGGCAACTACCTGTAACTGGAGCGATTGATGCCATTGCTGCCTTACTGTTTTCGTGAATCATGCTGCTTCTCCTTCTGATTGAGTGGCAATTTCTCCACCTAAAGCGATATAACCTGCTGCATCTATCCAGCTATCCAAATGATCCAGCGTCTTAGCTAATCGACAAACCTTTACTCCCAGCATACAAAGCGCCACCTGTTTAGATGACACCTCATTACCAAGAATTACCGACCAAACCTTTGCGATATTTTCAAAGTTTTCTGCAGCATCGCCATAGTCTTTCGCCCGTTGCCCATCAATTAACTCTGCCGCAGTGCTTAATACTTCTCTTCTGTTCATGCTGCTAAATCCTTACTTACTGAGAATTTGAGAAAAATGTCACTCTTAACTGAATAGGTTAGGTCGTTATTATTGAGGTAAGAGCAAACTATCTTCGTTTTTTCGGCAGTCCAATTTAGTGTGTTTCTCAATGTCTTCCGATTAGATGTACCTACATCATTCAAAATACATAACACCTTGAGCGCATCCTTAACCTCGTCCTGCTGTTCACTTCTTAACCAGTGGTTATCGTTGGTCAGGTAATAAATCTTCCCGTAAAGCCCCACTTTGTAGGTCATTCCATCAATTCTTAACTTCATTCAAACCTCATCCTTGGTTTTATTTTTATTTCATAATGCCTTTTATTTTTACTTCTTCATCGCAGTGTGGGCAGTATGTAACTAGCTCTAACTGGTCATGGTTTTCAGCCCAATAAATATCAGGTATTTGTAATTTGTTAATCCAGCCGTTATCGCTTAACTCCATATCCCTAATCAAATCAAAGTATTCATTACACTCATCATTTGGGCATAGCACGTTAAGCTCTATTTTTAGATCCGCTTCTACCTCTTCAGTCATCCGAACAATCCTTTTAGTGCTGATGCTTGTGAATTTCCGTACTCTCGCTCTAGCTGCGTTGGCTGGCCGAGCGGCCCCGAATCAATGCGCATTTTTGGCGCGACTGGAGCTAATAGCTCGCCGCCTGACACAATGTAATCAATGGTCATGGCGTACTGATCTTTGAAGTATTGTTCTGCTCGCTTACCATCCATCGTTTTGAAGTAATAACTATCAAAGCCAACCTGGCTGATCGTGTGGTAAATAACCTTGTTTAAGCTACATGGCTCTCGATCTTCTAGTGGCTTGGAGTAGTAACGAACCAAATGCGCATAGGCAACTGTTGGATCTAAAGCTCCTACGCGCTCGCTCATAGCCTCTCTGCAATATCTTATAAACTGGCCTATGGTTGGCAAGAAAGGATTGTTAGATGCTCTGCTTCGAGCTAGGGCAGCATTGATAACGGTTAGGTCAGATACACCAGACTCTATAAATCCCAAAAGGAACTGTTTTTTAATGTCTCCCTCCGTCAAATCCGATGAAAGAGCCTGCTTCCATGCTGAGTGGATTGCCTTCAAGTCGTTGAAAATCTTGTTGACCACTACTGCTGCATTCTTGTTCACTGGCGCTGATGATTTCGTCTGCCCAGCCTGTATCATCGGAGTCAATGGCTGGCTGGTTAGCTGGCTGATATGTTGCATTAGGAATTACCTTTGCTATATTTTCTGAAAATCTTTCAATGTTTTCACCGTTTCGGCAGATTAGGGTTAGATCATCGTAAATCGTCCCTTCGTTGTTCTGGCCCATGTGGTGTGGTGATCTGGCGCAACCAGTGATTGCTAGTTTGATTTGGTCTACGGTGTAGCCGTCTTTCAATCTGGCGGATACACAAGCTATTCGATTTTTAGTCAGCTTTGTCGCAGCGGTCTTTCCCATCGTTTCAACCCAGTAATCAAAGATTGGCTGAACATGATCGACACGTTGAGGCTTGGCCTCGACAATGCTTTTAGTATTAGTTATTGGTTCTTGGTTATTGGTTATTGGTTTATGGTTAGGTGGCGCTCCGTTAACGCTTCGTGCACGGTTCGTGTCTTTTTCTTCACGCTTCGTGTTATTTGCTGCACGGTTAGCCTCTCTATCAATAGCAATCTGCTTATTCTTTAATGCCTTACTGTGATAGTCATCTAACTCTTCCTGTATGCGAGACTGGATATACACACCATCAACCAAGGTGAAAAACTTCCTCAATACAAACTCAACAGCTTCAATCTCTTCTTTAGACGATGCCCACGTCCAGTCGATAGCTTCTTCAAGTGTTGGGAAGGTTTCACGGTCATAACACGCATCAATTAAAAGCGTGTACGAGCCGTGCTGTAGCATTGAAAGGCGTCCTGCTTTCTTTGCGTAATCGCCTATGTTCTTTTTGTAGTAGTGCATATAAGACCTGGCATTGGATAAATTTTATCTATTTATTAGATTGCTGGAGGTTAATTAAGTCTTGAAATAGACTTAACTCACTAAATCGCTTCTTACGTCTTTCATCAACGGTGGCCCGCATGTATGAACTCATATCAAGACCAAGTAATGACGCATCAGCTTTTGCAAATGCGTATAACTCATCATCAAATGAGCTTGTGACAGAGTTCGTGAGTTTGTCCGTCATTACGCCACCTTCTCTGACTGTTCAGTTTGATTTGTTTGGGAATGAGTCGGGTAATAAGCTTCGTCATACGCCAAAGCACCATGAGTTGTACGATCCAGTTTCAACGCCTGCCTTTCGGGAATCACTTCCTCCCAGTAATGTACTGCTGGAGGAGAGATATTTAAGAACTTAGCGGCAGCCGCTTGTGTTCCAAAATGTTTAATTACAGTAGCTTTTAACATGGGTAGCCTCTATTTAAGATAACTTATTATTACACCGAACAACATTGGAGTCAACCGACATTAAGATAGCTTAATAAGAAACAAGAGAGAGAAGGTTTGTATATGACAACTGTAGGACAACGAATCCACGCCAGACGAAAGGAACTAAGGCTTACACAAAAGGCTTTAGGCGACATTATAGGCGTGAGTGCAACCAGCTTAACTTACTGGGAAAGGGACGAAATAGAGCCTAAGAACAAGAATTTAGCAGCCCTGGCAAGAGGCTTGGACTGCGCGCCTGACTACTTATTGTTTGGCGCAACCTTTGGTGGAGATGTGAGTTTTCAAACGATCCACGCCAGAGTTCCGATCATAGGGTGGAAAACCCTATCAGATTATATTCAGGGAGAGGTTATGTCAGAAAATAGTGCCGCAGAGGACTGGATTTACTGCCCCGTTCAATGCAGTAGTAGCACTTTTGCATTAAGAGTCAGGGGTGACAGTATGGAAAGCCCACACCCTAGTAAGCGGTCATACTCGGAAGGGATGATTATTTTTGTAGACCCTACTGCTACGGCAACAAATGGTTCGCGCATCATTGCCAGGAGGTTGAGCTCAACGGATGCGACCTTTAAGGAATACATTGAGGATGATGGCCAGAAGTATTTAAAGCCAATCAATCCGCAATACCCTACTGTAGCAATGAATAACGATACTATTATTATAGGAGTGGTTATCGGCTCATATACAGCCGAGTAATATTATTATGCAAACCATATACAATAACGCAGCAAAGATCCAAATACGCTTAATGGCGTGGATGCGTGAGCCTGAATGGAGATGGCATATCGTACATACGGATCATATGGCGGACGATATGCCAACCCATTTGGCGTTGCCGCAGCACCCATCGTGCGTAATGAACTTCTGTACAGGAAAGGCTGCCGCTACCCGCGTGTCTCAAGGCCCCCCAAAGGTTTAAACTTAACTTATTAAATTTATCAACTGATCTCCTAAATGGAGATTTTTTTTGCTTTAAATTTGACCTCGCCATAACACTTAAAATCATTTCTCCAAAGTTATTGACACTTTTATTAAGTTAGCTTATTATTAGTCATACCAATCAGTAAGACGGAGCAGCATAATGAACCTATCTAACGCATCAAACTTTGACCTGGAAGCTGGCGCTGAAGTTTGGCGTGATGGTCAATTTGACGATTACATAAACGATGGCGGTTACGCAGAACAAGAAGCGCCTACACTTGCTGAGTTCATATCTAAGTTCACAGAGAATGGCTCATTCACAACGCCAAAAGGCACTGTAGATACGTCTGATTTAATGGAGGATATAGATTTCACCTTCCGTCAAAACGCCCATGACGCGATACAGATGGAAGCCCTAAAGGGTGATCCTGAAACAACGATGGCTACGGCTGCTCAGAACTGGTTCAAGCTTGTTAATTTAATGAATGCAGCGGCGGCAGACTACTACAAGACAGACATTGTGGGTGATTACAAATGAACTCAATAGCTTATGACATAGCAGTAGGCACTGCTGGAGTAATTTTAACTACAGTCATCTGGGTGAACTGCCTAAGTTGGCTGCACATTTGGGGATTAATATGAATAACGTAGCAGCAATAAAGACAGAGCTAGTGTACCAGCCTAGTGCAACAACACACTGGAAAAACCTTTTCCCAAACAAGACGATGCTTCTAGGCTCTCACAATTTAAACGAAGGTGAGGAGTTGGTCGCAAAGATTCGCCATGTTGAGATTCAGCAGATTAAAAGCTCAAGTGGCAAGAATGATAACGTGCCTGTCGTAGCGTTTGAGAATGCGCCTCCAATGGTGCTAAACATCACCAACGCTAGAACAATATCAGGTCTGTACGGCGAGTCTTACGATGGCTGGAGAGGTCAGAGTATTCAATTATATGTAACCCTTGTTAGAGGTTTTGGAACAAAGGAAATGATTCCTGGCCTTCGTATAAGGAATACGATTCCCGCCACAGTAGAGGATTCACAGGCTTATGTCACTAGCCTAGAAAGTTGCTCAACGCTGCAGGAATTGCAAAAAGCATTCACATCTATACCTAAGCATTTGAAGCCAAATTTAACAGGCTTAAAGGATTCTTTGAAGCAAAAACTAGGAGCAACAAATGTATAAGGTTGATATTGAACAGAAGTCTATTGAGTGGCTTAAAGCTCGCCACGGCAATGTTACTGGTACAAGCCTGGCAAGCGCGCTAGGTACGCCAGCAGTACAGCGCACACTTCTCTATTCACTCGTAGCTGACCGTATGACAGAGGTGCAACCGTCAGACCTTAGCAGTCCAGCTATTGAGCGAGGTAATGAGCTAGAGCCTTTTGCAATCAAAGCTGCAGAGGCAGAGAGCGGCATTGACTTTATCGAAACGGGATTATTGCTAGATGATAAATACCCACGTTTTTCAATATCGCCAGATGGCATATTTGAAGAGGATGGCGTAGTTGTTGGAGGTATAGAAACTAAATGCCCGAACAGCAAAAAGCACGTTGAGTACATTATGAAGGATGCGATTCCCAAGGAATATCTGCATCAAGTTAAAGCGCCATTTGTTATGTCGGACGATGTTAAGTTTTGGTTATTCGTCAGCTTTGATGACCGTAACTATGAGCGCCCATTATTTATCAAAACAGTAACGCGAGAAGATTTCACAGATATAGATGAGTGCAGAGCAAAACTGCTTGAATTTTTAGATGTGACTAATGACGCTCATATGGAATTAACTTTTTAGAATTAATTAGACAGGAGTAGGAAGGATGGCTAAGGGCGTAAATAAAGTAATTTTAGTAGGTAATGTAGGCGGTGATCCAGAAACTAAGCAGCTTCCAAGTGGGGGTTCCGTAACGAATTTAACTATAGCAACCAGTGAAGCCTGGAAGGATAAGAACACAGGCGAGAAGCAAGAGCGCACTGAATGGCATCGTGTAGTCTTTTTTAACCGCCTCGCTGAAATTGTAGCTCAATACACCAGTAAAGGGTCGAAGCTATACATCGAAGGCTCTTTGCGTACTCGCCAGTGGGAACAGGATGGGGTGAAGCGTTATACCACAGAGATTGTTGCCAGCGAAATGCAGATGTTGGATAGCAAGCAAGGTGGAGGCCAGCAGCAAGGTCAATACCAGCCACAACAGCAACAGCGTCAGCAACAAGCGCCACAGCAGCAACAACAGCGCCAGTCGCAAGCAAGCCCACACTCTAACGGGAATATGCAGGAACAGCAGCAGCAACGTCAAGCACAGCAGCAAGCCCCATCTTTTGATGATGGCTTTGATGACGATATACCTTTTAATTAGGAGGCCGTATGACAACCTCGATAAAAACATACTTTAACCAGGAAGCCGCTAATGACTCCAAGATCACTATTTCATATAGCGAAATGGAAGCTAGGATATTAAAGCGAGAAGGTAAGGAGTCTATGCCTATTATGCCAGCAGGCACATATAAGAATGGCGGCACCTTAAATCAGTGCCAGTTCCATAGAGGCTTGAAAGATGAAATCGATAACGGATTAATAAAACATGAAGATGTACCTGTAGTTATGAGAGGGGCATGGTTCATATTTATTTTAAATATTCAGAATATTAATGATCGTGAATTTCACGTTATGCGGCGCTTCATGTCTCGGTATAGGATCAACATACTCTGCCGTAACGATGCTGATGCCTTTATGGATTTATGGAGAAATCTTGTTAATAGCAACATAGGTAAGCGAGGCGTTTACATCGGTTCATCTAACCCAGTTGTCGAGCATGATCTATATCGCTCCAATGGTATTGGAAGTAATTCCCGTTCAATTCATCTGGGAGGTGAGTATCACTGGGTTAATACTGACCAGATAAGGTCGATCAAATCTATCGGCAGGCATATTAAAAAATTAGAAAAACTATTTGGAAAAACAGGTGATAGAAAATGGCAAAGATTAATACAGCAGGCGATTTGAGAGAGTTTCTTTGTTCATCATTAAATATGGTGGCAAATGGGACTATGGATATAGCCAAGGCTAGAGAGGTTACAAAGCTGGCTGGGCAGGTCAACGAATCATTTTACAGTGAAGTGAAGGTTGCTCGACTACAGATTGATATGGGTAAGGAGGTATCCAAGTTAGGTAGTTTAGTTATTAATAAAGAGGATTAATACGCCCGCCAAGCCTATCGTAGAAGCTCAAATTGTGTGGGCATTAAATGACACTACGGAAAGACGTAGCCCTTAGCCCCTTAATTGGGGTTTTCGGGTAGATAACCACAGGGAGTAACTAATGAATCAACTAACGTATGCGTCAGACCAGCAACTTGTCGATGAAATATCACGCCGTGAAAGGCTTTTAAATTGGTTGCAAAAGTCTGTTAAAACGCCAAGGAATTTAACCCGATCTTTTATTAGCCCTAGTACGCAAGTGGAAACGTGGGATTGCAGAACTGAACTGCAAATTATGGCTGACGTTGAGAGAGCAGCGGAAAGCTTGTTAACACTTAGTTATAACGGCAATAAAATTGAGCCAATAGTATGACATTAAAAGAGAAGCTAGCGCGGTCTAGAGTTGTTAATGATTTATCACTAGAACTCTCTATCTATAACGAAGCAATAGCTGGCAATAGCAAGTTCAAGACTTTCTACCAAGGCAAGGCTGATGAGATAAAGGCCAAAATAAAGGCGTTGATAGGTGAGTAGTTAGCGCGTCTTAAAGTGTCGAAGTTGTACAGTTATATGTACATGAAAGTGCAACCATATTTAGTTACAGGAGTAATGGTGCCGTAATCAATTACGATACCAAAGGGAGAGTAGGGATGAGTCTAGTATTTACACCAAAAATTGCTTATGGGTTTCGAAAGATTAAATTAACTACAGATGATTTAGGTTCAACCAGCCCCGCTCAAGTTTTAGAGCTAATTAAACTACGAATTGAATCAGTACCATTCCATGAAATTGCCAAGAAGCTAGGCAAGTCCAGGTCGCACTGGTGCTATGAGGCCAAGCGTTTGGGTATTGCGGATATTGTATCTAGCAAGAAAAATGAAACAGCTAGCAGGTTTAGCAACGTAAACAAGGATTGCAGAATATGAGCAGATTAATGACGATTGATGAGTATATGGATCGAACCTTTTCTAAACAGTCACAACCTCATGTGAACACTGTTAGGCGCTGGATTAGAGAGGGCAAGCTAAGTGCGATTAAAATGGGCAGATCTTATTACATTGAAGATAATGGTGGAGAAGAGTACGCTAATGATTCCTCTCAAAATAAAATGGACGCTATTATGGCGAAAATTCTAAATGCCTAACCCCCAAGGATTGCCACCAAACCTGTACACCAATAGGTCAAAAGGTAAGGTGTATTACTCTTACAAGCATCCAGTTAATAAAACTCGGCATGGGCTTGGCACTAATAAGCTAGAGGCAGTGAAAGCCGCCAGACTTATGAATGACAAGTTTGAGCAGCGTTTTGAAATTGAGAAGATGTTAGTTGGTGGCATGATTAAAATGAGCGCACTATGCGATGAGTACCGTGCGTCTATTAAGCAGCAGTTATCTGCAGGCAACTTAGCTCAATCAACAGTGGATAATCGCGGCTACACTTTGGATCGCGTCAAGCTAGAGCTAGGTAAGGCCTACGCTAGAGATATTCAAACGATAGACATTACGCGATACCTTAATAAGATGTACGACCCCAAGACAGGCGAAGGTACGGCTAGAGCGCGTGACGTTCATAGGGGCCACCTAATGCTTATTTTTGATTACGCTATTCAAGAGGGTTACGTTGATAAATTTAATCCAGCGGAGCCGTGTTTAAAGGTTAGTAAGAAGCGTGTTACTAGAAGGCATACTGTCGAAGGATGGAACGCCATCTATAACGCAGCAGAGCCTTGGCTGAAAAATGCAATGGATTTGGCAATCTTAATTCTGCAGCGCAGATCAGACTTAGTTGATATTAAATTTTCAGATATAAAAGACGGCCACATAAAAGTTATTCAAAAGAAAAGTATTAAGCATGATAGTGCTTATATTAAAATTGAAGTGACTAGAGAGTTGGCGCAAGTTATTCAGCAATGCAAAGCGGATAATGTGTTTTCTCCGTACCTAATTCATAGAGTGCCAGCAAAACGAACTAAAGCTGCAATGGATACAGGAAATCATCGAACTTATATCACCCCCGCATATTTAAGTAGGGCATTTAAGAAGGTTAGAGATTTGGTTAACCCATATCCTGATTACACAGAAGAAGAACAGCCAGGCATTCATCAAGGTAAGGCGCTTGGTAGTAAATTATACAAACGAAGGTTTGGTGAATCAGCAACAATAATGGCTGGACATACAAGTAAAGAAATGACGAACTATTATGAAGAAGATCCAGATGATATTGAATGGAAGTTAGCAGTGCCAAAATTAGACTTAAAAGCCGATTTAAAGCGGTAGGCTTGACCAACTTTTGACCAACTTTTGACCAACCGTCTTTTTTTGATATTTGGAAATGCTCTGAAACCCTTGTGGTGTAAGGGTTTGAATGGTCGGGACGACAGGATTTGAACCTGTGACCCCCTGCCCCCCAGGAAGGTGTGCAATCAACCGCAAACCCGCGTAGTTACTGGAACAGTGTACTTTTTGACTACCAAAATACTAACCATTACAGCTCAATGAAATCAACAACTTAGCACTCATTTTGACCAACAGTAATCAACACTAAACAATGCGCTAAGGTCGAATTGTACACACTTTGAAAGCCAGAACAAAGACCTCGAAAGAGGGCTTTATATTACCCACAAATCTAATTACAAGCAAAGGCATCAAATAATGAAAGTTCTCATAATTCTAGCAATTGTACTTATTGGAGGAACAGCCGCGTTCAATTTCCCAACCCTGTTATTTATATTAGTCCCAGCAATTGTATGGATTGTTATCAAGGATAAAAAAGGTCAAGCTATTGATGGCTTCATGGGAATGGGATTTGCGATAATGATTATCGGTGGCGTAGTTGCCGTAATAAGAGGCTGGATGGAATAGCAACGATAAAACTAACCATAATTTTATCGTTGCTTTTTATGACACCGCTATTAGAAAGCGCCCTCTGTGGCTTCAGATACTCTCTTAGCTAGTTTATTCATCCTGATCTGAATATCGTCAAGACGGTCACGCTTCGTTGAAGGAGACATAACCCGACTATTGTATATTGCCTGTTGTTGCTTACGCATATCAGACAATGAACGACTCGCCTTGTTAAGCATAGTCCTATACCTTAGTGAGCCTCTATTCTCTTCAGCCAGTTTGCGAGCTTCTTCAAGCTTGCCTTGCTGAGCTAGGAATTTAATAGAACTGTAAATCTCGCCTACTTCACCCATACGGTCATACAAGTCCGTCATGCCTTGAACGCTTCTTGCTGGGCCATCGCCTTTCCAGAACGATTTGATAACAGGGTATTCATTCATGCGCATCTCAGGTCGGTCTGGCGTATCCATTCCCCACCGCGAGAAGTAATCTACAGATGAAAGCATATACGCGCCCATAGTACCCGTATGTCCTTTGAAGATATGTTCTAGCTTCTTAGGGGAAGTGCCTGTCCATTCGCCTAGCTTCTTCATTACGTCAGACGTATAAGAAGAATAACGATCTTGTGGCCTACGGTTTAAGTCACTCGCTCCTTCAATGGGACGGTCACGCCACATATCACGATTCATGTAACCTTCTAGGGTAGGCTTCAAGAACTGAGGCGTTGGATTCAATGCTAGTGTTTCAAGCAGGTTATGCTTAATAGACCACATCAACTTATCATTGCCTTGAGTTTGTGCAACTTGAGTGTGCCAGATACGCTCTGGGATAGTGCCGAACAAGACACCAATCTCAAACGGCTTAGGCAGTCTTAGGTGTTCATCACCTATAAAGAAGTGCCAGTACGCATCCTTATCCCAATCTTCCAACTGCTGATAACGCTCCTCGTCATCGTTGAATGCGGCTAGTGCCATAGAGAATGCGGCAATCTTAATTCCTGACTGCACGACTACGTTACGATATAGTTTCCATCCGTTAGGATCATCCTTCGCAGCACGGGCCAGTTTAGACAAGCCTTGCAATCTCGCGTTTAAGAACGGAACCATATCCGTCATAACGATCATTGCTTGGAAGTTTCCACGAAGACTGTAATCCATTAGGTCTTTAGCTTCATACAAAGCCTGGGCCATCGGCTTGCCAGACTTCAAGGCCGCTTCAAAGGTAGCTAGACGGTTTGAGTTCTCAAGCTTATCACCGATAGTACGATACGCCTGCCAGCCACGTTGAATAGCTTGGCTAGTCTTCTTGCCTCCAGATAGTACAGAATCTAAGTGAGTCTCTATAGCGTCTTGGTTTAAACCTCTAGCCTTTAAGTCTCTGCGAATAATCTGAGCGGTTTCTTCTGGGTCTGCACCATGAATGTATCCACCCTGAAAACTAGCACCACCAAACGACAGGCTGCGGTACTCTTCACTTGAGGTGGCAGCGTTATAAACGCCTCTCATACTATCTAGGCCAAACGTCATATTGTCTTGGTTGATAGCATGAGCATGAACAGCATCACGTACAAAGTTGCGCAAGATGAAGTCTGGCGATGATGTAACGCCCGTAGTAACCAGTCGCTTAAACCAGCGGCCAGTCTTCATAAATGCGCCACCCATGTAATCGGCTTGGAAGTGAGTAATACCTCGCAGCAAGCCTTCATCGTTAACCTTGTAATACTCGTTTTTACCTTCGCGCATTACACGTATAACATCAGGATCACTTGGCGCTACAATCTGCCAAAGCTTTTCAAAGCCCTTGCTATCCAGCTTAGTCATTTCTTTAAGCACTGCTTCTTCACTTGAGTTTGGAATGCCAAGCATATCGGCAACCATCTTCACATACTTGCGGTCAGACCTGATTCGGCTATTGATCTGTGAGCGAGAAACATTAACCTGCTTATACTTCATTGTTTCTTCGGTAAGGAAGCGACTACCCTTTAGATTATCTACAGTCTTGAGTAGCGCGCTATTCTTTAAAGATGAATCGGCAAGCTTGAGCCAGTTAGTAATAATGTTTTCCAGCAAATCACTGGTCGCCATATCGCCGCCAACAAGCTTCTTAATGCCTGAAGTCTGGTGAGAGATACCGCCTGAAGTCTTTGGCCCCATTCGTAGATGGTCATCGGTAGAACGGTAGAATGGAATGTACCACTCACTTTCCCAATCTACTCTGCTGTCAGCATCCAACGTACCAGCCTCTTCTGCTAGGTCTAGCATTGCCTTGTTGATCTTCATGTACTCTTGGCGAGCCGCCTCAAACTGCGCTTCCTTACCCTTATTCAAACCCTTCAAATAAGTAATATCTTCGGCGTTAAGGTTGTTCTCGCGGTCTTGGCTCATAAGCTCGTCACCACGGTTGCCCGCAATCCAGCCCAACCAATTATCAAGGTCTTTACCTAAGTCCGAGAATATTTCCAACGCACCTTGTGTATTCGCTCTACGCTGTACCACACCATCTTTCCATTCTGGTGCGCCGTAGTTAAGAATGCCGTGCATAACGTCAGCCACACCTTTAGCAAGACGAACTCCAACGTGTCCTGAGTTGGCGTAGTCATTAGCAGCTATGCCCTTGCCTACTTCATCCTCTGCTTTCTTAATGCCGTGCGAGCCATCAAATACACCTTCATAAAGACGCTCTCCAAACCCTTCGCTGAAAGGAGACTTGAGTATCTTCTTCATAGCTTCGGTTAGCTTCTTAGTAGGCGTTATTCCTAAGCCCACTTTTGCCAAGGTTTCCTTGTTTCGGCTAAATGCAACTGTACCGTCACCGCCAACACCTGCGTTTTCAACAATACTGTCACGGCTTCGCTTCATTAATAGGTGTAGATCAGAATCATTGAATTTAGCAAGAGTCATAAAGCCCTTGTCTCGTAGCCAACTTCTAAGCTCGCCCATCAATTCTTTAATTTTTCGCTGTAATGCGGGACGACTATCCTCTTGCATATGAGCAATAAGTTCTTCAACGATAATGCGGTTACGCACATCCTCTGGCAAGCTTGATCCTTCCAGCCCGTCAAAGTAATCGTCCAGGTTAATGTTATGCTTTGCTGCTAGAGCCTCAATTCCTTTACGCCCGCCCGCAGCCATGTAGACCTGGTTAAGCTTTATATTAACGCCCTTGCCAAATACTTTCCGTATGCCATAATGACCTAAATGCTCATGCAGAATTACCCGCTCAACATCGGCTTTTGTGGATAGTTCATCTAAAACTATGTAGGTTTTATTGTTATGGAATACGCCTTTTATGCTGTTCTCGGCATCCTGATCTTTTGCATCATCCTTTATCTTTTGAGGAAGGTCTTCGTAGGTGTCAACAAGAACAAACTCGTCACCCCTATTGTCTCCAGCCCAGTCTACGATGATACTGTCGATGACTTCACTTGCCTCATGCGCACTGACGGTAGCACGACTATCTGCTTCCGTGACGGCGGCGGCTTTACTGCTAATGCTAGGAGACCTACTGAAAAAAGTATTACTTGAATCTGCTTGAGCAGGATCAAAAGCCGCGTCAATTGAACGGTATTGGTTCGGATCAAAAGCGATGTAAGTGGTATGGTCGCCCTCCTTTAAAGCCACGCCGTCATAGCCCCTACCTATAAGTTCGTCAATGCCAAGCCTGTCATATAAGTCCCAATCGGCTGGATTTTTTATACGCACATACATGGCTTTAATTACACCACTACCCTGAGCGCCAGCTTCGCCAGCCTCTATTGAGGCCTTATCGGTGGTAGACCAGTATTGAGTGCCGATGGCTCTCTCAGGATCAAAGGCATCGAAATCTTCTTTTGTGCCGTGATAGACGATTTCATCAATATTAAAGCCCATCTCTTTAGCCCGCTCCATGCGAGCGGCGTTAGACATATCAAGCTTGCCAGCCTTATCTGTATCAGTTCTAGAGAATAGTGCAACACCTGAGTCGGTTTCCTTACTCTCCATAACATCAAACAAAGCATCAAGCGCAGGCTCTACTGCAGCTAGCTCTGATTCAGTCGGGTATGGGTATGACTCGTCAAAGTTGCCAGTTACTTGCTCCATAGCATCCCAAGCATCCTTGGGCAGTATGGTCGCTAGGTAATCACTTTCGTAACCACTATTCTGTAACTTCTTAATGATATAAGTTTCAAAAGTTCGTGCAGTCACTTCTATTACAGTAGACCAATAATCCTTCGACTTACGACCATCAAGAACCTTAGCTCTTTCTGTCATGGTCGTGTCTTGTTCAAGCACGCTGACCACGTTCTTAAAGGCGTCATAAACTTCTGGACGCACACCAAAGTCTTTCGGATCAAGCTTGCCGTAAGTAGATTCGCCAGCTTCGTTTTTAATTATGCCTCGTTCCTTACGCTCCTTTTCCGTAATGTAGCCGTTCATGGCTCCCATACGTCCAAAGTAATCATCAAGAGCGTGCCACCATTCATGGGCCAAACTTCCAGCACCATTAATCTTGGTTAGGTTGATAACCACATTGCCAGACTCGTAGTGTGCTGCTGCAGAGTCTTGACCACCGCTACCACGCGCACCAAAGGCTAAGCCTAACTCACCGTTCAGAGAGATTGCTTTAGGGGGTACGCCAATAATCTCAGCCAAGTCTAGCAGGCCGTCATAGGCATTATTAATGTCTTGCTGGCGCTTATCGTTTTCAACATAATTACCGAACTGTACACCACGGAACCCAAAGGTATCACCAAACTCAGCAGAGGTAATATTCTTACCTTTACGGCGGTCTATACCAACACGTTCATTTTGCTCAGAGCGGCGAACATTGCCAATTTTCTTCTTCTGCTTTAACTGCTCAACTAATAGAGCGTTATTATCTCTGGAGTAATTAAGTGCTTCTTGGGCAGTATCGAAGTTACCAAGCTCAATATACTTCCTGGTTCCTATCTTCTTACCTAAGACAAAGCCTTCTTCACCACGGGTAGACCATACATCAAACTTGGTTAGTTGGTTTGATGCGGTACTATCAGGGTTTGAGATTTGCTCTTTTAAGTGATTTACAGCTTCTTCAATCGTGTCAAAGTATGCTGAGGCTCCCATACCTCCTAGTCCAGACTGCTGAGAGCTATCCTTAACTTCCCATTTATTTACATTATTTTTATCGCCAAATTTTGAGAAGAACATCTTCGTTAATTTGAAGTTTCCAATCTCTTGTATAGCATCTGCAGGAATATAATTCGCTATAGAAAGTAGCGGCCTAAGACCATTAAGCTTGTCACCAACTCCACCACCAAGCGTATTAACTACGTGGTCAATTGCTAACTCTCCTGACATTACGCCACTAGCTATGTTCCTTACTTTCTCTACACTCTCGGCCCATCTACGGATTTTGTGAGACTTTCTAGGCTTAGCTGGAATGTTCCCACGTAGGAAAGATATTAAACCTAATATACGCCTGTCCACGCCCGCCTCGGCCAGCTTCACATAGTTAGGCTTAGGGAAAGACTTACTTAAAGGAACTGCCGAAACATCAATATCAGCACTCAAGGCTTCACGAATAGTGGCAGTGTCTTTCTTAGCACCGTAGATAACTTCACCGAAGTCTTCAAATCGCTCTGAAGCTTTATCAACTAAAGCTGTGCCTTTCTTGGTCAATGCTTCAGTAGGCGCTGTATCAGCAGGAGCCGTCTCAGTATCAGTGCTTCCATCCACACTAAGATTTTCTATATCCACTTGCGCTGTATCTGACGATTCAAAAGGATCATCACCTATCGCTTCTCTAATATCTTCTTCGACTGCACCACGACCAATAGCGGCTTCAACAGACTTACTTAGCTCTGGGAAGCGTCCGTCAACATACTGCTGAACCGTTTGGTTAGCTTCATTGTTGGCTTGGAAAAACGCTGCTGCAAACCCCTTTGGAGTAGCACTTCTAGCATTCTTAGTTTTGAGTGATTTGCCGCCATACTTTTTGTGCATGATGGACTTCATTACAGGGTCAACTGGTATCTGAGGAAGGTCAGTGTTGAACTTTCCGAAGAGGTAGGTTTCTTTAGTGTAGGCATCGCCATAAACCCACGGATCAAATTTCATCCTAGCTTTAGGTAATCCAGTAAGCCTTTGGATTCTGCCCATAGGGTTTTCTAATACCCACATAACAGGGTCTAAAGTCTCGATTAGATCAAGGGTCGCAATCACTAAATCCTTACTAGCTTCCGTGCGTCCATCAGCGTCTTTAGCTTTAAAGTGCCTTGCGCCTGACGAAGCAAAGTCAGTACATGGGCAGGCAGCTAATATGCCCCAGATTTCACCTTCAATACCAAGTTCTTCAGAAAGGTATTCGTTTGAAAGCTTTGTTATATCGTGACCGTTTTGTATGTCCAGAGGGATAACATTGTATCCAGCATCTGCATAAGGTTGGCCCCAGTGTCCCGTATAGTCAAATAGGGAAAGGATAGTTTTGCCACCGTTTTCCGCTTTCAATAAGGCGGTTTCGGTTTGTTCAATGGCGCTATCGTTCCATTTATCTGTACCCATTATGTCGCCGTAGATATTTAGCCACATACCTTTAGCGTAAATAATAGCGTCTTCTAAATTATTCGCAGAGTCTTGTCGTGACAATACAGGGGCATCGCTTGTCTCAACCCAAAATGTTTTTGGTTCATGTGTATAACGATTATTGTAGTTTGAGGTGATAACAAATCGCTCACCCACTTTACTGATAGTTATACGCTCGCCGCCGTCTGGCTGCTCATAGTCATCAAGAGTTCGTTGGCGCTCTTTAATCAACTCACTACCTGCTGGTATTACCCAGTCTTCGCCAGTCTTGATTGGTTCTGGCGCATAAACAATATCACTAGGATCAACTGACTTTCTTGCGTCATACACTGCTTCTGGTGACTTGAATAAGCTTGACCGACTACTAACCACATCCTTGAAGTCTTCAGCACTCATTTCGAGTCTTTCAACATCTTCATACAAAGACGTGAAAATCCTACTCTCGTCTAACTCTCTTGGCTCTACGTTTGAGTGTTCAGGCGCGCCATTCTTAGGATTGATTCTTACGCTACCATCATCACGCGCAGTAAACCTTGGGTTAGCAGTCGGTAGGTTATCGCTTACTTCTGTAGTAGATTGGACTTTATTGGTTGGAGCCACTGACTCACCAACTTGGTTGAATAGGTCGCCAGACTGGTCATTTTGCATCGGGTCAGACTGACTCGACAAGGTTGCATTGCCGCCATCAAGCGTTAAGAGTGGGGCTTCTCTATCAATCTGGGCCTTAGTATCACCGCCTTCAATATCACGTCCAGCAAGTGTGGCTAGCTCTGACTCGGTTTGAGTGGTTAGGTCAAAGCTAGAATCTAATCCTGTAGATTCGGATCGTTGATTACTTTGTCCAAGCGATTCATTAACTCCTGCCTGCGCACCGCTAGGAACTTCTCCTTGAGTGCTAGCTTCTTCTGTGATTCCTTCACGTCCACCAACAACTCGTTCCAAGTTTGGCGTCTTGGCTTCTCTGTGCTCATTTCTCTTACTCCAAATAGCTTGGTTTACTTTGTTGATAAACGCCTTATCGTTTGGCGTAGTAATGTACATTTTCGATACTGTGCCAGCATCAACGCCAGCTTCAACCGCTAGCTTAACCATATCTTTAGCAGATACTACAACGCTACTGTCGTTAATATCTTGGTATAACTCTACCCCTCGCTCATCGGCGTAGTCTAGGATATTAGGCTCTTGCATAACCTCTTCGTAAGTATAGCCTGAATCCTTAAAATACTCCTGATTCCGATTTAGATCATTGCCTTCATCGTGATAGTTCATCATTTCAGTAATGACGGCCTGCTGGTTCACACCTAGCTTTTTACCAGATAGTGCTTTAGCTACAGTATCCTCAACATACTTCATTGAGTTCATTGAATCGCTATCTTTAAACCAGTCAGGATTACCACTGGATGTACGTCCAGTGATTCTATCATTGCTGTCATACGTGTATACAATGCCGCCGCCTTTCACTAGGTCGCCAAGCATCCCATTAGTCACGTTACGGTAATTATCATCCGCAAAGCGTTCATCTAGCCCCTGTGCTTTAACTACTTCTACATGGTCAGGATTAGGCTGGTATCGGGTTGTTGGGCCTGTAGTGTCTTCTATCGAAGGCTCGTACTGGTTTAAGTCATTATCATTCACAGCATTAAGTGCTGCTTGGCCACGTTGCTCGTTAGTTGGTCGTGTGGATGTTGTCTGATCTACTGGAGTTGTCCAAGGTACTGTTTGATCTAGGCCGTTATTGGCATTACCAACTTCACGTACAGGGCCACCCAGATAAATTGGGCGATTAGGGAAAACATTGCTAGGCTGGCCATCATAACCAAGCGTCAATGTTTCAGGTACGACTTCAGCTACAGGGGCCGCAACTACTTCTTGAGGAACCTGTGGCGTAGACCATACAGTTTGGCCGTCTAAGCCAGTGTTTGCATTGCCAGTGTTTCCAATAGGAGCGTCACTACCAGAATAGATTACGCCATCTGTGCCAAGTTTAGCTTGTGGAATAGTCCTATTTTCTTCAATGACCTGTTCTAAGTTAGATACAAAATCAGTGCTGAATATATCGTCCGATAACGCATCATCTAACTGAGAATCAATTTCATGTGAGCTGACTTTTGAAGCTAAATCTATATCAGCTAGTTCTTCTGTTCTATGGGTAGATTCATCTTCACCTGTTAAATCGTTAACAACTGAAACGGAACCATCATCATTGTTACGCTTGCTCCATGTTGGAGGAACCTTAGCGCCGTTTTTAAGACCTTGATTAACTTCTACGGCAGTAGAAACTGCAGATGGGCCAGCACTCATGCCCATTGATATAAAGGCGGTATCAATAAAGGTATCTAGTATCTCGTCATTGGTATAGGTTGCGCCCTCACTAGCTGCTACAGCTATGGGGATTGATTCCTGTCCTACCTCTGTAACGGTTTCAGCGCCAACCTTCTTGGTTAGCTTCTTGGCAACTTCTTTAGCTGCTTCGCCATAACCTTTTACTACCAGCTCTTTAACAACCTGGTCGCCCGTACTATTCAGTAGTGTGCCAGCAGGGAATACCTTTCCAGCACCAAACTTATCTAATATGCCGATTAAAACGCCAGCGCCTAAAGCTTTAGCGTTATTAACATCAACGCCTTTGTCTTCCATCTCCTGAGCGGCTTCACCCGTACCCATTAAGGCTGATGAAATATACGTACCACCACCGATAACTAACGCAGCAGGAGCGCTAAATACAGCAGCGATACCCGCCGCTCCAGCGCCTACAAGAGCCGCACCACTAGTGGCAGAGTTCTCTAGCATCTTCTCCAAAACGTAACCTGCAGCGTTACCAAAACCATCCTCATTGAAGGTTTCGCGCAAGCTGCCTCGGTTGTATTGGGATTGATAACCACCGCTAGCAATGTCTATCTTTTGTTGTTCAACAATATTACGGCCAATATTTTCAGCGCCTTCAGATCCAAACAATTCACCAATAGACTGAACACCACGGCCCCATAACTGCTGAGCTTGGTCTACTGAATAACTTAGTGCGCCATCCCTGTCTTCGTCCGTACCTGTGTACTGAAGGTCGTTACTGGCTGATTGCTGTACTGGCCTGGGGGCAGCCAAGAGATTTATAATGTCATCATCATTAAAGCCCGCATTACGAGCGCCTGTTAAATCATAACCTCGCTTCTTGGCTAAAGAGTTCACTATCTCATCATTACTGAAGCCCGCATTACGAGCGCCCTGGACATCAAAATTAGACATAATTTTCCTTAATCTACTACTTTATCGCATCAAGTTTTTCTTCTAACTGTTTAAGCGTCTTCTGCTCATAAATTATACGCGCCTTAATCCTTTTAGAGTTACCTACTTCATTGGATTCAGCACCCATTTTCTCTAGTGTAGATATAGTTTGCTTGAGGCTACTAATCTCGGCAGTTAAGTTGTTTATTTTCCTTTGACCTCTACTTGGAAGTGATGGATCTATATTTAATGTAGTGGCGTCCCCATATGCTAATGGATCAGCGTTGTTAGTTCTCTCTTTAACTGCCTGTGGCTGCGCGTTACTGCCTTGCTGTGGAGTATCAACTTGTGAGTAGAAATCGTCTATTACAGCCGCACTATCAACACTAACTGGATCAACCGCTGCTTGTGGTGTCATTTGCCCACCGACTAGGCCAGAACCGTAGCCATTACCCTTTAGGTACTCTTGCTTATAAGCTTCAAAGGCTTGAGTTCTGCTACCACCAAAGTCTGAGAAGTCTGTTTCATCGTTAGTTGTCCATCCAGCCTGCTCACTAATACGGCTTTCAGCATACTGATCAGCAGCACTCATAACGTCCTGCGGAACATCAGACATAGAGCCGCTACCAGCAATTTGCACTTTATGAAGTTGACCGTCAGTGCCTAGTGAGTATGGGTGCTTAACCCCTAAGTCATCCTCAATCATTGTGATTTTAGGAGCTGTGGTTTTTGGTGTTTTTAAAGCTTCCGCTGCAGCATTAGTCCCAGCTAGGGTACTTGCTGTAGTTGCTCTAGCTTCAGTAAGGGTTTTAGCTGTATCTACAGCATAGCCTTGATTCGTTTTAGCTCGTTTAACTGCAAGCTTATCTACCCTCTCAGCATTTAGTCGGTCAGTTTCACGATTACCTTTAAGGCGCTGTTTTTCTAGAGTTTCAGCCCTAGCGGCTACTGCGTCAGCCCGCAGCTTATCGCCCATTGAGTCTGCAGCACCCTGCAAACCACTACTCATTGAAGCTGCTATCAATCCACCGAAACTCATACGTCACCCCCGTTCTGTACTTCTTGTGGCTGCACCTGCTCCTGCGCACCACCTTGCTTTAATGATGCTTGCTGCATTTGTCGTATCGCTTGCATAATAGCTGCGTACTCCTGACTTTCTTCGGGAGTAATCGCTTCTTTTTGTAATTTATCATCAGCTAATGACACTGCAGCAAAGAATGACTCCTCAATTAGTCTAGGGTCTTTGTCAATTACGCCCGCCTCAGTCAAAATCTCCGCTAGAGCCTTAGTTAGCTGGATCATAGACATTAGCATTACATCTGGATCAACCTTCTTGCCTGCTAGCTTTATACTATTAACGGCCATAATCATAATACGAGCAAGAGTATCCGCCATTTCCTTTGGGCCGCTAGCACGAACAGAATCAACAATAGAATCTGCTGATTTATATAGTAGATTAACCATTTGGCTAGAGATAATTTTATATGCCTCTTTCTTATTGCCATTATTTGCTTGTGGCGATTCCTGATCTACTACTTGTTCTGGCGCGGATTGCTGTGGAATTTCTTCGACCGCCATCGCTTGATTAATTAGACCGTTCATAATAATTCCTTAAAATTTGTATTTGCCGAATATGTCGGTATATGCAGAAATACCTTCGTAGTTTGAAGTAGAGTCTTCAGTATCTTCAGGCAGAACAGCAATATCAGCAGACCCGCCATCGTTAGAGTTATTATCACCTGAAGAATTATTTTGATTATCTCTATTATTTTGTGCCGTAATGACTGTTTGTTCAGCACGGTTAAATTGATCTTTCAAAGAGCCGCTTTTGCCAACGTACCTAGATAGCAAGCCTGCTATTTTAATTGGTGGGAACAGACCACCCGCAATCCCTTCAAGAATCTTCCGTCCCATGCCAGGGTTTCTCAAAGCATCAAAAACTTGCTTAGCTTCAGGAGAGAGATCCTGATAAGCCTGATAAGCCTCTTGCTCAGTCTCATACCCCAAGTCTTTGAACTGGGATAGGTCGATATAATTGGTACTTATGTCGTCAACTGGAACACCGTTAGAAGATCCTACTTGCGTATCTTTGTTGTTAGTGGATTGAGTGCTAATGTCATCAACTTGAACGCCATTAACTACAGTCGTGTTTCGGTCATCGTTAGTGTCTAAGCCTCCACGCATATAAGCATCTGCATCACGCTTAGATATTGAACTTGTGGTTATCTCGTCAAATACATTTCCAAAAACGTCTTCTTTATTAATCCCTCTACGTTCATTATTTTCCTGAATTTTAGTTATATCAGCCTGTAATTCTAATTCACTAAAATTCTGATCTGAGTTATTAGCAGCAACCTGGCTATTATGCTCATTACCTTTAGAGTCATAATAAACTTGACCTTGATACGGCGTTGTCACTGCGGTTGATGGCATTACCCCAATTGGATTTTCACTTACAGTGTTAGCTATAGTTGTATTAGCTGCCTGAGATTGATCAGCGTTATTTTGATTTATTCGATCTGTAATCTTCGACCCTTCAGTAAGCATCCGTTTCGATTCAGCCTCAATAGCAGCGTTTTCAGCCGCCACGGATTTACGTCTATTAATAATACCCTCTGACCGCACTTTATCCGCTTGAGCTTTAAGTCGCTTAGCTTCGGACGCTTTACGCTTTTGAGCCTCGCTTGCTTTAGCCGCTTCATTGATCAGATTTAATTCAGCCATTTTGTCAGCTTCGTTTTTAATAGCGTTATTTTTCGCTAAGGCTGCTGCTCTGTTTTCAGCTTGAGATGGCCCTGGGGAAAGATCCCTTCCAAAGAAGCTACCCCTGCCATTACCATTCCCGCTACCGCCAACATTATTACTAACGCCTGCACCATTAAGCGATCCACCACGACTTAGGCCGACCAAATTTCCTGAACTATCTCTTAACGCCATGCTCTAACCTCCCATCTGATTGGCTAGAAGCCCTTGAGTTAAAGTGCCTCCATCTGCCGTTAGATTCTTAACGTACCCGCCAATGCCTCCATATTGAGCGTAGTGTCGATTGTCCGTTCTGCGCTGACGCAACTCCTCTAACTCCCTATCGCTTTTGCTTTTCTCTTGCGCGGCTAAATACGCAACGGCTCCCTTACCAAGACCACTGGCAAGACCTGCAGCAACTTCAGGGTTTTTTCCAAGCCATTTAAATGACTCGCCTACAACCTCACCACCCCAGTCCCATAATTCTTCAAAAAAATCGAACATAAAATCACTTCCTTTTTAATACGTTATTGATCGGACTATCACTACCGTCCACATCTTTTCTAGCTGCCTTAGCTAACCTATGTTGAAATTGTGTCTAGCGTAGTCCAACCTTGCTCCCAAGATGGGGTCTCTTCATAAAGTGTCTTCGTCTTAGTGAGGTGTAGAGTTAATAACGTAGCCTGATCAGCTAGCATTGTGGTCTTATCCTCTCCAGAAATTGTGTTAGAAGTTTGAATTTCGTTAACCGATATTGCACTTTGCTTCATAAGATCATTAGCTGCATCCAAGTAACTACCTTGAGTGTTGGCATATACTTCAGCGTCAATAACGCCAATGTCTAAAGCTGACTTCGTTTTCGCTAATTCGAGGTCATTTTCATGGCCTAGAGTTTTTGCTTCTGCCTCCAATTTACCCTGCAAATTAGTGTTAGCCGTATTAGCTGCCGCTAAGGCTGTTGCCGCTGTTTTAGCGTCCGCCGTCCTTTGTGCTGCCGTAAGAGTTTCTTGTGCTCGTTTTGCATTACTTTCAGTTACTACCGCTGCTGCTGCTAGCGCATCCCGAGATACAATAGCTGCTCGGTTTACCGCCTCACGAGCTACTGTATTCGATTCAGATAACGCATCACGAGCCACTGTATTCGATTCTAATAGCGCATTCCGAGCTTTAGAATTGGATTCCAATAACGCATCACGAGATACGGTATTCGTTTGCGATAACGCGTCACGAGCTACGGTATTTGACTCCAGTAACGCATCACGAGATACGGTAGCTTCTCGGCCTAACTTGCTCTCAGAGGCCGCGCCTTCTCGGCGTAACTCACTTTCACTAGATGTAAAGCCTTGCTGGCTATCCTGAAGTTCTGTCTTAAAGTCTCGGTCTAAAGAGGCTTGGCTGCTATCGTGTTCCTGAGAGCTTTCTTGCACCGCTAACTTACTTGCTAAGTTCATGCCAATTAAGCCCTGACCAGCATACTGGCCAGTACCCGCTTGTTGACTGAATAATTGGTCGTTCAACCCGTAACTATTATCAAAGCCCTGTTTGCTTAGGGCAGAATCGGTGCTGTATTTATTAGCAGCAGTTGCGAATTGATTCTCTGCAGCCTGGTTGGTCAAATCTTGCTTGCTGTACGTTGATGCGTCTGCTTGAGCTATCGGCGTAGCGTAATTGAACATCGCCTCTTGCCCTGCTTGTACCCCCATAGACGAGTTAAGCAGGCCACGCTTATTAGCGGCTTGTGCCGCACGGGTTTTAGCTCGCTCAAGCATGGGATTGCCCGAGGAGAATATATTATTAAGCTGCCCCTGAACCGTTGAGTTCGCATTCACTTGACGTGTTATAGGCGAATTAAGGTTTGGTTTAGTAGGGTAAGGTAATTGACCAAGAGCCATTTTGTCTCTCCATTGTGTTATTGGTTACTAATAATTTGATTAAGGTAGTTGTTGATTCAGGAACGCTTTAAGGTTTTTTAAATATTCGAGTCCCGCTAGCAATGGTAGTTGCCCCGCTAGGTCGTGATGCAAACCACCAACTTGTCGCCATGGACGCTAGGTTAACAATCGACAGCATTATCATTTCATACAACGCTAGCGCCGCTACAGGATCAACACTCTCAAGACCGCCTGTGACATTCTTCAACACTACAATAAACTGCCAAACGTACCAGTAAAGTACACCAGTGATAATCGGCCTTACTGCTGACTTAATTGCGCCTGAGAAGCTACCTTTAGTTTTCTGTGATTCCTCAAAAGCTCTAGCTTCTGATGTTTGCTGACTAGCATTCGCGTTTGCTTGAATTAACTTTAATTCATATACCTGATTCTGAGCGGCAACAATTCGGTCTTCACGCCTGTTCAGCCACCCAAAGAAACCACCGACAACACTGCCTGCGGTTGATGATGTGATAACCGACAATAAGCCTGCAATCATTACTTGTTACCTCCTGAGTTGACGTATATGGTGAACCAACCTGCGCCAGCCGCTAAGATAGCAGCGACAAAGCTAGCTTGTTGAGTGCTTGGGGCTAGTAAGTGCATATACCAATATGAGGAGTCGAGCAGTAAGAACATATAAGCAAGCATCATCATGCGAGGCACAATTCGTAACTCATTCATGTGCTTTGCAATGTTTATGATCAATACTCTCCTGATCTAATTATCTCTGCGATAGTGATGGCTCTTTGGCCTACTTGTGAGGCCCATCTACTATCCAAAAACTCCACGGCTGCAATCTCATAATGCCCTGCTGACATAGCTGCTAAGGCTTTCTTAAACTGCCTCAATCTTGGCAATCCAATGTTGAAACATATGTCAAGCATAGCGTCTTTTCGCGGCACATTGCATTTTTTAAACCATTCAAATGCTTGAGTTAATTCGGCTTCAACACGCTTTACGTCATTGGCTAAAAGGTAGTTAATTTCATCGTCAGATAATCCAATACCGCCATCTGAATCTATGTTGCGACCTACGCCAATTGTGGTTTTGTTTGCTGTACATTTGTATGCGTGAGTTTCTACGCCCTCATGGCGTCTTAGCATTTCGATAATCATGCTCATGCTGCCGCCTCTAACTGGCCGATACCTACTTTGTGGCGTTGAATTTCTCCATGCTGCTTGTCATACACGATTGCGCTCATAGTCCGTTTAGCGCCATATCCTGAATCCGAGTGCCATGCGTCTGGCGCTGGCAGAGCTTGGAATGTTTCACAAAGCATTCCCCCAATTTCAACGGCAGTGTGATGATGCACATGGCCCATAAGAAGGTGCTTATGCGGTAGTCCCCAGTCTTTAGCTAATGACCTGGCTACATACTCAAATGCTCTCTGCGGCTTCATACGGTCGCCGTGGTGCGTTACAAGAAGGTTATTGCCGTAGGTAAGATTTTGAAACTTGTGGGCATTATCCATAATCGTTACTCGCGGCTCACTCTCGTAGAACCCCTGCAACATGACGTTAATAACCCTAGATGTGTTGTCGTTGTGATTTCCGCGAACCATCATTACGATGATGTTGTTATGGCTTTCTAGCATCATCTCAATAGACTGACGGTATATTCTCTGGCAAGCGGCTATCATTTCGCCATAGTCGCCATCCATATCCATGTGGTTATTGCCTGACGTGGTGGTTCCAGCTTGGTTATCAAAGTGCTGGAAATCACCTAAATCAAGCAATAGAGCCGTATCCGATCCGCCCGTAGCTTTAATTAAAGAGCTAACCGCTTCAAGCGTTACTGCTTCTGCTATTTCTAGCGTCCATTCTCCCTCGCCTTTGTTTCGGCTATTGGAAACTTTCATGCCTATATGAGCATCACCTATAACAATCGCTGTAAGCTGCTCAGGTAGGTCTTTAATGGGCTTTCTTGGAGTAGGGTTATACTTAGGCAGATCTTCCATTAAACCATCTGCAAAGGCTTGTAAGGCGGCTTCTTGGCTTTCTTTCTTTAAATCACTTTTAACCCACTGACGTATAGGTTTGCCGTCCTCATCGTAAAACGTGCTCACTCCCTTAACGATGTGAGTATCAGGGACGCTATGAACATAGTTATGCTGGGGCGACCAGCCTTGCTTCGCTGCCTGTTCCTTGGCTCGTTTAAGTGTGCGCTCTAGTCCTCGATGATTGATCCCTAAAGCTGTAGCTGCCTTTGCTTGAGAGCCGTATTTGATAACAGCGTCAATGATCTGACACTGCCTTGGAGTTGCAAACTCTTTAAGATTCTCTAAATCCATCACGAACCCCTCAACATAAACGCTACGCTCGACACTAATGCCACGATAAGGATGCGAACAAACCACTCGTTTGAATTGCTGGTTTTACCCTGCAAAGCGATTGCAATTTTATTAGCATCAATCTCTCCACTGTGCTTATTCAATCGCCTGTCTTGGGTATTGTTGTGCTCCTCCAGTGTTTCGATTTTTGTGCCATGCTTTATAAGCATTGACATTGCATCTGCGAGCTTGTCTATTTTTGCTTCCAGTCTGTCAAAACGCGCATCAGCCTCCATCAGTCTTCCTTTTCTATAAGCAGCACTAAAACCGCAAAGCTGCGTTGGTATATCTATTAATAGGGTAAGTGCATCTACTTAGGCCGCTAGTGCCTTGTAGATAAGTTGGTTATAAATTACTTGGTTTAAGTGCTAGGCTTATCTCTAGCGTGATAGCTAAGACCCTGGCTTTATTTATACAGGTAGATTAAAAGTGATCCACGTTAATGTGTCTTCATCCCACTCCGTATCTTCATGCGCCTGCGTCACTGGAGCTTCCCACTGACACGTTGACTCAATAAGCACCCAGCTTGGGTATGGCTTAGGTGCTATAAAAGCATCTCTTACAGGATCATAAGTAAAGCCCATACTTGCATTGTTCTTATAGAGACTACTATCTGATGCAAGCCATGTGCCGCCAAGTAGTGACGTACAGAAGTCTATACCGTTTACATCCGTTAACGCTTCATCAGCAACTACAATCACTTGAGTTACTACGTTGTTTTCTAACTGTGCGAAGTTTGCCATTATGCTGTGTAACTCCCTGAGCCAGTGAACATGATTATAGTGTCAGTACCTGATGTGGTTATCGTTGGGGAGCCTGTGTGGGTTCCTGTGTAGGTTGAGGTTGCTATACGTAGGATTACTGTGCCTGATCCACCCGTGCCTCCATACCCTGTGCTATACATACCACCGCCGCCACCTGAGCCTGTGTTAGCTCCACCGTAGCCACCATGTGAACTAGTTGATCCGTTCTGTCCTGCATTAATACCACCTGATCCAGCCACGCCTCTTTCAGTAGTATTATCATTACCACCACCACCCCCGCCGCCTAGACCACCCGCCGCCGAATATCCTGTGGAATATAAACTACCACCACCACCTGCGGCCCATCGGTATGATGTACCAGTGATGTTAGAGGATACGCCTATACCACCAGCACCTGCATTATTACCAACAGCATTAGCACCTACAGCAGCTGAACCACCACCACCTGCGGCTTTATAGTTAGTGGAGCCAGATGCACCGCCTGCATAACCTTGCCCTGCCATACCTGCGGCACCTACTGTGTTTGTAGGATAGCCACCAAAACCTCCGCCAGAGCCACCAGATGTAGGGGTTATATTATTATAACAACCACCTCCGCCGCCACCATTAGTAGATACAGTAGTTATTCCTGATCCTGATAGGGTTGAGCTTGAACCTGATCCACCTTTAGTGGATGCAGTTCCTCCAGATCCACCTGTGCCTACAGTGACCGTATATACAGATCCTGCTGTCAGCGTAAGGGCTGCTTGTGCAGAAGCACCACCTCCTGATACTGAACCCCAAGAAGTACGCAATCCGCCAGCACCACCCCCGCCTCCCATTCTACCGCCACCTTGACCACCACCAGCAATAACAAGGAAGTTAGTTGTATAGTCTTTTGGAGTACCACCACCCATCCTCATTCTATTGGCTATCATTGCATGTCAGCCCCAGCAGTAAATCCGTACCAAGTAGTACCTGCATCAAGTGTTATAAAGGAGAATATGTCTACACCAGCAGCAGTTAAATCAGGCGCTGTGCCACCTGCCCAATCGACTGACGTAGGCCATGTGATTACTGGAGTAGCGCTTAGTGTTGCAATTAGAGTGAATGATCCCGCCTTACCAGAAGCAGGAGGGTTAGAGAAGGTTAGGGTCTGTGATCCAGCAATAGACTTGGTTTGGACATTGCCTAATGAAAGGTCAACATCGTTAGCTGCCATTGCTTGAATTGTCTCAGAGTAATCTTTAATCTCAGGACGCTCTAGTACATTATCTGCTAGGTTCAAGGATGCTGATCGTGTCTCTGCTACGTCCGTCTTTGATGTTTGAGCATCATAAGATTGTACTGTAGATCCTATATTGGAATCAGCCAACCTTGATGACAGTTGTGTTTGTACGTTAGAGGATACACCTCGCATGTATTCTACAAAATCTCTTGCTTTAGACATTTGTTATACCTCCTCTGGCCATGTGATTTCATTAGGGAAGCCAGCTTGAGCCGTAATGTCCCTAAGCGCCTGCCTGTATGTAGTCATTTCAGCGTTCATCGTTACGTCAGTTAGGGCGTAGTAGTCTGTGGCTGCTATGAGAGAGTCACGCTCCTTACGAACTGAGGCTGCCATAACTGCTATATCTTCTGCTGTTGGAGCAGGCTCACTGAATACTGAACCATCCCACAGGTCGCCAATCTTACCGCCTAATGAAGCATCAATCAGGTTAGGCATAAAATCTAAAGAATCCACCTCTATAGTGTTAGTGACTTTACCATTTTCTATTACATGTGCTTTCATTATACTATCCCCGTGATTACAACTTCGCCTCTGCCACCATCGCCACCATCACCACCTTCAGCTTTGGTAACAGCGCTTTCATTTCCACAGCCGCCGCCGCCACCCCCACAACTCCATCCTCCATCTCCACCATTACCAGACCTCGCTGTTGAGCCAGTAGTTCCTGTATCTGGGCCAGTAGCACCGCCGCCACCGCCTTCTCTGACTGATATTGATATATTCTCACCATGCCTATTAGCCAGAGTTGCTGACGCTACACCACCTGTACCACCACCGCCTAGACTATAAGTCCCAGTAACACCCCCAGCACCACCATTAAATTCATTAGCAACATCTGCAGAAGGTATACCAGAATGAACACCTGCACCGTTACCTCCCGCAGCACCACCAAAGATTGACCCATAGCCTGATCCTCCTGTTCCGTTGTTGCTTGGGGATACTCCGCTTCCACCTCCATAA
>Ga0307994_1000281_pt1 | contig 38016 bp, 34 predicted proteins | sample EllFjometagen261_FD_203171 | JGI IMG/M metagenome (GOLD analysis project Ga0307994, IMG submission 203171) | Marine microbial communities from Ellis Fjord, Antarctic Ocean - #261 | ecosystem: Environmental > Aquatic > Marine > Unclassified | place: Southern Ocean | collected 2014-11-02
TGTAGGTGAGTAGTTGTAATTTTTGGAAACATTTGATGCACCGCCCAGTGGCACGCCAGTCAACTTAGTCTCTTCCATTATCACCGCTGAACGGTTTCCTGAAGCTTTCCATGCAGGGAGTAGCGCGTCAAATTTGACAACATCACATGGCAAACATCGAGGAGTTTGGTCAATATCATCAAAGAAGAAGTACAGTCGTGTATTGGGTTTCAATCTGCGAACCCTAACACCAACCTTATTTCCCGACATGTTAGGCAACAAACTTACGTCTTTTACAGACGTACCCATATTGTTGGTCACTTTATGGATGGGCCCAGCTTCTGCGGTTTGAATCATATTGATGGTAGTTTGTTGAATGTCAGATACTTCCATTGTCTGATTCAGAGACACACTGGCCTTAATGTTACCACCAATATCTCCTCCGATTGAAGATTCACCGACCTGTTCAAACCACCCACTTCTTGCGCGATTACCTATAGAGGTGATACCACCACCAGCGACATCCCCAGTGATTGTGCCACTGGCATCACCACCACCATCGATGGTGATGGCTTCTTTGATAGCTGTTCTGGTATTACCGACAACGAATTTGTTGTCGGCGGTTAAGGCCCCCATCTCAAAGTTAGTTTCAAATCCCACAACATCCTTAGAAGAGTTAACCAATTTGATCTGTTCAGCGATATTCGTTCCATTGGAGGATGTGATTGTATTTTTTTGCATTGCGGTTTTGAACTGACTACCAGTGTCAGAACGAGGGTGAACATCCATCTCACCATCATAGGTAAACTGCAATTCGCCAACGCAGTTTCTTACTTTGGTCGCAAATCGATTTTCGTTACCAGCACTTAATGTATACGGTCTAGTAATAATACTACCTTGTTGAGTCCAACCAGAAGTACCATGTGAAGGGTTTAATATCAAGTCAACTTGGAAGTCATTGAATGAAGGCCCCAATCGTTTCCTAGACGAATCATAGGAAGCTGAATACTCTGGCGCAGACAAATCACTTAATAAATCACTATCAAATGGGTTAACATAGATACCATTTTTGAATCGGTCATTCCCGTTTGAATCCAAAATTATCTGGTCTTTAGCTTGCATCTCCATCAGACTTAGAGCGAGATAATATTCTAGTCTATTAATTCTCTTTTCTATGGCACCAATATCCCTCATAGAATATCGTTTGTTTTGCCCTTTTAATTTGTGATAGACGGCATTTAATTCTTGACCATATCTCTCTGCAAACGCGGGCGCCAATGATGGGAAAGGTGGAACTTGTATTTCAGCAATCTGCATTGCATCACCAAGTGCCGGTGGTTTAGCAGGCAGACTAGAAACGCCTTCGACTATTCTCATCGTACCGGACTTACTGATTACAAGTTTGTCAACCCTCGGCAAATAGTATTCTACGTCTGTAGAGAATGAACTATTCGGAGTAGGGAATTGACAACCATTCGTAGGCAAATCTAAATCATCTGTGTGATATGGGTTATTAGTAGCAGCGGCAAGTGACGTAGTAGACACAGCAGTACCCTTAACTCTAGGTCTAAAGTCAATGGCATCTCTTAACTGGTATTCCCCTAGTCTCTCAGAGGAAAATGTAGGTATCTCAAACGTGTAAATGCCACTTGCACCACTATCATCTATTGGATATGAATTTTTAGCGAAATATGTTCCAGTAGAAGCACCATAATTGGCAGTAAAGTGACTAAGTTTAACTGTAAGTAATCTAGAAGCGGTTGTGAGTGTACTAGAACCTTTCTTAATGAGTCGCGCATGTCCATAGAAATTATCCGATTGTCCATTATCTAAGATGAAATCATTTATGTAGTTAACTGGTTTGACAGCATCCGTATCATCGGCCCAATTATTCATATCTGACGAAACATAGACTGCTTCGATATTCAGTACGTCTACGATACCAAGTGGGAATGGCCCGTTAGCACCACCAACATTATCTCGCGTATCTAATTTAACATACCGTCCAATATTGATTGCCTTGGGTACTGGTATAGCATCAACAACTTTTACTTCTACTTGTAAGTAAGCATCGTACCCTGCACTTGGATTACCCATATCAAACGACATGGATTGTCCACTGGAAACGGCAGTAACCATGGCGGGGGTTAATCTCGCAACTCTACCCTCAGAACCAGATACGGTTCCGTATCCTAAATTGGTTATGCCAGTAGTCTTACAAACCATGTGAATTTTATTATCTAGTAAAGCCTGCGTCATAGAACCAGCAGTAAACGGGAAAATTACACCAGACCCCAAACTAGATGTACTGAGACTGAACGTACCATTGGAAGCAACAGTTACATTGAATTCTTCCGTGTAATAATATGCTGTATCATATGTTCCACCAGCAGCAGCGGCAAGAGTTTTTGTTGCTTGCCAAGGCGTTGGGTATATTAATTTGTTATATTCTGTTCCGAATAGTACAGCTTCGTCAGCAGTACCATCACCATTGTTGTCTTGTAATATAATATCAGCAAAACCACTATCTGTACTGTTGGGGAATTGAATACTTCTGGCGTCTTTTAAAGTCCCGCCGGTTATTTTTACATCATATACAAATAGTCTGTACTGGCAAACAGCGGTTCCCACGGTTCCAGAAGCCCTCTTTAGGGCCCGAACACGACAAGTACCAACGGTTGATTGCAGTGCAGCATGGGCACCGAATGTAGCATCCGTGACAGCAGTAGCGGCAGTTTGAGAACCAAGCGAACCATAGTATCCAATATTACATATTGATCCATCTTCTATGTTAAATACACCAGCCACTTCTTTTACGTTGAAGTAGTTTCCGTACCCCATTGTAACATCGAGGCCTTCTTTGACTTCGGTGGACGTACCCTTCCGTATCTTTATAGGAGTCTTCGCATAAAATTCTCTGCGGTATCCGTCAGCATATGCAATGCCAGGCGATACTAAAGCGACGAGGTGGTCAATAGAACCAGCATCAACTGGATTGTTACTGAAGTGGTAACCATTGTTGTCTAGTTTATAAGAAGCTCCCCTGTATCCAAATGAGACAGTGCCACTGAGAACTTCACCGGATGTATGTGTGGGTGGAGAACCAGCGACGGAAGTACCACTGAGAGTTACTTCGTATAATTTATTAGCGTTATTTACAAACTGACCTACGGCGTAAGCAGTATTTACAGACGTATTGAAGGGGATACCTTTGATAGTCTTTAAGTGTTCTATGATTTGAATGGTGAATGGTTCTACAACATAGTCGCCATCACTTTCTCTTTTCTCAGCGGCAAATACTTTGCCCAACTCAGCAAGTTCCGCAATATCACTATCATACTTCTTTGAAATCTGTCCATTCTCTACTTTGTAGAGAGAAGTAAATCCACTGGGGAATTCAAAATATTTAAACACAACAGAACCATCAGTAGAGTTTCCAGTTGTGTGTACAGGCCCAGCACCTGAAGTGTTTGATGTACCAGCGGTGGTGACCTCATAGATGTTATCTTCATTCGATACGAATTCACCAATTTCATAAACAGTACTAGTACTATAATTTTTACCAAAAGGAACTTTGGATATTACAGTATCAACTTTTGTTCTATCGGCGCCTGGGGCATTGTAGTTGTATGCACCCGTTGCTGGGTCTAATAGACTCGTGTCATCATCGGATGACTGTATTGATTCTGTTACCTCAATACCAACAAAGAAATTAACATTCATGTTGAATGGGTCAAGTCTTATTTTTTGTGTATCATGTGCAATGAATTTGCCTTGAGCGTAAACTATTCCCTCTTCGATTACAAAATCGATTGCGTACCCATAGAAGTTTTTAGTAAAAGACGCATTGTCGGTATTACTATCTACGACAAAGGTTTTGCCATTTCTGGCAGAAACTGAACTTGTTACGGTTAGGGTTTCCCCCGATTCAAACCGTATTGAAGATGCTATTGTACCTAGTTCGGATTCGTTGCCTTTGGTATAGTTTAGATATAGTGTTTTCTTTTTTACTATATCAGTGTCACTACCAGTAAGTACACTAAGCACTTCTGCTTTAATTCCAGTAGTTCCACCAGTGATTGTATCTCCAACATAATCTGAGAGAGTGTCATTTGATACTGCAACGGAACCAGAATCTAGGTCATTGATTTTGATGTATGGGATAAGAATAGGGTAACCAGAACCACCCCTAACAGTCGCGCCATCTTTGAATACATAATCACCAAACTCTTTGATGGTGTTCAGCATGTAATCTTGCAGTTGGGTTAGTTCCCTTGCCTGCACAGCAACGCCAGGCTTAAAGACCACGCGATTGAATTTCTTAGCCGCCGTGAAGTCGTTATAATATGGGGTTACATTTAAATCAATCGCCATCTTTGTCTTTCCCTTAGAACGTAAATATTATTTTTACTGTCTCTACCTGACCCTCTTCCCTTGTAATAGGTTTTCTATTATCAAAGTAGATTACGTCACCAGAATCAGTAGATATTTCTGGGTTCGCAAGACTATTTATAGGTAAACCAGAGAGTCCTTTTGTAGTATTTGTGATAGTATCACTTACAGAGATACCCTTGGTGTTTTCTTGTAAGTACACACTATCATCAGTGCCATTACCCGTAGTGTCTCGCAACTGCGCGACTGAGAATTTACCACCACTCGATGTCTCTATACTATCATCAGCACCATAATTATTTGGGTCATTGATAGTAACAATGAAATGGGGTGAACCTGTTGCATCATCGAACAATGTTGACAGTCCGTACTTGGTAATGTTTTTTATCAGTCCGACTTGTCTATAGTCGTTACCTGTAATTATGTCTCTTGAATCATTATCAAAAGAAACAGTCATCCCGACCCGTTTGCAAAACAATTCTTTTTGCGGGTGAGACCCGTGTCCCTCAATCGGTGAGATGACAACTCTGAAAGTAGCATTAACTCCACTACCAGAGGCCTGCACCAGTGTAATAGCAGCGTTAGTATATCCACTGCCTGGAGCCGTTATGGTAACACCTGTGATATTACCGTTTGAATTCACTACAGCAGCGGCAGCTGCGCCAATCCCATCACCAGTTATAGTTAAAGTGACATCACCAGCAGTATAGTCAGTACCTTGCGCGGAAACAACTATCTTGTCGATGGTTCCTTTTACAGCAGTCCCCTCAACATTGGTTTGTAGTGTCGGAGTATCAGTACTACCCAGTGTCGCATCTGCTTTTGCGTTTGCTCCACCACCGCCTGTTAGTTTAATGTCAGCGAAAGTGTAACCACTACCTCCAGTAGATATGGAGATAGATGATACCGCATTGCCAGTAAGTGTAGCATTTGCGGTAGCACCTGTCCCATCCCCCTGTATGGTGACCGTGGGTGGTGAGGAATAACCACTTCCTCCGGCAGTAACAGCGATACTATTAAGTTCACCGTTAATATCGAAAGATGGTTGACCAGCACCAGATACTTTCCTGACTGGCATATAGGCGGTAGAGAGGAACTTAGTCCTATCAGACGCACCTAGTTGGAATAGAAACTTCCACTTATATAAATCAGCGGTTGTAAATATCTCCGTGCCAGTACTGGAAGGTTTAGTTGTACTTTGACCATTGTTGTTATTATCAATACACTTGTAAACATTAAATGCATCTGTTAATACATAAAAGTTTGCAGCCTGCAATGATGTAGCGCCGGAATTGGCAGTATTACTGGGAGAATAATTATCATCATAATTATCGTATATAGTTCCAGTAGCCCAATCAATTCGTTTCGCTAACATGGCGGTGTCAGCAGACTGTACCCTTTTTACAAAGAGTATTGTGTCTCTAAACTGTTGTACGTCCAACCGATTATCATAAAATGTATCGGGTGAAGTATCATCCGTCCATGTATCAGCACGCGAGGCTGCCATATAGAACTTGTCGTTTCCGTTATAGATGTCTCTATAAAACGATCTAGCCTGATGAAATCTCGCCTGTTCTAATAACAGAATGGCCATGCACTAACTCCTTAGTAGATTAACTCTATTAGGAGTCAGATACAGTTACCGTCCAAGTGATTTTTAACGTATCGGCAGCGGCTTTATTGACCACTGAGAATACAGTCCTGCAAAGCAGTGTTCCACCAGAACTAGCGTTTAAAATAGCTGCTTCTACAACTGCACCAGTTCCAACACCAGCACCAAAGTCACCCACATAAGCAACTGAGTTTGACGATACTGTTGTAGATGTCAAAGCCGCGCGGCCTAGTTCAGTGACGAGAGCAGTATTACCCGCAGCAGCTGAAGTAGAACCAGAACCGATTGCCATATGTGACATAGCGGTAGCAGTAGCATCTTTGATTCGTGAAGCAATATAGTTAAGGCCGTTGTTTACTACGACATTGGTTGAGTGTTGGGTCTCTTTTAAATTCCCTTCCTTATCAAACAATTCAAGTGTCAATCGACCCTTGGCTTGTAAGGCATTTTTTTCTTGTAACATTGTGTTCTCCTGTTTGTTTAGTTGTTGCCTTGGTGTTCCTATTTATAACAATTTTAAAAACTTACTACAGTATCGGCAACATAATCTCCAGCAAAGTAAGTTAAATTCACTGTATATGATTGAGATATAAGACTACCACTATCTCCAATGGATACATTTTCGTCTTCTGATGAACCAGTTAAATCTATTTCTGCGGATAGAGTCGCCACATCGGCAGAGTCTGCACTTTCTGTTGGGTTAGTCTCAACTGTCAAACTATTTATACCGTCTGCCGCATCGGCAGAATCGGAAGGATTCAACCCAATATCAAACTTATTTAGTGTATCAGCGATATTGGATGTGTCTACCTTGACACCCTGCCATAGTAGAGATGTAGTATCTTGTGATGATGAACCATCCACAGCAACTAACTGTGGAGTTAGTACTGGTACATCAGCGATGTTCGATGTGTCTGCGCTTACAGTTTCAATAACAAATACTGGTATGTTGTGGTCAGCATATGCATTGTTCGTTGTATTGATACCAACCCCAAACGTATTAACACTATCAGCGGTATTGAATGTATCAGATACGGTTGGTCGCGCCTCAATGACACTAGCATCACCAATGTTGAATGAATCAACTGGGTTCCTGAAGAATACGAATGATATCAGAACCTGTTCGGAGAATTCAGCGGAATCTGCAAAGGCCGTTTCGACTGATAAATTAGTGAGCGTGTCACCCAAGAAAGCATAAGAAGTACTTCTCTCAGCATCGTATGCAATAAGTTGGGTGTATCTCGCTCCACCAGTGTTCTCAAAATAACCAGTAGCGTATTCTCCGGTATCAGCTGAGTTGAAGTTAAGTCCTACATCTTTTATCGGATTACCAAGAAGAGTATATAATTCAGCAAAATAGTCACCAGCAACAAGTCTTTCCACATAATCATCGGCAGCACTAGCACCGACTACGGTGTATGGGTCACCCGTTTCAGTACCATCTGAGGTAGCATAGAAACTTGTTATGGACGTACCAATGTAAGTATATGGGCCTTCTTCATCCGTGACGCCGGCAATGTCCGCCTTACTTGTTTCGACATCGAATGAATTCAGGGCATCGCCTGGGAAGAGAGAATCTGGGGTTATACTGTCAACCTCTATTCCCTTGACTATCGTGTCTTGGATAATCAATTCTTCAATATCTGGATACTTGAATAACATGTAAACATCTGTTTCTACTGTAAATCCAGTTGAGAAATCAATGTCTTGTTTTATTTGTAAGTCACCGAACAGGGCAAATCCAGCAGGGTGAGCTGCCCTCTTAACATAATCAGACCACTCGGAAGATTGTAATTCCGATTGTATCTGATAAGCATATGGTTGGTAAACTTGGTTGTCGAATAATCTATTCGCGTCTGATAAGAATCCACCAGAATCTCCAGCGACTCCACCCAGAACAGCATTGTATCCTGTTTTAAAATCTACTATTGCAATGTTGCCAGTCGGTGAGGATAACTCCCCTTGGAAATCTTCCCTATTGAAACCTTGACCCACTGCAAGTACTTCTAGTCCTTTCGGGTAACCAGTTTCGTCCAGCGCGGTGATACGCACATAAGCATTGTTTGCCGTGGCCACCAATGTATACTCTTCCAAGAAGTAATCAACAGCATACTTACCTAGAACACTGCCGCCCTCATTGATTAGGTAAGAATCGCCGATTTTAAATCCACCAGTAGTGGTACTAGAACCAACCTTTATTGAATTGAATTTACCAGTGTTTAAAACTCGTGTCACTATACCTTTGAATGCACTGAGGACATCTACCCCAGTACTTGGAAATACCTCATCTGCTAAACTCACAAAGGATAACGTATTACCAGTGGTAATTCTAATTGCGGGGATATTATTATACCCGACACCAGATTGATTGTTTGTAAATAAAATCTGGGATATGACCCCATCGGTAACTCTGGTCTCTAGGAGGGCATCGGTAGATATAGTGTCAGCAACATTTGGTGTTATAACAATGTCTGGGTTGGCAGAAAATCCAGACCCAGCATCCATGATGATGGCTTGTTTGATTCGGCCACTGGAAATAGTACCTACTTTTAAAAATACGCCAGTTCCAGTTCCACCGAATACTGAAGAAGCTATTTCTATTACTTCATTTGGGTAATAATTTGTACCGTTGTCGGTTATACTAACCGAACTAACTGCATTACCAGCAATAACAACCGATAAGATTGCGCCAGAACTCCCACTGGAATAGTGACCAGTAGCAGTACTTATTTCTATAAATCTAAATTTACATGTACCATCTAAGACTTCACCTTGTTCGTGAGATGGGCCTGTTCCACTAGTCTTTGTAGTTCCAGCATTAATAGAAAGATAGATTTTATTGTTTGCTTTTACATACGTTCCCTTCGTGACTGCCGCATTATTGGCATATGGCACATCGATGTATGATGTAGAATTGCCATCGTTGATGACATATGTACCATTGACTACTGAGGGGGACGGCGCAGCGAATGCGTCACTCGCAGCAGTACCAACTATTGTTGCTATGTCACCAGAGATTTCCGGTAATAATATTTCATCAAACGAAAGTGACGCAGCACCACCGCCTGGCAGAGAGAACGTGTTATCAATACCAGTTAAAACTAATTCGTATGCTTGTGGGTTTGTGTAGGCAATCTTCTTGACCGACTGAACACTAGCTCTTTTGGTTAGACCATTTGTCACGGAACCAATTGATTCGCTGTAGTGAAGGTCTACCTGTTGTCCCACGAAATCTTCTGGGTTGTAGTCGGGAAATGCACTACTAATAAGTGACCCTCTCTCGTACACCTTGACAACATAGTCTTGTTGCCATCTACTTGATGACGGTCTGAGTACAAATTCCTGTGCATTGGAAAGGGTTATCTCTTCATTGTAAAGTATTCTGAATAGAAGTTTGATTGCTTCCCCACTACCCTTGGCAGTGTAGAAATCATTGATGTTTTTAAGTACGAGACTGAGTTTAGCAGTTTGCCCAAGAGGCAAATCTTTAGCATAGTCTTTGTAAAATTCCTTTAGGAAATTATCGTCCGTGTTAACACTTCCATCATCATTAAAATCAACATCCAATTTAGAAAGAAAGTCTTGTAGTACTTTCAATGGCCCGTGTTTTGTGGGGTCAGATGTATTGTTCGATTCTAAGAACTCAAAATACTTTTCGATGAAGGTTGCAAAAAGAGTGTGTTCATTGCGTATAAATTCTGGTAACTGATTACTAACCAGTTTGGATATTTTAGGTTGTGAGTAGGTATCAGGTTTTGTGAGTATGTCAACTACTGCCGTGAATGCAGCAGATGTACCATTCTGTATTTCTGTTATGGTAGCAACAACATCACTATTTGATCCAGTTCCACCGAGCAATGTCGGGTCGAATGTTACCGTGTCCCCTTGGACATACCCGTTGCCTGGCAGCGTCAGTGATACGGAAGTTACACTACCATTGGAATCAATGACAATAGTAAAGGCAGCGAATGTTCCAGTTCCACTCGTAGATGAGGCCTCAACGCCAGTATATGTTCCAGCGTCTAGACCAGTATTCGTAGATGTACTGGTAACACTAGTAACGGGCCCCGATATAAATACGGTTGGTACGTCATTGTACCCATCACCGGCTTCTGATATCGATACGGAAGTAACACTCCCAGCATTACCTACAGTAGCAGTAGCAACAGCCTGTATAGGGTTGTCGCCAGTGGGCGCACTAATTTTAAGTGAGTATGTACCTTCGCCATATCCAGAACCAGCGGCACTGATTGATATGGATTTTAGGTACTCAAGAAATGATGGTATTCTATTAGTCATCCTTTATCCTTGATATCATGGTAACGGCAACACCCTGCTTAACATTGTTGGTTGTATCGACATTGGAATCATCAAGACCCAGTATTATATTTCTTGCGGGCAACGCAGTGACAGCATAACTCTGTTCTTCGGTAGCACGAACCAACGAATCTGTAGAAATATTTTTTGCACTCTCATGCGGGGTAATATAAACTCGAATATCAGAATTAGTAGCACCACTTATAGCATCTACCTTCATCGATGTTATATCCAAATACCCAGTGTCATAATCGATAGTTCCCACGGTTCCACCAATGACTGTGTTGGTAGCCTTTGATTTCAGAATGAGTTCCCCTCTAGCAAGGTTAAATCGTTGTCCATTGTATTGTTGAGAAGCAGTAAATGTCTCATCTGGTTTGTCTGTTATATAAACTTCGTCCTGAGAACCAGTAATATTTGCAGTAAAATAATTAGTCCTAACAGAACTTGCCAGCAATTTGTTATTATATCTCAGTTCGTATCTTGAAGCAACACCCAGTTTCGGTGTTATCTTTTTCATCAATCGCATTTCAATGTTATTGGCCAAGATAGATTCATCAACCCCATCAAGTTCCTTACTCAATTTAGAGAAGAAGAAGTTTTTCTTCAATTCATTAACATTGGTATTAAAGTGAGATGTAATTTGAGCGAGCACACTAGTTTTAATAGAGTCTGCACTCTGCGTGGTTATCTTGGGGTCAAACGTCACGGCAATGTTGAATCCTATGAACAAGTCTTCAGCGGTGACAAACTCTGTCACTAATGATACAGGTAATTTGGGATTAATAACATTGGTAACAAGATTGTCTTTTTCGGTCTCTGTTATAACAAACCCAGTTTGGGGTTGCAACGAGATATAAACCTTTCCATAGACGGGTGGAACATTGTCTTCTCCACCCCACACTGTCACTGATTTGATGTTGGGATTAGACTGTTTGATTGCCGTTTCATAATCGGTAGATGTTACTACCCTACCTTTCGCAGTGTTGAATCTTGGCGCATTAAAACGAATACTATCAATATTCTCTAATTCAAACCCACCAACGGAAGCTGCCGTTGTTGTACCAGTTACCGTTTCCCCACTGCCAGTTATGTTTGTCGGCGAACTAAATTTCCTTGCTCCGTTACCAGCAGTGGCATTTGATAAAATGTATTCGCATATAACAATGTTACCTACATCCAATTGTTTTCCAAGAACACCGTCACCAAAAACAACTTGGTAAAATCCATCAGTTCTTTCTTCTAGGTAATATACCTTAGAAGTTTTTGTAACACCCGTGATAGTTTCTGATAGTGCAAACACCTCAGCATTAAAATTTGTAGTAGAAGTCTGTACCTTTACTGTCAATGTGGTAGTATCAACATTGTCGTTTGGTAATATAATCGGGCCAGACCTATTTGCCGCACCAATGATTTCTGTGGTCGCGGTGCGTGTACCCTCCAGTAAAACTATATCAGTGAATCTAAAAGCAGTCACACCATCAACTATAGATTTTGGAACACTGTAATCTTTGTCTGGGATGAATGAAAAGTTTTTCCCGTTTACATTGGATGTGAAAAGACTGTTATTTGAAAGGGTTAAATTGGTGTCGGAATAAGATGCATCTGGTTGGACAGTCAAGTTAATGTTAGCCTTCGCAGAACGAGCAGACCGTGGCACATACCCCATCGTCTTCGCAATGGACACAACTGAATTTCTCTTTATAGCAGAATCAATGAACGCCTCGTTTGATACCATGTGTGCGAGGACGGCATTATAATGAGTGTTGTATGCCAGTAAATCAACAAGTTGACTGATACCAGATGCTTCAAAGTCGTAGTCTGCGAACTCAGTTTGATTCTTCAGATGTGTTTTTAGATTTGCTTTTATCGAATCAAAATCTAATTCTGTTACATTTTTTACTGACATTATTCTTCCTCTACCTTAACCTATCCAATACTAAACCCAATTCGTGTTTGCTCTTGACGCCTCTTACAAAGAAATAGATTTTACAAGAAAATGCGTTGTTATCTACATCTGGGTATACTTCGACATCTTCTACAATTACTCGTTTTTCCCAGTTCTGTATACATCGTTTTATTTCGGTAGCAAGAGTGGTAGCTGTCACCATGTCGCAGGGTTGAAATAACATCCCCCGAATCGGAGAACCATAATTGGGTCTGAATGGTTTCTCATAGTATTGAGTCTGCAATAGACTCTTTAGAGATTGTTTTACGGCCGAGACATCTACTCGCCGTGCAATGTCTTTCGTGTTTGGGTTCTTAGCGAATCCCAAATCAAAGTCTTTGTATACTGTAGTGGGTACTTTTAACATAGGACTATTTATAATACCTTTTGATTAAGAGTAAGCAGAGTCGGTGTCTTTGTTTAGGGTAGTCACCTTTGGGACAATTTCAAATCTTAGATTCTTTATTACATCTTCGATGTTTTTTATCGTGGGGGATAACCCCTCCTTCAGTATCTCTTCTAGGTCGATACTCGCTCCATCTGTGAAATTAAACTTAGCCGAGGTTACCTTAATTGAACCATCCTTCGCTTTCTGATAGTTGGGCATAGACTCACATAATGACTCCAAGTCTCCACCCAGAGTCTCTATGAACCCAGCAGGGTCTCGCAAAATCTCATTTATGTTATTGTCCTTATCACCATACTTATCTTTCATTTCCTGTATCTTATCCGCAGCCAACTGTGCCTGAGATATGACTTTTATAATATCCCCAAGTTCGGTTGCAAAAGGAATGCCAGATTTCAGTTCGGCGAAAAACGAGTCTAAGTTTGGAAATTCATTTTGAAAGGCTGCTTCTATCTCTCCCTGCATCAAGGCAAACTTAGCCTTCAAGGCATTGATGCCAAGTTCACTTGCAATAGAATCAACGGTTTTATCTACCGCATCATCAATTTGTGCAGAGACTTCATCTATCTGCTTGGCGAGTTCGCCAAACGATTTTCCTATACCTTCACAACTCATTTGTTAGTCTCCTAAGTCGGTATTGCCGTAGAACCAGCAGAAGAACCACTACTGATAACATGAACGTGAGTTGAAAGAACTGTACCAGCACCAGTAACCAATCCGGTTACAACCAGTGTACCAGACATGGTAGTACCAGCAGAAGCAATTGCGGTTAGAGGCGTTGTTATTGTGACAGATGCATTTGTCATTAGTGTACTTGAGGTTCCAATCGCAATTGCACTAGGTGTTCCAAATGTTGTTGGAAGAGCAGCACCAGTAGTTTGAGTAATAGTTCCAGCACCAGCAATCGCAGAATTAATAAATCCAGCACCCGTAATCAAGTTATTAATTGCACCAATACCTGTAATTTTATTTTCAATTACGCCAGCACCAAGTAGATGTGTCTGAACTCCACCAACACCAGTTGGAGAAACAACATAGGTTTTCTTGTTTCCGATTACTTGAAGATATGCGGGTGGTGAAACTGGGCCAATCCTTTCTATCAGGTCAACTCTAGCGGTGGTATTAATTCTATCGGCGACAAAGTTAATTGAACTACCAAGAGGAACGCCTGGCACTTTCGGCAAATCGGTTGGGAATCCAGCAAAGTCGATTTTCTGAATCGCTTCAAATTTAATTGAACCACCTTGGACAAGAGCATCGATTGTCGGGGCGCTGCCACTTTTAACTGCTTCCAGTACATCGCCCGGCCTAATCCCCGATCTCAATGAGGCAGATACACCGTAGTCTCCCCTGACAATATGTTTGAAATCATCTCCACTGAAAACCTTATGCAATCCACTATGAGTTGTGTTGGTCTCACCAAATACTCTTAACCTGTAATTACTCATTTCTTTCTTGGTTGAATCAGTGCTTCCAACTTGGTGGTTGAAATTACCGGCATTTATCAAGTAGTATGAACTCTCTGTATCGATTAGTTCATGTCCTTGTATCTTATTCAGTCTATTACCTTTTACTGTATTATATGAATGTCCACTTACATGTTCGTACTTGTTTCCTTTGACGTTGACATTATAATCGCCCTCTACCGTGAGGTCAAAGTTACCTTTAACATACATGTGTTTATTCTTTAAATCGATGACGTAATCATCACCAACTATTTTTTCTACCTTCGTTCCATCTGCCTGAACTTCTCTAAATGTCCCTGATGTATGGTACTCATGGATTCTTTCAGCTCCAGGCGTATCATCTACTTCAAAGACATGACCACTCTCCGTTTCCCGAACATGGTTATATGGGTACTTGGATGCAGATGTCTCAACGCCTTGCGGATGTGGTTCGTCCCAGTATGTTGGGGCGTATGAGCCCGGCAGAACTGGTATCTGTTCACCGTCATTTTCATGTTCAAACGGAAACTCTTTGTTATGAAATCCACTTATCTTACTTGCATATCCTCGTGGTATTTTGAGTATGCGTGTGTCTCTCTTACCCTTCAATGAATAATGATTTTCTCCATCACTACCCCTAGAAAGTCTAGAGGAGGAAGCTTCACCCAAAACATTCTTGCCGACATCAACCTCATCAACACCCTCTGCATCACCCGTCAGTTTATCGCCGAGTTCGTTTAGTATGTCTCCAGTTGTGCTGGTAGTGAAGTTTTTTATTTTCTCAAGTAATCCTTCATCTTCGGATACCTTTAATTCTTTTCTTCTTGGAAATTTTCCAGTGGGGTCAAAGAATCCCCTTTCTGCAAGAGACTCTGTTGTTTCCGGTTTTTCATCTGCACCCGTTGGGACATTATCCTCAACTCCAAATGAACCCATTATAACAGGTATCTGACCATCATCCCCATCGACAAAGAACCCAATCACGGCCGAACCTTCTACCAACCCAGTGGGCGAAACTCCTACGCCAGATATTGCAGCCGATGTTACTGGTTGCATTGGGATTGCCCAAGGCAAGAATTCCGTTGGCAATATACTCTTATCAAGTGTGTGGTAACCTATAATACGAACACGATAACGCCCAAACATTTCTGGGTCATTCCTGTCCTCTATTACACCCTGCCACCAATTAAAATTTGGATATCTCGTTTTTGATTTAATCATCAACCTACACTCCCCATACTATCTCTAACACAATCCAACCTCATACTGTGCTGATTATCAGCACTAGAGACACCATGCCTAATCCCAGTGATAACATATACACCAGACATCCTAGAATCAAATACTTCATCGGGTTTGGTGTTCGAGCTCTTCTCGCCCGTGTTTGGAAAATTCAGATATACCAACATACCCAAATCAATATCTGTGCGGCCCGGCACAGTAAAAGAAACTTTCAGTCTTTCCAGTTCCGCATCGGCCGCGCCCCTTGCTGCGGTGTCTACTAAAAATCTCCAATCATATCCAAAATCTTGGTCAGTCCACATTTGCGATGCACCAAGTTGTACATTTATGGCACTCGATGGAGCTGATATGGGATTCTTCCGCATGGGGGTGACATCCGCGATGTGTCCAAAATCATCCCATCCACTTGGTATGGTTCTTTTATTTTGTGATAGCCTTGAGGGTTGTGATGAAGTATAATCAAACTCCATGTGATACGGCAATCTAGTTACCATATCAAACCCAATCGTCATGCTTCCTTGGTATCCAGAAACTTGGTCGAGTAAATCATCGGTGAAGAATGGAATCTTCAAATCTGACATCGTACTCATTTGTTTGCCCACAAAAGGACTCAGGAATTTATACCCACTGATAGTTGTCCGTTTTTCGTCTAGTTGGAATGCATCCTCTTTTGTTGGGATATAGAAAAACTCATCATAGATAGCACCCTGCGCCTTATAATAAGCAACCAGTTTAGAAAGACTAACAACAGAGTGTCCTTTAGTAGACTGAAAATATTTTACATTCGGCATCAGTTGTTTCCCAGAGGTCGATGCCGGTGCAACCTTACTGGTCAAGAAGTTCATACACCTATATGGTGTCCAATAGTTAGCAATGAAACAAATATTTGACCTCTTAAAAGTTTCTCCGCCAGCAATGTCAAGGAAATTTAATGGTGGAGAATCTGTAGTACCATCCTCTGATATAACCTTTGGTTCTTTAATGTATCGAGTATAGATATCTTCAAATATCTCCCTCGGCGAACCACTAAATCTTTCGTTGATAACAACCGCATTGTTTTTATATCCTTCTGGACTTATACAGTTAAGTGTATAAAACTCTTCGCGGTCATCTTTGTACATTCTATTTTCTATACTAGCAATGACAAAAGATTGTTCTATGATATCTGAGTCTCTACTACTATTGAGGTGATTTGATACCAGTTTGACCGTGACGATTTCTCCACCCACGATAGGTACATTACCAATCAAATTTCGAGAGTCGCCTATGGCCAGTTCCATTGTGAGGTAATTGGTGAAAACACTTTCCTTGATTACTATATCACCAACAAATAGTTTCAAATCAATCTCTTTCGCCCCAGCTTCTGGAGCGGTTAACAAAGTAATTTGTTCAATCGTTACTCCGCCTGGCGAGTTTACATTCGACAACATCTATTATCTACCCCTGATTAATTTTTTAAACTGGCCAGATATTTCCTCTATAAATTCTGGTCTTGGTAGTTTGATGCGTCTTTTTGTCTCGTTGGTATCTCTTTCGTGTTGGATATTTGATACAGCAACAATTGCACTAGAGTTAAATTTAGTCTGGTCATAGTTCACACGAATCTTTCCAGTTGAATCTGTGTAGTGATGCACCTTATTTAAGTTGTCATCACCGTATCTTTGTTTGGAAAATTCTACTACATCCAACTCCGACTTGGGCCAATCGTGATATGGGTCTATGATATTATTACATATCAATATTAACCAATAGTAATCAACCGAACCATACACATCATAGGCGATATGTTCAGGTTTTTGACCATCTTCAATGTCATAGAGATTCATCATTGCCATGTTATCGAATAATTTATTCGGGCCAACACGGCGAAATATATCGGGAATGTTTAGTAGGTTGCCATCAACCGTAATTAAAGTTCTTGGAAATTGTTTAAAGAAACTCATTGTTATGCCTCCACTATGTTAGTCGCATCTTCTACTTCGGCAACCGTTTCACCCTGTGCTGTTGGGTCAATGCCTGTGAAACCACCCATCACAGATTCTTGGTCGGTCATGTCTGTTATTTTATCTCTGTCGCGTAGAGTCAGTTCTTGGAATTGCAGACTCAGAGTGACTTCTGATGGCGCACCGTCTGTTCCTTGGAATGAGGTGTACATTGCACCGTTACCAAAGTTTGCTTCAAATGAGGTTAATGCCGTGTCATTGAAAAAGTTGGTGAAGTAGGCGTTCTCCTGTCCCCTGTACATATAGATGATTTCAAATTCAGCGGGATATTCCATGAACAACGCAGCGGCCGACTTCTTCGGGGTCATGTATCTTTCAAATACATTAACGATTTTCATTGTCTGTAATAATTCGTGACTGTTCTTTGGTGCGAATTTAAAGGTGAATGGAAATGACCTGAACCCCATTGTTTTAAATAATGTTTCCTTGAATGGGTTTGCAACTTTACGGGACAGCAATTCTATACTTGCTTGTAGTGGTAAATTCAATCCCATCTGTTTTGTTAGGTTCAATGCTCCAGCGCCAGCTCTAAGAAGAGACTGACCAGCTTCAGTTCCCATATCGGCCGACTTCAACATGTCACTAATACCCTTATCCCCACTGTTATTCATTATCGCACCCAGAATGCCCCCCATATCAGTAGCAGTCCATTCTGCTCCTTGTACGTTTTTCGGGGATTGCATCATAGCCAATCGAATCTGTGCAACATTTTTTCGGGTAGTATTTACATCTACCAAGTTCGATACTGCCGATGCTATATCATCTCTAAGAAACACAGCGCCGCCGGCAACTATTCCAGTCTTAAACGATGGGTTACTAGCAGCATAGGCTGCGGTTCCACCAACGACAACAGCTTTGGTAAATTGTTCCACGACCTTCCTTGCAGCGTCATTGCCCAGATTTGCCCCCATACTTTCCCCCCTGCCGCCTGATGGCAAATTGGCACCAGTTCCACCCTCTACTTGGGTTTCTCTTACGAGTACATTGATTATTACTTGGTGGGGATATTCTGCTGTATTATCCAATCCGTCTGGATACGATAACATTTGAAAGGTTGACTTTGTTTTACTTGGAGTTTCATTTTTAATCGCCGTGGGATCACCAGAAGATGTGGCGGTAGTAGTGTTTACGTCTACTGGTTCACTGTCACTCCCATACGGTTTGCCGCCGGGCAATACCCCGCCCAATTTTTTATCCAACCAGTTATAAACACCCATGTAAAACTCCGATAAATAGTACTATGACATTATTTGACTATTTATAAGATGATATACAGGAAAGATATTCATCGGGGAAGATTTATTCCAAAAAACCCAAAAAAGTATCGGGGGAACTTGTCACAAGTTATTTATAGGTCTGGGTATGAACTCAAATTTATGAACTGGTGTGATAAAAACAACGATGTTTTAGAATGGGCATCGGAACCTATTGCTATACCTTATAGGTCTCCACTGGACAGAAGGCTACATAGATACTACCCCGACTTCTATATGAAGACAACTACCGGCACATACATAATAGAAGTCAAACCCTCTAGGTTCACTAAACCACCTGAACAAAGAAGGAAGACAAAAAGATACTTGGCTGAGATTGCATCATATGGTGTCAATCAAGCAAAGTGGAAGTCAGCACAAGAATTCTGTGATGACCGTGATTGGGAGTTTATGATAGTCACCGAAAAGGAACTTGGCATTTACAATTAGATAGAGAAGGAACTCCCACACCCACAGGTACTCGCTGCATTGGGGTTTGTTACGATGAAACGCGAACCCTGCAAGTCTTCCCGATAGTCAATAACCGAACCAACCAAATACTGATAACTTAACGAATCGATTAAGAGTCCGGCACCATCTGTGTTGATTTGACTGTCATCTTCCGCTACATCTTCATCGAAAGTAAACCCATACTCAAAACCAGAACAACCGCCACCCGTGACGAATACCCGTAGTTTGAGATTCTCGTTATCCTCCTGTTGCATCAAAGTCTTCACCTTGCCAACAGCGGCAACTGAGAGGGTAAATGCGGATGGTTCAAATATAGTTACTTCCATCTAGTTATTTATTAATGTTATAAATAGGGATATGGCAAATCCTTTTTTACAATTAAGACCCAACTCTGGCTCTAGTGCAAAGTCATTTGATTGGTATAAAAATCAAGTACGCAACGTCATGCGCGGCGTAAACACTCCAGCGAGTGCAATTTCCTCTGACATCGGCAAACCAGTGAGTCAGTTTGATGTGGGGTCAATGTACTTGTTTCGGTATGATGCAAAATTCAAAGACAAACTTCCATACTTTGATGCGTTTCCACTATGTCTTCCATTTGAACCAACAAAGAATGGATTCTGGGGATTAAATCTACACTACTTACCATACATGTTGCGGGCCCAACTACTGGGGCAACTATTGGGGACTACAAACGATCGTAAGATTGGTGATAAAACAACCATGCGGTACAACTGGGATTTGTTGCAAAACGCAACCAGATTCCCAGGCGTGAAACCATGTGTGAAGAGATATTTAAATAGTCAAGTTAGGTCTAGGTTTTTTGAAATAAACCCACAGGATTGGAAGGCGGCAATATTTCTGCCAGTGGAAGATTTCAATGTCAGTAAGAACACAGTATTCCAAGAATCTAGGAGAATGATTTAATGGCTTATTTCAAAACACAAGATTTCATATCTCAGGTCAGAAAAGATGACCTTGCTAGGTCTAATAGATTTGAAGTTGTAATCTTGAGTCCACAGAAACACAGGGCTGACAGAGAGGTTTCTTTATACTGTGAAGAAGCACAAATCCCAGGCCTGCAACTTAAATGGTCTCCAACCATGATTGGTGCGTGGACGGAACAGAGAGCTCATGGTATAGAATACTTTGGTGACACAGCAGCTTTCACATTCTTCTGCGATGACAACTGGGATATTAGAACTTACTTTGAGAGTTGGATGACTCTTATAGCAGACCCAATAACCAAGGAAGTTACTTTCCCAGATGCATACAACGGACAGATAGAAGTTTATTCATTAGACAGGGCAGACAACAGAGTAGCAAAGTGGAAACTACATGACGCATTCCCACGACTGTTAAATATTCTACCAATGGGGCAAAGTGCAGAAGGCATAGTCAGAGTCAATGTTACATTCGCCTTTAGGCGGTGGACATCTAAAGGGGTGGATGCGAGTGATTCACAAAACTTGTTTGGTATATTGGACTTCCGCAAGGGAAGTATCGGCAGTGCAATAAAGAATAAAATTGCACATAATGTTCTGGATAGATTGGATTAATAATTAGGGTTTATAATGGCATTACCATCACCAAAGTATGATTTAACAGACATCTATGTTTTTTCATTAGATGAGAAAGTTCCCTTTAGGCCGCTTCTGGTTAAAGAAGAAAGACTTTTGCAGTCACCAGATTCGCCGAGGGATGTAGTATTAAAGTATATATCAGAGAGTATTACTAATTGTTCTCTAGGTAGGGTGGATGGAACTACACTACCAATATTCGACTTGCAGTCAATTTGGATTGCATTGACGAAACTGTCCAAGGTAGAAATGCCAGATTGGTTGATAACATGCATGGAATGTGCTACCGTGAACACCGTGTCGCTGGAGTTGGATGACTTTAGAATAGTGTATGACGAAACCCACGCGCCACGATTTCTTCTCAAAGATGACCTGATTGTGACTATGCGATACCCAACTGCTGGGGAGATAATGGAATCAACTAAGGTAGAGGAGTATGTAGAGTTTTATGATATGGCATCAATATGCATTGAATCGGTGGAACATGATGGAGAAGTAATAACGGATATATCAATAGAAGAAAAGGTTGAGTTTATAGACAACTTGACAAAACGTGAATTTGAAGGAATAAGATTGTTTTTTGCAACGATACCCGTAGTGCAAAATGCAATTAAGTTCGATTGTGTAGAATGTGAAACCGAAAACGCTGCGATTATGAATGGGTATTTTGGTGACGCTGAGTATGGAGAATAATATGGCACTACCACTAACAGAACATCCATTGATAGATGTGTATGTACACTCTCTGGATAGGGAAGTAAAATTCAGGCCTTTCTTAGTAAAGGAAGAGAAGTTACTTGTATTAGCAAATGAAACAAAAGACCAGAGTGAGATGATAAAGGCCACGCAACAAGTGGTTACCAATTGTTCCTTTGGTGAAGTGATGGGTGATGAGATACCCGTCTTTGATATGCAAAATATCTTTCTAGAACTAAGGAAAGTTTCAATATCAGACACCGTGAATATAAGACTAGTCTGCGGCCACTGTGAGAAATCAATGGATGTTGACCTCAGTCTGGATGCTTTTAAACTGAACAAGACCGAGGGTCATTCAAAAGAATTTAGTATCGCGGAAGATATATCATTGGAAATGCGATACCCAACTGCGACTGAACTTGCAGAACTTGGTAAGTCTGAGACAGAAAATGATATTTACAGGGTCGCAGAAAAGTGTATAGAAAAGATTTATTACGGTGATGTTATTCTTGATGAGGATGCGTTAAACCCTGAAGAGAGGGAAGAGTTCGTCAACAACCTTACATCGGAACAATTTGTTCACATAAAGAACTTTTTTGAAACGATGCCAGTGATAGAAAATACTATTGAATACAAATGTGCAAGTTGTGAAAAGGAAAACACAGCGTACTTAAATGGGTACTACGATTTTTTCGTATAAGCCTTTTTCACGAGAACTTAGAGAATTACTTCAAGACCAACTTTTTATTGATGCAAGAACATAAATACAGTTTATCAGAAATAGAGAGTTGGATTCCGTGGGAAAGGCAAGTATATATTGCAATGTTAGTCCAACATCTAAAAAAGAAAGCGGACAGCATGAAACAAAACAAATGGGGATAAAGAAATGTTACCACTACTAATGGGAATGGGTAGAGTAGGAGCCATGGCACTCAGAGCAGGGGCTGGTGTGGCGAAAAGCGGATTGCGAGCTGCGGGAACTGTTGGCAAGGCCGCTGCCGGATATGGCATTGCTTCGGCAATGTCGAGTAGCCCACAACAGAGACAATCTAATTCTATTGGTAGCAATGATAACGTGAGACAATTCCCAACTGGGAATGGAGTAGCTGCCGGCCAAGGCGCTACTACCCCAGTGACCGCTGGCGGCGCAGTTTCTTCGTTGCCGGAGAACCTTGGTAACAACAAAGATATTATAGATGTCTTGGAGGATATCAAAAAGAATACGCTTGCCACTGTGATCAATACGACTGCACTGGTTTCAAAGGCGGAGAAGGTGGAAACAGTTAAACCCCCGCAACAAGAAGTTAAGGGTGGCCAAACGACTATGGCGGGTAAGGGCAAAATGGCCGCCGGTATCGGAGGCATTGCTGGTCTGATGGCGATGGGGTTGGATTTCAGTGGTGGTAAGACAGGTGAGGCATTTGATGGGTTGGATGAGGCCGTAGAGAAAAAGTTGGACGATGTAGAAGACAGCATGAAGACGCGACTCGCAGTAATGAGCGCCAAGTTGGTCACTAACATAGCCGGCGGGGGAACAAAATTCGTGGTAAAGGCAGCCGTTGCTGGTGGGAAGGGGTTAGTAAACGCCGCTAAAGCAACTCCTGCGGCCGTTAAGGGGACTGCTGCGGCCGTTAAGGGGGTTGCTTCCCTTCTGGATGGCAGCGGCACACCCAAGGCCCCAAAACCGCCAGCTGGGCCATTGACGAAGGGTGGAAGGCCCGATATGCGGTTTAAGGTAAATAAGGAAGCGGCCGCACTGGCTAACATTCCAAAGTTAAAGGTGGCGGGAGATGTGATTAAAAAAATCCCAGCAGCAAGACTGGCCAAAGCTGCAGTTAAAGGACTTGCAACTTTCGGAGCAAAGATGGTGCCTGCCGTGGGCGCTCTCGCAGGGGCAGGCATGTCAATAAAAAGACTGCTTGATGGTGATATGAAGGGCGCGATGGCAGAGGGTGCTGGAATATTCCTGCCATCTGTTGCAGGCATGCCACTTGACATTGGCCTCTTGGCCAGAGATATGTACAATGATATTTACGGTAACCCTGACGCCAAAGATAAGGATGAAAGACTTCCGCATGATATCGATTTGAAAAACCAAGAGACATCTGGATATCTTGCTAACTACGGGCAAATTAAAGACTATGCGGCCGAGGCAATACAAAGATTAATAGATGGTATGTCCGGTGATGATGGTACAGTAGATGCAAGACCAACAGAGGCCGGTACGTTTACATTTGGTGCAGAAACACGAAAAAATGAACTGGCATCCAATCAGAAATCGTGGGATGATGAACACGGCGCGACTCACAATGAAGATGGAACATCGAAAATGTCACCGCAACTTAGTGGCAGTAGTGTTGCTTCACCAGAGATAACGCCTGCGCCAAACACAAAATCTGCGGTAACAATCGCTGGGGCACAGACTAACGCGGCAACCGCGCAAAGTGAAATGGAACAACAGAACGCCCAGTTTGCGGCAAACGGTGGGAATGGAACTGGTGGAACTGGTGGCGGTGGTGCAGTAGTAAAACCTGACGCGCAAATTATTGCCGTGTACAAGGATACCAGCAACCACATGACTGACGAACGACTTAGAGGTGTTATGAATGCTTAAGTTTCTTTTGGATGTAACTGTCAGCGTGGTCTAGTATAAAACTCTCTCGGCGTTGCATATCTTCCTTGTCCATAAAATCATTCCATTGTACACTGGGGTCAATGAAAAACTTATCATACATGAATGGGTCAATGATGTTTTTTAGTTTCGCCTGACTGAATTCTTCTACACAGAACTTGAAACAATCAAACATCGTGGCGTAGTCGTTCTCCCACTGAATGTAGTCGCCACAACTCGCCAAGTAGTCGTACAACCACTTGTAGTAGGGATTAGGACTCTTATCCCAGTTTATATCCTGATTAGGGAATGTCCCCTCTCTGTACCCGTAATCCTTCCAATTCATATCAAATTCTGAACTGTGATTCAGCGTAGGCGCTGTACCCAATAACTTTATCATCAACACGTTCATGTGATAACTTTGGTCACTCCAATACTCACTGCACCATCTCGTTGTTTCTCGTAGACTGTCGATAGTCTCGTATGGTAGACCAGCGATTAATGACATGTGACCTTTGTAGAAACCGGCATTCTTCTGGAAGTACTCCTTGACCTCTAAGAGACCATCTTGTATTCTACCCGTCTGCATTCCCTTACCTACAGATTTAGCGGCCTTGTGATTAAAACTTTCTATGCCATAAAAATGAGAAGTAATTCCCATTCGTATTAGGTTGTCCCAATCCCTTGGTTTAGAGGCAATCAAATCTCCTCTGATATAGGCAGTCATCTTTGGTTGGAAGGGAAGTTTCTCTATGACATCAGCAAACTTCTGAATCTTCTCACTGCTATCATTGAAGGTTTCGTCCAACACAATATAATGTTCAGTGCCCCACTTGTCATAGTTCTCTGACATCTCATCATAAACACTCTGCGCGGTTCTTGAGTAATCACCCTTCACCCCCAGAATAGGAAAACTACAAAACTTGCATTTGAACTTACATCCACGAGCAAACTCTATCAAAGTTATTTCTCTGGGTTGTATGAAATCATTCTCTTGGTAAGTTACTGTTAAATCATCTTTGGGATAAGACTTGTACTTGGTGTATGCATTTATTGTATTGAGTATGTGAGTAGGTTCTGGCCCACCCTCAAAGTGTTTCAACAATTCCAATATGGCATATTCGCCGTAACCATAGATATACCAATCTACATTGAGACTACGCATACTATCATTTTGACTGCCAGCTACGAGTGGTATGTGTGGGTATTCTTTTTTCAACCACGCAATCAGTTCCATAACAATGGGACTGTCTAAAAAGAATGTTGAACCAAAACCAAAAAACTTACATGTCTTTGCCCTTGGTTCAAGATACTCTTTGAGTTGTTCTATTGTCCATCGATGGACATAATCTACTACATCGACTTCATATCCATTCTGCCGCAGAAACGTGGCAATCTTATGCCCGCCAGAAGACCGTCTAATTGATATGTTCTTAGAATCGAATTTCTTATCTATTGACCCAGCGATGTCTTCTAACTGGCCGCCGAATATAATTACATCCATAATTTACCACATAAAAAAGGGGACGCCCTATATTTATGGACGCCCCCAATAGCATTACACCACTAGATATTAACTATCGTCAGCGAGTTTCGCAAAGTAGGACATTGCATCATCATCATCAGTCTTACCACTATCTAAAACATTCGATACTACAGATGTTTCAGCAGTCGGCATGACTGTCTTCTGTGCAAATATGTCATCCTCAATATCACCTGTTTGAGAGGCAATAGTGGGTGGGACGCGACTTGCACCATGAAGAACCATGTTCAACTTAGTCTTGAGTTCATCATAAGACTTGAAGTTGGCAGGGTCAACAATCTCTTGGAGAGAGTTTTGATTTGCCCACAATGCTTCTATCGCATCATCAGCAGCGACTGGCGATGCGTTTTGCTCGAACTCTGACTTGTCATAGTTTCGGAATCCTTCAACTTGGCGAATCTTCAGTTTAAAGTTACGACCTTCCCAGAAATCAAAAGGATTTACTGGAGTCTCGTCTTCAAATTCGGGTTTCAATAAGTCTTGAATCTTATCAAAGATTTTCTTACCATAACGATAAAGATAAACATTACCTTCGTTCGCAGGGTTGGAAGGATCTTTCACAACAACAATGTTGGAATAGAAAGACTGTCGGCGTTTTTGTTTACGAGCAACATCCTTATTAGACTCAACACCACTATTCCACAATTCACTGTTCAATTCAGAAACAGGGTCTTGTTGTTGTAGTGTTGTAAGAGAGTTTTCGATATACCACTTACCCGTTGGCCCTTGGAATCCATGTGTCCAGAGTCTTGCCCAGTAAATTTCTTCACCTTTTGCTGGAGGCAGGAATCGGATTACAGCGTACCCATTGCCAGCTTGGTCAACCGTTGGTTTCCATTCGTTACCATCGTCTTTCGACTGAGTATTGGTAGCAGACATCTTCTCGACTTGAGACATGAGAGTGTCCATGTTGCCACGCGACTTGCGTAGATCTTCTATTGAATTAAATGACATATTATTTGTTCTCCGTAGTATGCATTGTGTTGGGGAGCATCCCCGTTAGTTTGGTTTCTGTTTGCGTTGTATTTTACTTTTTTTGTCTAAATCATCCATGAATTCATCAGACTCATATACCTCCTCATCATAGATAAGATGTTTGTATTTGTCAAGTCTAGTTTTATTATCACTAGGAACTCTCCTAATACGTCTATCTCTATCGTTGGAAATATTTGACTCACTCATCATAATGTACACTCCTATTTATACAGGTTGAGCAAGCTGTTTTGCGACTTCACGCATAGTGTCAGTCACTCTTAGAAACGGACGATACTTCTTCACTAGTAGTACAACATCTTCTAATAAAATATCGTCAGTCTCCCCTACAAAATTGAAAATCTTATCTAATATAACAAGAGTCTCAATGTTGATCATTCTACCATAGTACAGACGAAAAGTCAAGCCCTGTTTTCCATTTATTTCATAAAAAGGCGAAACTTTCTGTATCTCCATCTCCAGTAGTATCTTTGAAACATCTCCCTTGAAAAGATATTCCCGTTGTGTCTTTTTTATCTTCCAATCTTCGTATCGTTTGGATGCCCCTACATCGAACATTCCACCCCATCTTTCACCAGAGACAAAATTAGCCACTAAGAAATCAATAATCTCTTCGCGTTTATAATCCCTAGCCAACTTCTTTATGGAAACCATGTCTTTGCGTTTCTGAAAGGTTTCTTGTTTGACTCTGACTTTCCCCTTGTACTTTACTACATCATACGACTTGGTAGTGAAGTGAAGTTTAATAGCAAGGTACAGTTTGTAAACTTCAAAGGGTTCCATCACAGTGGCAACTTACAGGACTTCTCACCTTTGACCAAATTGAGGTCTATTGCTTCTGCTTTGATTTTTTCTTTCAGGGAGGCAGTAAGGAGTTTCTTAACACTCTCGATTTCTATTCCATTCTTCGTACAATACTCTACGAGAACATCAATATAGTTTCCACCACTGACGGCTTTCTTTTCTATATGTTGGGAAAAATCGGAGGAACTCTTAAACTCCTTAGTAATAAGGAATTGGTCACTTACTGTTTCGGTCTTTTGCATATCATTGTCTACTATCAATTTTGGCATACTTCTCATCCACATTATTAAATTCGTTATCTATATTTCTTAAAATCTTTTCTTCATCAAAATCATTCTTCCAATTCTCAATATATCGAATAACGTCATACTGAGATTCGATATAAGGTCTCAAACACTCTGTCGCCTCTGCCTCGCCTGGCTTATCAAACTCGTGTATCTTGGAGTGATTAAATGCGTTTGCAATCTCCAGTATACTGTGAGGGTTTCCAGAACCAAAATGGACTTCTCTTGGTTTGTTCTTTGTGGTCAACAGTTTCATCATACCATCTACAACATCATGGATATGTGTGAAGTCGCGTGTTTTATTACCACTACCAAATACCCTGAGCGGTTTTCCGGTTTCCACGCATTTCTTAAATGCCCGAACAACGGTACTGTACTCACCGTAGTCAGCCTCTCTTGGCCCATACACATTATAGAAAAACATCATGTGATAATCAAGACCATATTGTTCATGGTATAGTTGTAAGATTTCCTCACTGACAGTCTTGGAGAACGTGTATGGGTTTGATTGGTGGTGAACAAACTGGGTACTAGAAGAGGCAGCGAAAAACAAGGGGATTCCTTCTCTTCTCGCATACTCGGCAACTACCATAGTTGAATTAATGTTATTTGTAATTGTACCAAAGGGGTCTGTTTGAGAATAACGAATTCTGGGTGTTGCAGCTAAATGAAATACTGCATCGTATTTTCCTATCGGGATTGCAGTGGCAACATCTTGGTGGAGATACTCTACATTCTTGTAGTCTATCTTGTAATCACCTTTACGCATATCATCGATTACTAAAACATTCTGTCCGTGTAAGACCAATGCCTCTACCAAATGCGAACCGATAAATCCGCATCCACCTGTAACTATAAAGTTATGAGCTTCATCCATTTTAGTTTGCCATTCTATAAAACATGTGTCTATCTATTTGTGTTACCATTACCATACTTTTTGCCCATGATGGTTGTACATAATCAGCATGATAGAACAAACTTCCGTCTGTCATATCTTCGTGTCTTCCCCGCCAAACATCAATTGACAAATGCACCATTTCATTAAACAAATCTGTGTCGCGTACAATGTCTGGTTTGCCATCACAGTACCAACTGAACTGACACCTCCATCTTATAGGAACCAGTATTGCCTCATCCTTCCAAGAAGGTTTGTGTCTACCTTGATAAACAACTCCGCAAACCGAATCGGGATAAGATTTACTCTCCATTCGATTGAGAGTCACGAAAGCCACTGCGAGTTGTCCCTCAGTACTTTCTCCTCTAGCCTCGTGATACATGTTAACTGCAAGACAATTGATTTCCTTCTTGTCTAAAACAATTTCTGTTTCGGGACTTAAAGTAATCTCTTGTTGAACTACCTCTTCAACACTTGTCTGTGTTGCAGTAACAGGCCATAATGAAAGTGATACAAGTACTATGTTACTTAAAAACAGATTCATTTTTTATCCTTCTCTTAGGGAGATAAAAAGAAACAGTATTCTGTTGCTAGGAACTGTCTCAAGAACCCCGAGCGACTACGCCGCTATAGCGTAATTCTCATGTGCAAAGTTATCTTCTGCATTTATAGTTTTGTTGCGTTCACGGTAGCTTCCTCACCGAACTCTCCACGCACCTAATTAGCCCCAATCGATACCTATTCGCCCCCATCATAAGGACACCATTGTGACTTACAAATGCCCTTATGGTGGAGGCGGGGAGATTCGCACTCCCGTCTTGATGACCGTTCGACTTGTTTCATCGAGTGTTAGTTATTTATAAGGTATAATACCTCATATCCAAGCAAATGTCAAGCAGTTTCTTCATAATAATCTCTACATTCTAACAAATAGTCTGTATAGTTATCACGTTTTTCTACGAACAATTGTGGGTCTTCATTAGCAACCCCAATGATAATCACTGATTGGTCAATAGGAATGCCTGTTCTTTCCTCAAACATGATGGCATAACCAGCACACTGAGCAAAGTAACTCTTGATATAAGATTTCTTTTTTATCTTACCAGATGTCTTAAAGTCAATGATGGATAGTTTACCATCAAATTCAGCGATAAGGTCTGCCTGTCCAGCCAACCGTAGATGGTCACTGTATAGGAATTGTTCCACGCAATGGATATTGTCAACCCTGTCGATGTAGGTCTTCATGTCCTTAAACATTTGGAGTTCTACAATAGACATTCTATTTCGTTGGGTGACTTCGGTTCTTTGATTGAGGACATAATCCTCGCACAGAGCATGAATTTTTGTGCCGCGAACTGAAGCCTGGCGGGATATCTTATCCGCCTCTTCTTCTCCGACATATTTGCGCCACTTCTGTATAGAGGGCGCAGTCTTATGGCCTAAAACGGTGGTGATAGAGGGGTATCTATCACCGGAGTCCGTCATATAACACCTTTTCCCGTCATGGGTCTCCCGTATCAGACGGGGGAAGGTGTGCTTTTCAGTAATATGGGTAAACATAATCTCTCTTTCTCTAATTTATGTACCCATTATAACAGCTATTCAGGCAGTTGTCAAGTCTTTTTTCGCCTTTTATGTCCCATATTCCTCCTCGTATTTAATTAATGCAATCAGATACTCTTTTACTAGGTCAGATCTCACGATATCATCTGTCCCGAACTCAAATGTCCGAAAAGAGGGCATATTATCAGCAATTATCATGAATTTCTGCAATCCACTCATATCGCCTCGTTTGTATAGGTCAGTCTGTCGAAAATCACCGCAAAATATGATTTTACTGTTGTGGCCTACGCGGGTGATAATTGAGTTAATCTCCATATCATTCATATTCTGGCATTCATCGACAATGATTACTGCATTGTCCAATGTAATACCCCTGACAAAAGAGGTTATCATCCAATCAATATGTTTTTGTTCGATTAATCTCTGGAATGCTTGTTGTTTGGTGGGGAATAAGTCGGCACACATGTCGATATAAGGTTGCATGTAGACTGCCGTCTTTTCCGTTTCATCGCCTGGCAGGTGTCCTATCTCTCTGGACGGAACCGCAGAACGGATTATAACTACTTTCTTGTATGGATTTCCTCGCGTTAAAACTTCTTCTAAAGCTCTGTACAGTGCAATATATGTCTTACCTGTTCCAGCGCATCCATGTAATAACATCGCCTTGGCATCTCGTGTATACTCAGATAAAAACAGTCCTTGTGTTTCAGTGAGTGCATCAATTGTGACTAAATCATCAACCCGCATTTTTAGTGTTGATTTTTGTTTTACCGTTTGGGCATCGGAATTATAATTCTCAATTACGGTAAGGTTGGGGTTTGTTTTGCGTCTTGCCATGTGGGGTGTTCCTCTAGATGGTTGGTTGAAAAAATACTCCATCACAAAGAGTGTGATTACATAGACTCTCCCTAGTTGTAAAGCGCAGACAAAGGCACGACCTCGGCTGAGGACATGATTCTACGAATGGTTTTTTTGATTTTTTCGGATAATACTTGGTTGTCCAAACATTCGTCCATTTTGCCTATGACGAATTCTGGTTCTAGAGTGCGTAGATCTTTCCTAACCCATTTCTTGGGGTCATCTAGATCATCGGATATGTTAAGACATAAAAGAACTATGTAGATATCCTCTTCCGTGTATAGGTTTATTCTATATCCAGTTGGTTCCCACTTTAGTTTCGTGGGGAACTTAATTATATTATTGGTCATAGTGCTAACTTGTTACCGACCTTAACGCCATATCTTTTGTGACTTTCGGCGCATGGATGGCCCCTTGGTAAATGCGATATTATGTTGGCCCCTAGAGGGTCAACTTTCATCCCTTCTAAGACATACTTATCTATTTTTGATTCTAGGAATTGCAGCTGTTCATGGTATTCTGGGTTGATTATATCTATATCATATGATTTTGAATACCACGTTAGGTTGAATGGATACAACATAGGCACAAAGTAAACCCTCACTCCATTCATTTCGCATATATTAATTATATTCCAAAGTTCATGCATATAATTCCAAAGATTGTGAAAGTCCGTCTTCAACTGAATGTAGGTTCTAGAAAAGTCTTGATAACCTGCCCTCTCATAATTTAGAGCTACTACCATACTCCTAGCCACACCAATCTTACCCGATCCATGTACTTGGTTCTCTTCGGAAGCCCAAACCATTTCTCTGTCGATGGCAGTCAACCCAACAACTATAGCTTCCGTTTCCTTGTCATACTTGTCTTCCATAATATGTTGTACAATATTCGCCTTCATCTGCGTCATTGAAGAACCGTGTGATGCATGATTAAAACACATCACCTTCAATACCTCACACATATGAGCAGGCCATGCCTGTTGTTTTTCCAACTTAATTTTTTTAATCCATTGCAACTCTCGTTGAAGTCTTCTCCTATAATAGTCGGCCTGTTTCTCGCCCGGCTGAAGTGACATCTCCTTATCACTAATCTGCATTGGGTCTGGTATTTCACTGTCCAATAACTCTTGCCCTGCAACATATGAACACCCATAAAAATGCAAAGCATCTACCTCAATCTGTTCACCTCCATGATATTTTATCCTACGCACACTTTAACTCCATACTTTTCTGTAAATTCTTTCCCATCAACCTCAGTATTAACCATTGGTTGTCCTTTAATATTTAGACTCGTGTTCAAGAGGATTGGGTGATTACCTTCCGCCTTCCACCTTCTCAAAAGTTGTGCCAATCCGCTGTGTTGTTCTGAGTTTACCGTCTGTATCCTACTAGTACCATCCTTGTGTACGATAGCAGGAAATAATTCTGGGTTCCTGCATTCAACTATTTCTTGCATGTATGGTGATTTAAATCTCCTGTTAACTTTGAAATATTTATGCACATCTTCCTGTAGTATCACTGGCGCAAATGGTCTGAACTCCTGTCTCTTCTTTATCTTGTTAACAAGAACTTTCATCTCCTGCCCACGGGGGTCTGCAAGAAGACTACGATTACCCAACGACCTTGGGCCAAACTCAGCTTTGCCATTCGCAACACCGACTATCTTGTTGTCTTTCAATTCCCGTAACATATCATCGATTGGATATGCCCCCTTTATATCATATCCAAGATAAGGCGTATCCCACTCTATCCGAGTTTTGTTGCGAGCAGCTACTGCACCAATACTAGACCCAGCATCGCCGGGATTAGGCATAATCCAATGGTTGTCAAAATACTGGCGTATGTGTCGGTTAGCCAAACAATTCAAAGCACATCCACCAGAAAAAACTAAATTGGAGTTTCGAGTTAACTTCTGTGTCTCTTCAAGCATCTTTCTAAATATCAGTTCATATATCACCTGAGTGGATGCAGCGACATCAAAATAATCTTCTTCCTTTAAGTCTGGGTTCCACCACATACATCCACGATGCAAAGACTTGGCATCACATATCTCGGCCTTGATTGAATCAAAGAATCTCCAAGGGTCACCATAAGCAGACATACCCATAAGAATATATTCGTCTTCGTTTGGTTTGAGACCAATCCTCGCGGTCATTGCAGAATAGAACAATCCAACGGAACGTGGGTATGAAGAACTCCATAGTTTTTTCAACCCATCACCCCATATAGAAGATGTAGTGAACTCACCTATGGCATCCATCACTAGAGTCGCCGCAGAGGGAAACGGCGAGGTGTAGTAACCGCCAGCGGCGTGTGATTGGTGGTGGGTGGCATAAACTACAGGCGCAGTCAAACCAAACTTCTTGAGGTATTCTCTGGGATTAAACCATACTCGTTTCTGACCGGCATATATTTTTCTCGCGGCCTTCAAGTATGGGTTCTCGTACCAACATATTTCGGCAGGTTCGCCGTATTGTAAAGCATAATCTACTATTGATGGGTTAAGAAAGGCATCATTCTTTATACCACTAAACCTCTCACTGTGAGAAGCAAAGAGTATTTTGTTATTTTGTATTACTGATATAGACGCATCGTGTGTACCAGCACTAATTCCCCATTGTATCATATAATCATCCTCTTCAATTCAGTCAGTGACATATCGTACCAAAGTTGGAGCGAGAGTCTATAGTTATCATTATTTTCAACGCCATGCATTTGTTGGGTATCAAAAGCATAACACTCAGATGAATGTGAATATTTTTTATTCCCATTACCAGCATGGTAGAAAGACGTTGGAGTGAAGTCTTCCATGACAGGTAAAATAGGGAACACGATAGCAGACAGTCGTTGATAATCTTTTCCATCTACATGAGGTACTATTGTAGCATTGGGAGCTACCCTCATCAGACTAACCCTATTCGGTTTGACACTAAACTGTTCTGCCACTTTGTCGGCAACAGGGTTATCATTGAGTATCATAATATCTAAGTGGGTGTAGTCTATACCCGTTTTATCCTTATGTAAATGAAACTCTTGTTCGTGTTTCTTAGCGAGATGCCCCAATGTTTCCTTTTGGTCTTCTGTCAGTTTAGCATCAATAACAAAGTGATTCACTATGCCGCCCTCAGCTGAGGCATCTGCGATAAACTCATCCCAATTTCTTTCTGCAACTCGGCAATATAATGACCACCTCCATGTACGCTTCCCTCAGCGCCTCGTTCTGAGTTGCCACTGATATCTGCGGTTGGCAGATCCTTATTATAATCAACCGCATTATCGAATACCCACTCCCATTGATGTTGTACCAAACGATATGGCAAACTGCCGGAGTATGGGCCACTGCTCAACCCAACCGGATTGTCTTCTAGCACATCCCTTCTTAGTGCTTGTGGTGATTGATGTATAAAGAATAACTCGGCACCCAACATTTTCAGATGTTTGAGTGCAGTGCAGTATCTATAACTTACCGTATAGAAGTTCAATTCGTCTGGTTGTTTGGGGTCAATCGGAGTCTTATACATTAAGTCATTGGGGCGGATGGTGTATGTGTCTCCATCAAAGTCCATACCCAACCACCTGTATGGGTGTGGTACTTGCACGACAATCTTGTCTTCTGCCGGATTCACCGCTCCACTCATTAGGTCTGTTTGTAAATAATAAAGACACATTTCCACCGAACCGCCACCTTGACCCCTGTTCATATATTGGGTGTATCCGCCATGTTCAGCTAAATGTCTAACCCAAGTCAAAGAACGACTATAGGGTTCCACTTGCATTGGGAACTTAGATGCCCAATCATCAGCGGTATCAACTGACTGCCAGGCGTATGGGTCAGTGATACCCATTCCGTCTAAACGGGGGTCATATTGAAACCCAAAGTGGTGGTACAGGTATTCCCATACCGTCTGGACGCTGCCGCCTGGCTGCGACTGATGCAGAAACAATCGCTCGAGGTTCCTATCACCCCTGATTTCTCTCTTGACCATATCCAGTTTTTGTGCAGTTGTTTTAAGAATCAAGTGGTCTGTTAACTCATCACCGGCAGTATTAGAACATCCATATCCAACTAATCTAGTCATAAATAAAGGGGTCTCGTTCTCGCATCTTTTTCAATTTGCGGTCTAGTTCCTTCTCCTTCTTTGCTTTCTCTACGGCTTCTCTTTTAGAGGCAATATCTTTCTGTTCATCGATGTTTTTTTGATGCCAAGATTTCTGTTCTTTATCCATTTCTAGTGTCTCCGTATCGAATTACATTTTCACCAGATTCGGTTCTCCAAGGGTCAAATATGATTCCTGCGAAATCCTCTGGTATGATATCGGTTGCGTGTACCTTTACTATAACATCTGGACTATCGTTCATAGTAACCACCCAATGTTTCCTCTGTGATGATACATAAAACTGTACTAATAAACTATAACTACCATTTGTGTATGGTACATCTGGTTTATATGAGTCTGAAGTAAAGGCAATTCTATTTCCATGTTTGGTAATCGCGTTGGCCATATTCTGTGCTTGTATATCTCTGGCTTTCATTATTTCAGCAAATAGGTCATACCCCAAATTCAATTCTTGCGCCATGTGCCTAAGTGCGATATTATCTCGCGGGTGACAAGCACCACCATCACCCATTCCAGGCTTCATATAACTTGGGCCCATGATTCTTTGACCACTATCTCGCAAGGCATTGGCAACAACATCAACATTAATGTTGCCCTGTCTCTCTGCAACATCCTGTATCATATTTACAAGACCAATCTTGGCACTAATGAATGTATTATAGAACACCTTAATACACTCACACTCATCCCAAGTACCCACTTCATATCTGGGTTCATTTTCCATAATCTGATTATAGAAGTACATGAGTTCGTGTGATTCTGGTGACTCTAGCCCATCTTCTGTGCCTATCATTACCATTTCTGGATTTACCATATCCCACGCAACAGTTCCCATAGCAATCAAGTATGGGTTGTAAATAAACTTGGTATTTGTAATAAGAGGAACTACCTCTCGTCTAACAGTGCCAGGCAATACGGTACTAATGAGAACCAACGTCTGGTAGTCGTACATATGCGCGTTTGCTTCTGCAACAACTTCTTTTACGGTATCATAATTAAAATCTTTAGGCGGCAAATGATTTGTTGGCGTTGAACCATCGTAAGCTGGGTCATGCGGAGTAGGTACTGCCACAAAAACAAATGTCTTATCTTTGACACACGCTTCAATTGAATCGGTGACAGTACACCACTGACTAGTAACATCTGATGTGTCATAAACATCAACCGAGAAACCTTTTTTTGCAATGACCTCAGCGCAAGGTTTGCCCAGTTTTCCAAACCCAATAAAACCAATTTTTGTCATAATTTACTAATCTCCGTGATTGCTGTGTAGTTCTCATTTATAACCTCAAGAACTCGTTTTCTGTTATGCATTAACCTGTCTTCCAAACTACGATACAAATCCTCTAAATCTTCAATGGTATATTTATTCATTAGATTTAGGAGGTCATCTTTAATGAACAGGTGGCGGTCACTAGGGATGTTGAAGTCTGTTCTATGCGATAACGGGAATAAGTCTTCAAACGTATCGAACCCAAGTTCCTTGAGTTTCGCATTTATCCCAACATCACCATAAATAATAAACGGTCTCAATCCTATCATTGGTTTAAAAGTCTTTTCACTCAAAAACACATCACTGTGCAAAACACTCTCCGTGATAACGGTACAAAAATGAGAGTTCCAGTAAATAGGATCACCAAGAGAAATGATATCATTCGCTAGGTGGTTCTCGTTGACAATCTCCCAAGGCATGGCTTTCTCCATGATACGGGGGTCTCTGTTTTCCTTGAGGATGACAGGATTTGGAAAATCATATTCCTCGTGTGGTATCACAGCAGAAATAATGGCCTTCTTAAACCAACCGATTCGGTGAAATAGATTAAGCAATTGGATGCGGTGAGCATGCGGTTGGTGATTCAAACACATGAAGTATTTCCTGATCCGTGGTATCTCAGTATAACACGGATCAAAGAAGGTGTCAAGGTGTTTGTGAATAAAAGACATCCAGAAACTAAAATAATGACCTTTACCAGTATTACCAATGTCAATTACTTGAAAGTGTTTTCGCAACCACAGATGCGCCTGTCTCGCTGTTTCCACGCATGTCTCATTTTCCCAATCCATGCCAGAGTACAATAACACTTTTGGATGAAAAGGCCCATCTGTATCTATCATGGGACTTAACCATTGTTTCATATCTTCTACATTTTCTGGGAGAGAAAACCATGTAGAATTTACCAAAACGCAATCACTTGGCATTTGTAGTTGTAATTCTTTAACAAACACACGTTCAAATTCCGTGATATGAACGCTACCACTTTTTATATCTGCCCCCTTAGACCAATACCTAGACATCTAATGAATCTCAACACCATGAGAGGACAACTGACCCAACACGTTTACCGTATCCCGTTCAAATGTCCCAATCGAGTTTTTAAATAGTTGAAAGTTGCGTAACAGTTTAGGTCTAACACTATTGTACTTCTCGACCTTTTCTTCGTGCGTTAATTGATGCCATTGTTCTAGGTTGCTAACAATGATAGCAAACCGTTTCTTGAGGTCACGTTCATTATCATAACTTTCATCAAACATTTCTGGGAAGGTTTCATAACCAAGATGCCTAAGATATCGCAGTGTACCCACACTACCAACAACCATGAATGGGTGTCTGTAAGCAATACATTTATATGTTTTCTCTGTGATGAACAACGAATGTGGGTCATCGCTGAAAAGTGTTTCTGAGACAAGACTGAAAAACGAATCCTTGTACATACTCGTAGTCATTAACCTGTCATCTTGGTTAACCTGTGCAGTTGTTGCGTCTGCAATAACAGTGTCTCTATTCAACCAGAATTTATACAGATATTCAATTTGAACATCGTGTGATAGAAAACAAACAAAGGATCCATTATTTCTGGCAGTGAATTGTGTTATATCACTTCCATTGTACATATTTTCTTTCCAAGGATTCTCTACTGGATGTTCTGTACAGTCGATGTTTGGCATATCATTTCTATTAAGGTAACTCACATAAGAATTATCATTGTTATATCCCAACCT
>Ga0307994_1000285_pt1 | contig 37327 bp, 34 predicted proteins | sample EllFjometagen261_FD_203171 | JGI IMG/M metagenome (GOLD analysis project Ga0307994, IMG submission 203171) | Marine microbial communities from Ellis Fjord, Antarctic Ocean - #261 | ecosystem: Environmental > Aquatic > Marine > Unclassified | place: Southern Ocean | collected 2014-11-02
AGTTGTCTGCTTGTGGCCCACCGAGGCGTTCGGCGATCAGCTTCTCGATGGCAACACCCATGAGATGACGCGACTTATGAGATCCGCCTACGCCGCCCGCTTCCACCTTGATCGAGAGTCGGGATTCGATGCCGGCTTGAGATGCCAGAGCGCTTCCGTCGATCAGCGGCGAGACCAGGAAGCCGCGCCCCCAGACCTGTTTGACATTGCTGTCGATTTCAGAAACTAGGTCGACGAACTGCTCGTCCGACATGCGACCGTCACGCACCACATCGTAGGAGTCGAGCCGCTCACGGTATCGCAGGTAGGGGTTCTGCTCGCCTTCGAGCGCTGCGGCGTTCAGCCCGGCCGTTTCTACGCTCAAATCGTGACGCCGGTGGCTGCGTTGAATTCGTCGATCATGCCGTCCCACTGGTCAACGAGTGGGCGCAAGCTGTTCCACCAGCTCTGCTCGCGTCGTATTTCGAAATCAGGAATGTCGACGCCTTGCTGCTCGACCCAGGTGAAGTAACCAAGATTGAACACCCGGTTGCGTTCAGCCGGGCCCATTTCCATGGCCTCCGTCGGCAATCCCATCAGGTGCGTATCGAAGGTCTCCGCGGCGTGAGTCTCGTCGAACCCGCCAGCGAAATGGGTCGCCATAATGCGTTCGCGATCGGAGTTGTACAGATCGCTGCCGTCGGTCGCAACCGACATGATCACGTCGTCGGAGCCAAGGCCCCACTGTTTGGCGGCCGTGATCGCTGCGAGCGTGTTGCAGATCGATGAGTAGCCCATGTCAACCAGAGCGTTAACGAGTTCGGGTGCAACGCCACGTTCTGCCAGAACATGCTTGCCAGCCGGGGTGTTGAAGAGAACATCGAGGCGGTTCGTTGAATTGTCACTGACGCCAACAATGAGGTCGGTGTTCGTCACGTTATGGATCAGTGGAATGTGCTTATCGCCAATGCCTTGGATGTTGTGGTCGCCAAAACCGTTGTGCAGCATTGTTGGGCACTCGAGTGCTTCGACACCCACGATGCGAGCGCCGTACTCGTCCTTCAGGTAGTCGCCAGCACCCAATGTGCCAGCAGACCCAGAGGCAGAAACAAAGGCAGCAAGGTTGCCAGGTCGGTCCGCAGTGACGTGTTTGAACACTGTCTCGATGGCGGGACCGGTTACTGCGTAGTGGCCGAGATGGTTCGAGAACTCGCTGAACTGATTCAGGATCACATTGGCAGGATCCAAGGACAGCTCATTACACGCGTCATAAATCTCTTTAACGTTGCTCTCGGTCCCGAACGTCTTGATGATGTCTTCTTCGGGATCTGTGGTCCACCGCTCGAGCCATTCGAAACGCTCACGACTCATGCCTTCGGGCAAGATCGCCACGCCTCGACAACCCATAATCTTGCTGATGGCGATACCGCCACGGGCGTAGTTCCCCGTTGATGGCCAGATCGCACGATTGTTGATCGGATCGAATCGGCCAGTCACGAGACGTGCAGCAAGACACGAGTATGCCGCCAGGACCTTGTGGGCGCGGATCATCGGGAAGCGGTTACCGAAGGCCAGCACGATGCGGGCATCGACACCGGTTAGCTCCGATGGCAGTTCGATATGGGTTGGAACGTCGGTGAAACCGGGATAGTTCTCGCCAGCTTGATCGGCATGCTCATTGAACCAGTGCACTCGAAACAGGTTCGTTGGGTCCGGCGCGTCCTTGTCGATGCTGGCAAGCTTCTGCTGAATCGATGCTGGGATCGTCGACGGGTCTCGGAGCTGCGCAAATGTTGGCAGCAAAATACCGTTCTTGCGGAACCGGGTGATCGCATTGTCATAGGACGTCTGTCCGTCGGCCGCGAACTCACCGAAAACGGCAAGATTTGATTCGACAGGTGCTGTCTGATTCGACATAAGAACAATGGCTTCCGGTTGCGTGGCTTAACAAAAAGTAAAGAAGACAAATCCTAGACGCCCTGGCGCCCCTTGGCTATGCCACGCCACGGACAACGCTGCTTTTTCAAAAAACGTTTATCCACCAGGGTGACGAAAAACACCTAACCCGCCTCCCAACAAGCGTGTGACCTTACGGGTAGTCCGCTCCTCCGGCAACACCGGAATTCGATGCCTTGCTAATGCGTCTGGGAGCGCGCTGCCATGGCTGTAAGGGCGTCGCCGGTCAGGCGGCACGGCAGCCAATCACGCTTGATTTCAGCATCGACATTTTCGTAAAATTCGATCGATGGCGTGTTCCAGTCCAAGACTTGCCAGTCCACGCGGGCGAACCCTCGCTCAACTGCGATCTTTGCCAACTCGGCCAGCAATGCACCCCCATACCCGCCACCACGATGGTCAGGTTGCACATAGAGATCCTCGAGATAGATACCCGGGACACCCTTCCAGGTGGAGTAGCTCTGGAAGAACAACGCCATGCCAACAGGGGTGCCATCGGCTTGACCGATCACGCACTCGAACGGTGGGCGGTCGGACTCCATCTGTGCACGGATCGAAGCCGGCGTGGCCTCGACAGCGTCGGGCTCCTTTTCGTATACGGCGAGCTCATAGATGAAGCCGTGAATGGCCTCGGCGTCGTCGGAAGTTGCAGCTCGGATCGAAAACGTCATGCCCCGACGATACGCCACCAGCCATGAGGCTGGCGACGCTGCTGCCCCATTTCCCTCGCCGTGATGGAGGGGCCACGAGAATGAGAATGGCTACTAAGGCACCGTGATAGCCCGCCTAGCGCCGACCCGCATTCCCAAGCCCGACGGCTCGGCAGCGATGTTCTTGTTTAGCTGTCGGCCAGGCCGAGCTCGCGGCGTCGTTGCAGGATGTAGTCCGGAAGATGTGCCCGGCCGTAGTCGAAGCCGATTCGCAGCAACGTGTCGAGCAACTCGAGCCGCCCTCCATCAAACTTCCACGGAAGTGCCATATAGATCGGCATACCAAACACCCGAAGCCTGTCGAGCTGTGAATAGACCGAGTCTTGATAACGACGGCGGTCTTCCCACGCCCAGTCAGCCGGGCCGAAGCCCGTGCCGGGGTCAATGATGATCTGTGACTCGGCGACACCTGCATTGGTGATGCGGGTCAAGGTCTCTTCGAACCACCCAAGCATGACGTCCATCGGGTCACCTTCGACGAAGTTCCTGGCCTTGGGGTCGATGCCAGACAGGAACGGCAACACCACCGGCACTCCTCTATCGGCCGCCAAGGCAACCATGTCTGGGTTCTGCAGCCCGTCTGCAGCATTCATGAAGTTGGCGCCGGCATCTAACGCTCGTTCCATGATTTCGGGTTGCCAGGTGTCAACCGAGAGTTCGACACCGAGCTCGGCGATCGTTTGGATCTTGCCGTCAAGACGGCTCCACTCTTGTTCGAGCTCTACCCGCTCGGCGAACTGCGTCGACCCTGCACCACCAAGATCGATACCCACACAACCCTGTTCGATGAGCAGGTCGGCACGCGTGCGGGCTGCCTCGACCGTCTCGGCTATCGAGAAGTCTGCGAGCGAATCGGGCGAGGCGTTGATGACGCCGTGGAGCTTCATGTGGTTGTCCTTAACAAGAGGCCAGAAACGTGGCTACCCAAAACATTGGGATATGGCTTGGGGGCGGACCTCTGGGAAACGAGGATATTCCAGCACGCACAAAAGGCCCGAGTCGAAGACGCCCCTGGGTCAGTACGATTCGCATCTGTGACCAACATCGAGGACGACCCAATCCTGGCCCGACGGGCGCAACTCAGCGCTGCAGCCGACGTAGGTAAGCGACTGGGATACTCACTCTTCGGCATCGCTATGGTCGCCTTTTTTGTTGGCCTATTCACGAACTTCAACGATGTTTGGGGCTGGATCGTGATGGGCTCGTTGATCACTGGGTCGGTGCTGCTGCTGCCGGCAATTATCATTGGGTATGCCGTCAAGGCTGCCTATCGAGACGACCTAGGGCTCGACTCGGGCCACTAGCCGAACATATCTTAGGCCTCGGGTGTGCAGTCCTCTGGGGGTGCCCCGCTGCTAGCCCCTGTTGACGATTTCGGGCTAGAACCGCCAGCACGGACCGAACCAGCCAATCATCCCGTCAGCCCAGTGGCGGCGCTATGTCGATGGCTTCATCAGGGAGGTTCCCAGCGACGATGTCGGGTAAGAATTCTCGCAACCGGGCTGGCAGCACAGGCGTATCTGAAGCCAAGAGATCCTCGAGTGACCACCACTCGGCTCCGGTGAACGCTGCGGCTTCGAGAAACTCAAGATGTTTTGGCTGCCACTCACCACCGTCGCACCAGGCAACATGGATCTGCTCGTCGCTCTCGAAGTGGTACCCGCCAAAGTCGAACTCGACGTATTGTTTCCACACAACAGGGCCAATTTCGGCGTTTTCGATACCTGTCTCTTCGTACAACTCTCGGGCCACAGCCGTTGCGCTGTCTTCGCCAGGGTCGATGCCGCCACCGGGTATTTCGAGCCAGGGCCGCTTGGAGGCGTCAGCGGGGTCACGCCCATTGATCAGAAAGATTCGTCCTTGCCGATCGAGCACTACAACTCTCGCCGCCGGGCGCCTCAACGTCCACATGGCATCGAAGCTAGCAGAGTGCGGAAGAATGCCGGTTTTGTGTGTCGACGGACTACCCGCAGGGCCTCAGCCTTATCGGGAACGCAAGAACCCCCGGGGCCTCGAACCTAATCAGCTCCAACAGAACGAGGAGCCAAGCGACGAACGAGCGGGTTACCAGCGAGCGGCGATGAACGGTCGTTGACACCTGCGGTATGTGCCCTTTCGCACGCTGCTAACGCGCTGGGGCAATCGCTCGTGACCAAGCGCCCAATACCGCCCCAAATACGGGACTAGCGACAGAGCAGACTAGGTCGACTGGTAGTTGCTAGTTCGAAAGCTAGTTTTTTAGCTAGCTAGTCGAGACTAGCCGTGCTAGTCTGAGAAAACTGCTGGGAACTAGTGCATCATAGCTAACGAAGCTATGATGAGCTACTTCTCACCCTAGACAAGCAGGCAAGTCACTTTCGACTAGCAAGCTCGGCTTTAGGGAGCAGTGCACGTGAGAACCCCGTTGCTCTACAAAGCAATGGCCCTTGTGTGCACAGCGCTAGCGGGTACACCGACTACTGCGGGTCACCTATGGAAGTTCTAGAAGCAATCGAGCATGCCGAGTCCGACTTGGCTATCACGCTCGATGAACTGCGCATGGCCAAGGAGCTGCTGGCTGCGCTAGAGCAGGACGCCAAGAAGATTCGGATCGAAATCGTTGGCCTGAAGTCCTATGCCAAGCGCCAAGGTCTCACGGCCCGCCCCGAACCAGGCGCCGAGGTCGTGCCGATCTCGGCCAACATTGACCTGTTTCCAAGCACCGGCCCCGACCTCGAGACCATGTCACGTAGCGATGCTGTCCTCAGCGTCATGCAAGCGATGCCAGGACCCGTTGATCGCAACACGGTCCACGAACACCTGGCCGATGCTGGCCGCGTCGACACCATCGATGACATCAGCCTGACACTGAGCGGCTTGAAACGATCCGGCCGCGCAACAAAGCTCGGTCAAGGCCTGTGGCAGGCTGTCGAAGACATCGCCACCGCCGAAGTCCGCTAACACTCACCGGAGATCTGGCCCTTGGTGCAGCGCCCAGATCTACGGACCCAGCAAGCGTGTGCCCTTGCGAGCAGAACGCCTGACTGCCGTTGCACAACAGCGGCATTCTTCAACACCTTGCTAGAAATCGAGGTCGACGCAACCTCGGCTGCCACCGCCATTGCCAAGATCACCGTCGAAGACGACGCCGTCGAGGTAGCCGCTGCCAGGATCCTCTGTGTCGAACCAGCGATCGAGTGCATCGGCTAACGCCTCCGCCTCGGTTTCCAAGATGTCAGGTTGAGCGAGCAGGTTCGCTTCGGCCTCGGTTGAGATGAACATCGCTTCGGTCAGGATCGAGACAATGTCTGGTGTGCGCCGTAACACGCCGTACAGGTCGGAGCCTTCGTCGTTCTGGCGCCACGCCACCCCAAAGGTGCCGACGTTGCCCATCCAGTCTGCTTCGACATTGGCAAATGCTGTTTGTATATCTTCGAACACAATGCCGCCCAGGCGGGCTGACTCTGGGTCGTCGAACTGCACGAACACTTCAGTGCCAGCTACCGGGAACGGTTCGGGGAATCCACCATTGTGATGGATGGACACAAACACTCGCGGTGCCAGCGCGTTCGCTAGTTCGGCTCGCGCCTGGATAGCGACTCGATGGTCGCCATACCGGGTGAGTTCAACGGCGTAGCCCCGTGTCAACAACTCGGCTCGAAGCAACTCGGCGACCAACAGGTTGACGGTCGACTCTTTCAAACCGTTCGGACCAACAGCGCCGGGCTCTTCGCCGCCGTGGCCGGGATCAATGAGCACATCGAGCGGCCCTGTGATCGCCAGGCCGCCACGTATCGAAGCGAGGTTATAACAAGGAGTGACCACGAGATAGGTGTCATCAGTGATGCCCCGAACTGGCACAACCACGCCTGACTGGGTACGCACAGCCAGCACGTCACCTGCATAGTCAGACGGTGGAAGATCATCCTTTTCACCGTTCTCGTCGAGGGACTGATCGGCAGCGGATATAGCCGCCGCAGTCGGCGTGGCTGTCACACCGACTATCGCCGTCGCTCTAGGAACGTCGCCACCCGCCGGCAAAGGTGTTGGTGACACCGATGGGGAGGCGGTTGGGGTGGGGGAAGCTGGCGTTGGTGCTGCGGCAGGAGACGGCTGCGGCACCGAGGTAGTGGTGGGGGCGATAACCACCGCTGTTGGCGCACTAGTCCCAGCCGGCGGAACGTCGACACCTTCCTGAACTTCGACTCGCGATGTGGGCGCCTCGTTGGAATCGACTGTTGTGACCGCACCCGATTCTGACCCAGGAGTGCACCCCAGAAGCAGGATCGCGACAAGCGCAACTAGACCGAGCACTCGCATCGCTACACCGTAGGTTCCGATGCCAGTAGATCCGCAGCAGCAACCTCTTATTGGCGACTCCCATAGCCGAAACGTTCCGTCCACTCCCACGCTCCCAGTCTGCTACCAGGGTGCCGATACGCAACACCGGCATTCTTCAGCACCCGGCCAAGTGTGACGACGCACACCTATCTTGTCGATGCCCACCGTCTGAGACTGCGCATCGGCCCGATATCATTTCCGGTTCGCGAAATCGAGGTTGTGTGACTCAGCAGGAACGTCCAGATCGTTATCTCTACGAATGGCAACTCGACGCGTTGACTGCGTGGCTCGCCTGCGGACGCCGGGGTGTAGTCGAAGCTGTCACCGGCTCCGGTAAAACCGACATGGCGCTTGCGGCCATTGCCGACGCTCATCGGCGCGGCATCTTCGTGATGGTCGTCGTGCCGACGCGGGTCTTGATCGCTCAGTGGCATGAACGCCTGGACCGCGCATTCCCTGATCTCACGATTGGCCGACTGGGCGACAGCAAACGCGACCAACCCGACCAATGCGACGTTCTCGTCGCCACTCGGCACTCGGCCGCCAGCCAACGCCCTGCGCCTGCAGAGGGCGAGGGTGGGCTACTTATCGCCGACGAATGCCATGGCTTTGGTGGTGGCGTCCTGCGGAAGTCTCTGATCGGTGACTACAGCGAACGTCTGGGCCTGACCGCCACGCTCGAGCGCAGCGACAACGCCATCGAACGGGTAATCCTGCCGTACTTCGGTGGTGTCTGTTTCCGTTACGATTTCGCTGCAGCTATCGAAGACGGCGTCTGTGCTCAACCACGAGTCGCCTTCGTTTCTGTTCCGTTGGAAAATACGGAACGAGTGGAATATGTAGCTACCGAGCAGCAACTCGTTGATGCCCGTGGAGTGCTGCGGGCTATCCCGAAGATGCCCAGCAACTTCAGCGACTTCTTGTCATCGGTTGCGCACCTGGCCGATAAGGACGCGGGCGAACACGGACGAGCGGCCCGCGAGTATCTCGATGCCCTCGGCAAGCGCCGAGAGATCGTCGCTAACTCCACCGCCAAGTACCAGGCGCTCACCGTGCTGGCGCCAACCATCCGCGATGCAGACGGCGCACTCGTGTTCACCGAGACCGTCAAGGCCGCTAACCACGCCATCAACCGCCTCGATACCGAACTGGATATCGAGATCATCACCGGCGACACACCACGGTCGGCCCGGGAGAGCATTCTCGACCGGCTCCGGACCGGCAACCTCGATGCCGTCGCCGCACCTCGGGTGCTCGACGAAGGCGTCGACGTTCCGAACGCGAACCTTGGTGTTGTCGTGAGCGCAAGCCGTACTCGGCGTCAGATGATTCAGCGCATGGGTCGGGTATTGCGCCGCAAAGACTTCGGCACCGGCGCTCGGTTTGTCATCCTGTTTGCTGCCGACACCATGGAAGACCCCACAACGACAGAAGACCGTGACGGCTTCCTCGACGAGATCGAAGCAATCTCGGACCGAATTCATGTCTTCGGTGTTGCCGACTTGGACCGAGTCGAACCATTCTTGGACTGGAATGGACCCGCCGAGGTGCGGGATCCAATCCGGATCGACTCGACGCGTATCATGACCGTCGAAAGCGACCGCTGGGACATCATCAAGGGAGACGACGGCGATGCCAACGTCGCCCGAGACCTCGAGCGCGACATCGGCACCGAGGCGATGTACGCCCGGCTCCACTACTTGATGTGGCCCGATCAGACCTGGCTTCACGCATGGGTCGGCAAGCGCGTTGCCGACACGCCACGAGAGAAGCCCGAAGATATGCCGATCTACCTCGAGATCGAAAAGCTCCCCATGCCCGAGCTCGCCAAACCAAAGCCCAAGAAGAAACGTCTTTCAACCGGCGAGTCACCCGTGCGGGTCGTGACCCTCAGCGCAGGCTTCGCCGTCGAATGCACCGGTTGTGGAACGCTCTCGTCTGCCGTCAAGTTCAAATGGCAAGCTATGGACCAGACGGTCGAGTGCACCTGTTCAGAGTGGTAACGCCCTATTTGTAGTCCGACGTTCTTCTTTGAGTCGTCAACATCTTGTGACCGGCCTCAACAGAGACGTGTGCCAAACAAAGCCATCAAGACCGGTCTCACAAACGACAAAGACCTAAACGCCAGCTGGCAACTCAAACGTCACCCGACCACCAGGCCCCGCCTCGGCCCAAACACGGCCACCCTGCGCCTCAGCCAACCCCCGCACGACAGCCAGCCCAAGACCAGCGCCACCATGCGCCCGTGTCCGGGCAGCATCTGCGCGTTCGAATTGCTCGAATGCCTGGTCGACGAAATCGGCATCAAAGCCGGGACCATCGTCACTGACCGACAACGTTGGCTTCGGACCTGCGTCGACGATCACGCGTACGTGGCCATCTCTTGGCGAATGACGAATGGAGTTCGTTAACAGATTGTTGATCATGCGTTCCGTCTCGGCACGCGCTGCGTGCACAGGCACAGGGCCATCTGACTCGACGCTTACCAATACGTCGTGTTTCAGTGCCAGTGGCACGATGGCCCCGACTGCGATCTCTGCAACCTCGACAAGGTCCAGCTCTTCGATGTGGAGGCAGAGTTGGTCGGCGTCGAGTTTGCCGATCACAAACAGGTTCTCGACGATCGCTTCGATGGACCGCAGGTCATGTTCGATCGAGTCCAGATAACGCTCGGGGTCCGGCGCCATGCCATCTTGCAGCGCCTCGACGGCAGCTCGCATGGCAGTCAGCGGCGTGCGGGCGTCGTGGCTTAGCGAGGACAGCATGAACTGCCGCTCACCTTCCAGACGTGTGCGCTCGATGGCGGCTTGCTCGATCTTGTCGGCCATGGAGTCGAACGCAAAGCCAAGCTCACCGAGCTCGTCGGTGCGATCAATGCCGGTACGAGCCGACAGGTCGCCTGCGCCAACGATCTTGGCCGCCTCGGAGATCCGGCTCAGGTCGCGCAGCAGAGGACTACTGAGAAGATTGACCAGCAGCGCAGCCAACGTGGTTGCCAACGCTGTCAGGATCACAACGAACTGGGTGTCGTGCGACGATGTGAACATGGACGCCGCACCCCAGATGGTGGTGGACCCAACAACAAGCGGGCCAGCAATACTCATTGCGAGGATCCGGCGGTTCAGAGATCGACGGGTCAGGGCGATCAGCGACAGCCCGACGACAAACACGGCCGCTGCGATCGCGGTGTACATCGAGACCAGCCGGTTGCGCTCGCCGCCCGACGGGGCCATCACGAACTCGGTACCAATGAACGCTGCGGCTGCGGCGGCAGCGGTCAAGGCACCAAATGCTGCGGCGATCCGGAAGAGCTTCACGACTCGAACCTGTAACCAACCCCGTACACAGTCAGGATGTGGTCAGGTTCTGAAGGGTCGTTTTCGAGCTTCTGCCGCAGGCGCCTCACGTGCACCGTCACCGTGGCGGGATCCTGCCACTCAGCCGACGAGTCCCACACGCTCTGCAGTAGTTCGTCGCGCGATACCACCCGATTCGGATTGCCAAGCAGGAACGCCAACAACTCGAACTCCAAGCGAGTCAGATCGACTTCGGCACCCGAGCGCTCGACTTTCCGTCGGTCAAAATCGACACTGACATCTGCGAATTTCGTGATGGTCGGGCGGCTCTGGTCGCCCGATCGGCGCAAGACGGACTTGACTCGGGCCGCCACCTCGCGAGGCGAAAAGGGCTTCACGACATAGTCATCTGCGCCGAGTTCAAGTCCGGCGACTCGATCCTTTTCATCGCCGAGTGCGGTCAACAAGATCACCGGCACATCGCTGGTACTGCGAGCATGGCGCAGCACCTCGAGGCCGTGTTTCTTGGGCAACATCAAATCGAGCAGCACAAGATCCGGAGCACACGCATCGAGTTTGGCCACCGCTTCCTCGCCATCTGCGGCTTCAACCACGAGAAAACCATCGCGTGTGAGGTACTGGGCGAGCACCTCGCGCACCATTGGCTCATCGTCCACCACGAGCACGGTTTGGGTACCAGTCATTTTTCAAAGCTATTGGACACAGCAATCGGGTGAACGCCGCCGCGGCAATGTTTCTACGTCTGTAAGAACTGAGCACGAGCACCAGCGCGCCTTTGACAGCTGGCCAAGAAGGTTTCGGTCGTTGCACCGGATTCGTCCCGCTGCGACCAAGCCAACGCAGACAAGACCCAGTTCTTACGCACCATTTGGACCCAACCGAGCACGTGTTGTGTCCGGTGTCACAACAAATGAAACCTTTGCCCGTAAGATCGCTCTTCGGTTTCTGAAAACCTTTTTAGCATCGAAGCAAGGCTTTGACCTACTCTCCGTGAGGTCAAAACGTCGAGCTGCTATTGGCTCGGTGTTCGAGGGGTTTACAAGCTCATTTTGGGGGATTTGCATATGGCAATGCTTGATGTCTCTGACATCACGGTGCGCTTCGGCGGCATCGTGGCGTTAGACGGCTTATCATTCTCGATCGAGGAAGGCCAGATCTGTGGCCTTATCGGTCCGAACGGCGCTGGTAAAACCACGCTGTTCAACGTGGTCAGTCGTATCTACGACGCGGCCGAGGGTTCGGTGACGTTCGACGGTGAAGATCTGCTGGCATTATCGCCACACCAGATCAGCACCCGTGGGGTCTATCGCACCTTCCAGAACCTGGCGTTGTGGCCCGGCATGACAGTGCTCGAAAACGTCATGGTCGGCGGTCACGCCAACACCGAAGCTGGATTCGTTAAATCGATGTTCAAATTCGGCAACAAGGCTGAGGAGGAAATGCTCCGTGAAAAGGCTTATGCAGCGCTCTATGAGCTCAACCTGCATGAACATGCCTTCCATCCAGCAGCAGGCCTGCCGTTCGGCACGCTCAAGCGCGTCGAGCTCGCTCGGGCGCTGATTGGTGATCCCAAGCTCTTAATGCTTGACGAACCCGCCAGCGGCCTGACCCACAGCGAGGTCGATGATCTCGCCGCCGACATTAGGGCGCTTCGCGACAAGTACAACCTGACGGTTCTACTGGTCGAGCATCACATGCGAATGGTCATGGCAATCAGCGAAAAGATCGTAGTCATGAACTTCGGCAAGAAGATCCAAGAGGGCGACCCCGATGTTGTACGAAACGACCCGGCCGTGATTGCCGCCTACCTCGGAGGAGAAGCAGCATGAGCGAAAATATTCTCGAAGTCCGAGATCTACAGGCCAGCTACGGCCAAGTCGATGTTCTACGCGGTGTGGCGCTCGAAGTAAAGACTGGCGAAGTATGTGTGATCCTCGGCGCCAACGGCGCCGGCAAGACCACAACACTTCGTGCGATCTGCAATATGCCGATCGTGTCCTCCAGCGGCTCAGTCACGTTTGCTGGTGAAGACATCTCGAATGGAGATACCGGTGGAATCGTGGCCCAGGGAATGGCACATGTCCCCCAGGGTCGAGGCACCTTCCCCGAGCTCTCCACATTAGAGAACCTGCAACTTGGCGCTTATGTCCGTAAGGACAACGAAGTTGAGGACGACATCGACCGCTGGTTCCAGATGTTCCCTGTGCTCAAGGAGCGCAAGGATCAAGCAGCCGGTTCACTTAGTGGCGGCGAGCAGCAAATGCTCGCCGTATCTCGGGCGCTGATGTCGCGGCCCAAGCTGCTGCTGCTCGACGAGCCTTCGCTCGGTCTTGCGCCGATCATCATCGAAGACCTGTTTGGCACGTTTAAGCAGATAAACCAAGACGAGGGCACCACAATGCTTATTGTCGAGCAGAACGCAAACCTGGCGCTCAGCATTGCGCAAAGCGCTTATGTACTCGAAACCGGATCGATTGCTCTCAGCGGGCCCGCCGCGCAGCTACGAGACGATCCCGCAGTGCAGGAGGCATACCTCGGTGCATAACAACTCTTCATACCGGTCAACGAAAGGACGCATAGCGCAGTCATGACACTCTTTCTTCAACGCATCATTGATGGGCTCCAGAACGGCGCCATCTATTCGGTGGTCGCCATTCCCATGGTGCTCATCTTTAAAGCAACCACGCTGATCAACTTCGCCCAAGGCGAGTTGGCGATGATCGGAGCTTTCTTTGCATTCGTGTTCGCCGTGCAGGCGTTCAGCATGCCCATTATCTTGGCGACGATTCTTGCCATGGTCCTGGCGGCGCTGATCGGTATGGGTATCGAGCGCACCATGTTGCGTTCCTTTGACCCAGCCGACCATCTGCCCGTCGTGCTGATCACGCTCGGCGTGTTCTACATCGTCAATGCCTTTGCAGGCGACATCTGGAACTACCAGGCCCAGGCCGACGTTCCGAACCTGTTGTATGACCTGCCGCTCATAGGCGACTGGATGCAAGGACGATCTTCGTTCTTCACCAGCGAAACCAATAAGCTGGGCCTGCGTATTCAGCATGACTCGGTAGGCCTCGTCGGCGCTCTGCTCGTCATGCTTAGTGCACTTCACATCGTTTTGAACCGCACCAAGATGGGTCTGGCGTTTCGGGGCGTGTCCTCGAACACCGAGGCATCACGTCTGGTCGGCATCCGAGTTGGCCGCATTCTGAGCTTCGGCTGGGGATTGGCCTGCGCATTCGGCGCACTTGGAGCAATTCTGGTGGCACCTCGCATTACGTTGCAACCCAACATGATGCTGACCGTTCTGGTCTATGCCTTGGCCGCCGCAGCCTTTGGCGGCCTCGACAGCGTCGGAGGCGCCGCCCTCGGCGGCTTCGTCGTCGGCCTACTCAACAGCGTCATCCTTGGCTACGTCTCTGACGTTGACCGACTCAGCAGCCTGACGGCCGCACCACTTCTCTTCCCCGTAATCTTGCTACTGGTCGTCTTGTGGTTTAAGCCAACAGGCATGTTCGGTACCAAGTCAGTCGAAAGGGTATAGCCCATGCCTTACAAATTTAATAGCGGTAGTGCAGAGCATCGCATGTATCGGTTGGTTGGCTACGGCCTGCTGATCGTGCTCATGTTGCTCATACCGTTCATTCTTCCTGAGTTCCAGGTCACCCGCCTGAACCGGGCTATGGCTATGGCGGTCGCAATCCTTGGTTTTAACCTGGTCATTGGTTACAGCGGGCTCTTTGCCCTGTGCCAGAGCGCATTTATTGCGCTCGGTGCGTTCACATCCGCCTCGCTGATCATGGATCATGGATGGGATTACTGGATGACGATCCCTGCCGGCATGTTCGTGTCCTTCTTGATAGGCCTGGCGCTGGGTGTGCCAGCGCTTAAGATCAAGGGCTTGTATTTAGCCATGTCCACAGTGGCCTTTGCCGCAGCCTTCCCCAGTTTCACGAAGCTTGAGTTCTTCGGTATTCCGGAACGGACAGGTGGCGCCAACGGCCGTGAGATCACTGAGAAGCTGAACCCGCCAGACTGGATGCCGATCTTCGACGTGACTGAACCCGGAAGGTACCGTTACTTCCTGATCGCCGGACTCGCACTGTCCGCCTTCTGGGTGGTTGGTAACCTGGTTAAGAGCCGTCCCGGCCGTGCCATTATCTCGATCCGAGATAACGAGATTGGTGCTGCTGTTAGCGGTGTCGAGCTTCGCCGCTTCAAGGTCCTGAACTTCGGGCTCAGCGCTGCTATCGGCGGCCTGGCCGGTGTTATGTGGGCCATGAACTCGGGCTTCGTAGCCGAGCAAGACTTCACCTTCGTGCTTATGGTCGACCTACTCGTGGGCTTGGTTGTTGGCGGTGTTGCCACCGTCAGTGGTGCTGCTGTCGGCGCCATCGTCGTGGTGTTTGGTCGATGGATGGTTCAGACCTACTTCAACTACTCGCTGTTAGCGGTCATCTGGATGGTCGCCGTCGTCGCTTTGGCGCTCCGTCTGGCCCGACAGCAAGTCACAATGCAAAAGAAGATCCTTGCCGGTGCCGGCACGCTAATTGTTGGCTGGGGTCTTGGCCTTGCACTCTTTGCTGCGGTCGATATGCCAGGGCTCTATCAGCTCAACGGTGACGGTCCGCTGTCGCAGGCCGTCTTCGGCATCGTGCTGATCGGCTTTGTCTTCTTTGCTCCGCAAGGCATTGTGGGTACCTGGCGAAAACTGTGGGTGCATGTTATTCAGATAGTGCCCGTACCACCCGCACTGCCAGACGGCGCCGAGATCCTTGTCAGAGACGTGGCCGCAACAAATGACTCGACTCAGGGTTAGGCCATAGTGACCCCTGACACACCCTTTAGCCCACATTGGGCTACGTTCTACCAGTCGATGCTCTGTTACTTAGAGCGCGAACAAACATCCCGTTCCGGGATCAATATGGAGGGAACCATATATGAGTAAGAATCTGACACGCCTGTTGGCGGTCATCTTTGCTATGTCGCTTTTTGCGACCGCCTGCGGAAGCGATGCTGCTTCTGAAGCCGCCGACAGTGGTACTGACACCGCTGAAGACGTGGCCGAAGAAGCAGAAGCAGAAGATGAACCCGAAGAAGAAGCAGAAGCAGAAGAAGAAGCAGCAGCAGCAAAAGAAGAAACTACCGGTGGTGCTGCCGACGAGGAAGAAACTGGAGCAGCGGTTGAAGATGCTGCTGAAGAAGAAGTCGAAGACGGTGGCGTTGTAACCACTGCGATCGAGGACCTCGAAGCGCTGTGGGCTGACCAGCGCGCTGGCATCGTCGCAGAGATCAAGGCTGCCGGTTACGGCGTCGACGGTGACATCCTTACCGGGCCTGGTGGCTGGACTGTCGATCTGAGCAACTGCCCAGACGATTGGTCAGACAATACAGGTGTTAAAGATGGTGTAATCACTCTCGGTCACACCACTGCACAGTCTGGCTCCCTTGCTGCCTATGGCAACATCGGTGTTGGTATGGATGCTCTCTTTGAGCATGTCAACGCAACCGGTGGCATTGGACCCGACGGCCTGCAGATCGAACTGATCATGAAGGACGACGCGTACGTTGCAACACAGACCCAGGAACTCGTTGCCGAGCTTCTGCAGTCACAAGATCCGTTCTACATCCAAACACTTGGTTCCCCAAACACCTTCGCGGTGCAAGGTACCTTGAACGAAAACTGTGTTCCACACCCAATGTCGATGACTGGTCACCAAGCCTGGGGCGACCCAGACAACAACCCTTGGACCACCGGTCTTCAGCTTTCCTACGCCACCGAAGCGCTGCTTTGGGGCAGCTGGATCGAAAGCAACCTCCCAGCAGGCGCTTCAGTAGCGGCTCTTGTTATGGACAACGACTTCGGTCTTGCCTACGAACAAGGCTTTGCTGACTACGCTGAACAATCAGATCACATTGGTGAAGTCACCTTCGTGCGTCACGACCCGGCAGCAGCAACGCTGACCAACGAAATGACCACGCTCGCAGCAGCAGGCGCAGACATTTTCATTGCGATGACCGCTGGTAATGCGTGCACGCTCGTTGTTGACGAAGCTGCCCGTACCGGCATCAGCGAGATAGCTACCGCTACCTTTATGCCATCGGTATGCAAGTCAGTATCGGCCTACATGGCACCTTCTGGTGACGACTCTAACGGCTGGTGGGTATTCGGTGGTGGCTGGAAAGACAGCACCGATGCACAGTACGCAGATGACAGCTACATCGCTTGGATGAACAACCAGATCGACGCCGCAGGTCTCGATAACAATGTTTCACTTATCGCAACTGGCTATGGCCAGTTCGGCTGGCCAGCAGTGCAGACTCTGCGGATCGCTGCAGAGCTTGACGGTGGTCTCACACGGACCAACTTCATGATTGCTTTGCGCTCATTGCGGATGACTCATCCTGCCTTGCTTGATGGCATTAACTTCGGTATGAACGGCTCAGCGGATGCGTACCTGGTAGAGGGCTCAGACCTCAGCCAGTTCGACGCTGCTGGTCAGTCATGGATTATTCAAGGTGGAGTAATCGACCTTGACGGTAAATCCTCAAACTGCCCATGGGTTTCTGGCGAAGGCTGCTAATCCTGCCCTAGCCATGGGTTAGTAAACATTGGCTAGAACATTTCGACGAGAGCCGGTGCCTTCGGGCACCGGCTCTTCTCGTTTTGGGTCGTGGCTTAACCTTTGCCACTACGAACTCCCATGGCGGGTATGGCGTGCAGCACGCTGTCGCCTCGATGAGCTGACGGCCGGTCGGACATGACCAACAGCGGCAATAAGGGCGGTGAATCTGCCAAGTCAGAGGAGTTCTGCGGTAGTCGGTGCAATCGGAGGAGCCGAGGCTCTGGACGAAGCCGACAAGATCGCGGACAGCGGAGTCGAAGCCTTACGCATCGCTGCCGAACTCGATCGCGGCCTGAACCCCACCGGTTAGTTGAGCTTTTGGCCATCCGGCAAACCCTCCTCGAACGCATTCCGCTTGTCTGCGCCGAGCCATTGTCGCTTGCGCGTTCATTACCGTGGGACGTAGGAACCACGTGGGTTTGGTCGAAGCGTTCTGGAAGCACTTGAATGGTGCGCTGATGGAACTGTTCGTACAGCGGTGTTTTGATGGAATGTTCACCGGTGCGATCTATGCATCACTCGCGTTAGCGATCGTGATGATCTACCGCTCAACCGGCCTCTTGAACTTCGCCCAAGGCGAGATGGGTTTGATGGGCGGTTATGTAACGCTGACGCTGCTCTCGCCAACAGGCGCGGCAGGTATTGGTATCCCTATCGCAGGTACGGCATTTGCGTCGCGATGGATACCGCTGCACCCCTGGCCAGCGTGGGCTGCGATCGTGGGGGCGGTGGCTTTCGGGGCCTTACTAGGGGCGGTGGTCGAACGTTTTATTATGCGACCGCTCACCGGCAGGTCCGCGCTGTCGCAGGTGAACGTCACCATCGGCTTGCTGATTCTGATAAACGGCATCGTGTTCCAGATCTGGGGTTCGTTCTCGCGTAAGGTCGAGAGTCCATTTCCGAACGAGGCGGCCGACTACTTTGGGATTCTGGGTGCTCGGTTGAGATACACCACCGTCGGGGTCTGGGCCACACTCATCGTGATCATTGTTTTGCTTACCCTGCTGATTCAGAAGACGAAAACCGGCCTGGCATTCCGAGCAATCACTAGCAACCGCGAGGGCGCTGCGCTAGTTGGTGTGCCGGTTAACAGAACTTTGACCATTGGTTGGGCCATCGCTTCCGCGATCGGGGCATTGGCCGCATCACTCGTTGGGGGTGCTGTCACGCTGAGTCCAATGCTTATGTTGAACCTGTTGATCTACGCGTTGGCCGCCGCGACCATCGGAGGCCTCGATAGCCCACGAGGCGCGATTGCTGGCGGTTTGATCATCGGTCTTACCCAGAGCCTTTCGCCGCCTTATCTGGGTATTCCCACCGAGCTGACGCTGTTGCCGCCGCTGGCGGCAATGGTCCTTGCGCTGGCGGTGCGACCCCACGGCTTGTTCGGCACCGTGCCGGTGAACCGAGTATGACAACTATCTCCAGCGAGCAGGACGCAATGGGCGCTTCGCCCGCCTTACCAGCCGCACGCATGAGCCGGATGTCGAAGATCGGCTTGGTCGTGCTGGCCATCACCGTGGCCATCCCTCCCTTCGTGGTGACCCCGTTGGAACTCACCAAGTTGTCTCGGCTCGTTGTGCTGGTGCTCGCTGTGTTGGGGGTGAACCTGCTCACGGGCTACACGGGCCTGATTTCGCTTGGTCATGGTGTCTTTGTGGGTGTCGGGGCGTTCGCAATGGCGAACCTGATCGATCAGGGCATGTCACTGTTTCTGGCTGGATTCCTGGCCACGTTGTTCACCGGTGCTGTTGGATTGGTGTTGGGCCTGCCTGCGTTGCGAGTTCGCGGGCTATATCTGGCGCTTGTCACGTTCGGCACCGCTCTCGCCTTTCCTCCACTTTTGCGCCGAATGGGCACCTTGACAGGCGGCGTAACTGGTCGCACGGTAGACAACGAAGCATTCGTTCCTCCATCGCTTCTTGGGCTTGACGACGACGTGCACATTTGGCGGTACGGCGTCTGCTTGGCAATCGTTGCGTTGTGGTTCGTCATCATCCGCAATCTGGTCAATAGTCGCATGGGACGTGCGTTACGGACCGTGCGAGACAACGAGCCGGCAGCGGCCACGTTTGGTATCAGTGTCCGTTATGCCAAGGCGGGCGCCCTCGCTATCTCGGCGGCCATGACCGGCACCGCCGGCGTGCTGCAATCTCTCTTGAATCCATACGTGAGCCATGCCGACTTCGACTCGTTCCTATCGCTGCGCCTCTACGCCTCTGCAGTCATTGGTGGTCTTGGAACACTGGCTGGTGCCATCTTTGGCGTAACAGCGTTGATTCTGGTCCCAACGGTAAACGGAGCGCTCGAACTGCTCGACAGTGACGCCATCGTGTTCGGTGCAGGACTCATCATCATGACGTTCATAGCCCCGACAGGGATCGCCGGATTGTTCAAAGCTCGAGATCGCGGGAAGTCTGAGTCGCTTTAGAGGGTTTAACCATGAAATGACACTCCAGCGACAGGCCCGACCTCGCCGACGGAAGGCCCTAGCAGTCCTGTGTTTGGCCGTTGCCGTTCTCGCATCGGCGTGCTCATCGAGCGGTTCATCGACTACTTCCAGCCGCGTGCTGGACAACGTGACTACAGCGCCGGTTTCGACCGTGACTCCGGCTCTGGTAGTCGTCGAATCCTCTGAACGCACCGCCACCGACGAGCAGGTGGAGATTGCTATCGACGTGTTCGTCGACAGTTCCACGAGTGTGAACGCAAGGGCTCTCGTCGAGGCGATCGCTGGCAATCGAAACGAACGCTGGGTGCCGTGGTTGATAGACCTGCTCCGAATCAACGTCTCAAACCGTGTTTCTCTACTGATCGGGAACACGCTCGAGGCGATCACTGGCATCGAGTCTGGGAACAGAGTTGCCAACATGAACAGCTATGGAAGTTGGTCTCACACTCGTGCGCTCGACGGCGGTGCCGGTTACGTCGACTTCAAGGCCACGCTGTACGAGCGCATCGACGGCGCCTTCGGTCCGCTGATTCGATCGGTCGTCGACCCAGTCGAGGTCGCTGCCATCCAGTGGGGCGGGGTCGGGCTAGGCGGCATCCCGGAACTCAACGACCCTGCTCGGGTACCTGCAGCCGAAGCAGACTGGATGGTCGATGACGAGATCGTCCTTGGCGTCATTGTTAATGACGAAGCCGTCGCCTATCCCCTGCGAATCCTGGCCCGCCACGAACTGGCGAACGACACCATCGGCGGCGAAGACCTAGCAGTGGTCTACTGCACGTTGTGTCGCAGCGCTCTGGTTTTCGAACGCGACGTTGCTGGCCAGAAGCTTGACTTCCTTACCAGCGGCCTGCTGTTGAATTCGAACAAGATCATGTACGACACCCAGACCGGAACCCTCTGGTCGCACCTGCGTGGCATCGGCATTGGCGGGCCGCTGCTCGGCACCAAGTTGGTTCTGCGTTCAGTGAATCATATGCGCTGGAGCGATTGGGTCGCCGAGAACCCCCAGACCGAAGTGCTCGAACTGCCGCGACCCATTTTCTTCGATATCCCCGACCGGCCACCAATCGCCTATGACTACACGCCTGGCGAGGCCTATCGCAGCTACTACGACAATCCCGACGTGTGGTTCCCCGTGCTCGATGTCCCCGGCATCTTCTCGATCAAGACCGAAGTCGTGGGTATCAGCCGCAACGGCGACAGCGTTGCCTTCGACGTCGCTGCGTTCAACGCACTGGAAGAGATAACCCAGATCGAGGTCGGCGGTGAACTGTTGACCGTCGAACCAACTGGTGTCGGCGTCCGAGTGTTCGATTCCGCTGGTGAGCGCATCCTCACCGAACAATCGTTCTGGTTCGCCTGGCACGCCAACCACCCCGACACCCGCACCCTCCACTTCTAACCAGCGACCCACGCCACTTTTACCTAAACCTGCGTACAACCTCCGGTACAACACGCACACCACATCTCATCCTTGGCAGCGGTTTGATGGGGGCTGGGTAACCGAGAGAGGCGCTGCGAAATTAGTCTGGTGAAATGACTGACACATCACGCCTTGGCGTGGCCATCATTGGGCTGGGAACTGTTGGACGACGGTTCATCGAGCAGTTCGCCAAACACGACGGCTTCAATCTGATTGGTGGCTTCGATGTCGGCGAAGCTGCACGGGCTGCGGCAGCAGACGACTTTGGAATCGCGATCTTCGAATCAGCAAATGAGCTAGTCGATAACCCCGGGGTCGACCTGGTATATATTGCGACGCCCCCGTTGTTCCACGAACAGTACGTCGATCAGGTCCAGGCTGCAGGCAAGGCAATCTTCTGCGAGAAGCCGTTGGGCGTCGACAACGATGCAACCCGGGCAATGGTCAATCGGATCGAAGCTGGTAGCGCCCCTGCGGCAGTCAACTATGTGTTCGGTGCCGCGCCAAGTGCCGTCGAGATGATCTCCCGGGTCACCAGCGGGGCGTGTGGTGATGTGCTGGGTGCTGACCTACGGCTGCACTTCTGCCGTTGGCCCCGTGACTGGCAGGCACAAGCCACCTGGCTCCGAGACCGTGACCAAGGTGGCTGGGTGCGAGAGGTCGTCTCGCACTACGTGTTTCTCGCCCACCGACTGTTTGGCCCGGCCACCATCCAGCAAGTCCACGTGGGCTATCCCGACGATGGCACCTCGGAACAGAGCCTGGTCGCGGTGCTCGATTGCGCCGGGACCACAGTGCGACTCGTTGGCACAAGCGACGCTGCCGGTGCTGACGAGGTCGAGTTCACGGTCAGAGGCTCTGACCGTTCGTTCCGGCTCACCAACTGGTATCAACTCAGCAGCGCCGCCAGCGATGGGCCATGGGAAGCAGTGCTGCCCGACGATGCGATCGCTCCCCCAGCCGCCTACGCCGCCCAACTAGGCCAGGTCGCTGCAATGGCCACGGGAAGCGATCATGTGCTGGCCACCTTCGCCGAAGCATTTGCCGTTCAGGAACTCGTCGAGGCGCTACTCGACCCATCTAGCGGCTCACAAGGACTCCACTGATGGACGTTCGTTCGCTGATGCGACGTTCGGCGACCTTCCACGCCGACCAACTCGCCGTGATCGAGGGCGACACCCGACTGACCTATAACCAAGCATGGTCCCGAGGGTTGCGCATGGCCAATGCCCTGCTCGCCCTGGGACTAGAGCCAGGCGACCGGGTGGCAGTGCTCGAAGACAACACGTACGAATCGGTCGACTTCTTCTGCGGAACCGCTGCAGCCAACCTGGTGCGGGTCCCGCTGTATCCCCGCAATAGCCGTGAAGCCCACCGCCACATGCTCGCCCACACAGGATGCCGTGCGGTCGTTGTTAGCCAGAGCCACGCCGAAGCCCTCGAAGGCATCGAAGCCGAAGTCGACTGCCTAGAGCACGTCATCGTTCGGGGTGATGACTACGAAGACTGGCTTGCTGGCTTTCCTGACACTGATCCCGACCCGATCGTGGAACAGGACGACTATTTCATCATCCGACATACAGGTGGCACAACTGGTCCGTCTAAGGGCGTGGCGTACACCCACAAGACCTGGCTCGACGCAGGCCGAGACTGGTTCTTCGCTTTCCCCCCAGTGCAGAAGGGCGATGTCTGCCAACACGCCGGGCCGATCTCTCACGGATCCGGCTATTTCTTTACACCGATCTGGCTCTGTGGCGGCGTCAACTTGCTGGTCAAGACGTTTGAGCCGTCCGAAGTCATCGAGACCATGGAACGCGAACAGGTCGCCTATGGCTTCCTGGTGCCAACCATGCTGAACGCCATCGCTCGCGAGGAGACCGCCACAAAAAGGGACTGGAGCCATCTGAAGGTGTTGCAGGTCGGCGGGTCGCCTATCGCTGACGACACGGCACTGCTAGCTCGCCAGGTCTTTGGTGATGTCCTGTTCCAGGGTTATGGCCAAACCGAAGCAGTACCCATCACCATGATGGGCCCGACCGAATGGTTCAGCACTGTCGAAGGATCGAACCCGCTTCGCTCGGCCGGTCGGCCGCTCCCCTTTGGTGATCTGGCCATCCTCCATCCTGATACGCAGCAGGAACTCGCTATTGGCGAGGAAGGCGAGATCGCCATCCGCTGCGATGGCCAGATGTTGGGCTTCTGGGACAACGATGCGGCCACCGCCGAGCGCATGCACGATGGCTGGGTGTTGTCGGGCGACATTGGCAAATTGGACTCGAACGGCTACCTGTATGTGCTCGACCGCAAGGACGACATGATCATCAGCGGCGGCTTCAACATCTGGCCAGCCGAGCTTGAGAATGTTTTGACCGATCATCCCGACGTCGTCGAAGCAGCGGTGTTCGGCGTACCCAACAAACGATGGGGCGAGAGCCCCTACGGCGTCGTCACCGTTACTGAGGATGCCACGGTGACAAGCGACGAGCTCATCGAGCTCTGCGCCGACCGGTTGGGCTCGTACAAGAAGCCAACCCATGTCGAGGTCACCAGCGAGCCGTTACCTAAGTCCCCGGTAGGCAAGCTCGCACGCAAACAGCTTCGAGAGCCCCACTGGGTCGGCCACGACCGTCGCGTTGCTGGTAACTAGCCGTGTTCAACCTACTGGCCGGCTGGGTCTTCATGTGGGCGTTCTACATCGTGTTGATGCGCGGATACTCGACACCGGACCCTGCCCGAGCTGCCGGCTACAGCTATCGCGGTCGAGTCTGTGACCGCTTCGGTCTGCTGCCGCCATCACGGGAACTCGTCGGCGTGATCCTGTGGACCCTCACCGGGCTCGGCTTCGTGGCAGGCATCGCATTTTTCCTGGTCGGCGACCGTTTCATCGGAATGGCACACGGCACCATGGTCGGCACATTCCTGCTCACGCTCTGGCGCGACAACCGGTGGCTCAAGCAGCAGCCTGGCTACCTGGCGGCCATCGAGGCAGCGAGCTCGGCTGATGACGCCAATCCCGAGAGCGACGCCGACGATCTCGACTGAATGTGCCAGTCAGCGATCAGGCAGGTGTGTCGATAACGGCTTGCGGCGTCATGACACCATCGAGATGTGTGGAATCGTTGAACGAGCGCAGAAACCAGCGTTCGTCGGTCAGCACCATGCGGTGGATCGAGCAGTTATCTGCCCCTACAAAGCCGTGCAACTGTCCACCAGTTGCGTGCGAACACAACGCAGCAATCACACCACCGTGGACGAAGCACACGATGTGTTGGTCAACGTGTCGGCCATGAATGCCGGTCAGAGCGGCCGAGGTGCGCTCGGTAAGTTCAGCATTGGTCTCGGCTCCGGGGACAACGCCCCACTCATAGGTTCGACGGAACTCGAGAGCGAGCGGATTCTCGTCGGCGAGCATGTGCCGGAAGAGGCCACCCTCCCAGTCGCCAAGAAAGACCTCACGCAGATCATGTTCTTCGTTTGGGGTGTGCCCGATGCGACTAGCGAGGGGCGCCGCTGTCTGGTGGGTGCGAATCAGTGAGCTGACGTAGAGCCCATCGATCGCCTCGTTGACCAGTCGATCAGCGACCTTGACTGCTTGCTGTTCACCAAGGTCAGTCAGGTTCGGGTCACCATGACCGTGCTTGAGGGGAAACGGGTTCTCTAGCTCAGCGGCTTCGGTCTGTCCGTGACGCACCAGAGTGATGCGGGTGGAACCGGGGGGCGCGCTGAACGAGGTCTGGGGGTACGAAGCCATGGGGGCCCTTTTGTTAGGAACGGGAGTCAGTAGGAGCGGGTGAATACAGGACGGTCCGAGGTTGACTGCGAAGCGTCGAACGCATACCCCATGTCGTCGAACTCGGTGATGCCCTTGATGCTGGCGATCCGGTTCTTGATCAGGAATTGGCTCATCGATCCGCGGGCCTTTTTGGCGAAGAAGCTCACGATCTTGTGAGGGCCACCAGCCTTGGAATCGAGGAAGACGGGCGAGATGATTCGTGCACCCAGGCCTTGCCGGTCAACGGCACCGAAGTACTCGTTCGAGGCAAGGTTGATCAGCACGTCGGGGCCAGGGCTGGCATCGATGTCGGCGGCGAGCGACTTGGTCACATCATCTTTCCAGAACGAGTACAGATCCTTGCCCCGCTCGTTCTGGACCTTGCTACCCATTTCAAGTCGGTACGGCATCATCAGGTCCAGCGGGCGAAGCACGCCATACAGACCGGACAGGATGCGGAACACCTTTTGGGCATGTGTGAAGTCTCGTTCGCTGAACGTGTTGGCTTCGAGCCCCAGGTAAACGTCACCACTGAAGGCGAGAATCGCTTGGCGAGCCGTTTCGGTCGTAAACGGCGTCTGCCAGTCCTGGAAACGGTCGAAGTTGAGCTCAGCGAGCGCTGGCGAAATATGCATGAGCTCTTGTAGATCACCGGGCGTCTTGGTGGCCATGACATCTACAAGCCGCGCTGACTCGTCGAGCATGCGCGGTTCCGTCGCCTTCTTCGTCGCCAGTGGCGACTCGAAGTCGAGAGATTTTGCAGGTGACACAACGATCAGCACGCTGCCTAGTTTAGGTGACGGCGGCACTAGCGTGCGTAGCGGCGCCGCAATGGCCACGAAAACATGGCTCATGACCGGCAAGGCCGACATCTTCTAGGAGGATCTGTGCAGAACATCGACCCGTCCGTTTGGGTACATGAATCATCCTATTTATACGGCAAGCTTTCGATCGGCGAGGGCTCGTCGGTCTGGCCCAATGTCGTTATGCGTTCAGAAATGCACCACATCGAAATCGGGCGCATGACCAATATTCAAGACTTCGCGATGATCCATGTTGGTTCTCGGACACCCACGATTATTGGCGACTTCTGCTCGATCACTCACCATTGCACAATCCACGGTGCGACCATCGGCGACTCATGCCTGATCGGTATCAATGCAACGATCATGGACGGCGCCGTGATTGGTGCTGGGTCGATTGTTGCGGGCGGAGCGTTCGTGCCCGAAGGCAAGGAGTACCCACCAAATTCGGTGATCATGGGGTCGCCTGCCACTGTGAAAGTCGAACGAGACAACCATCAGGCCAACCGGATCAATGCTTGGCTCTACAACCGCAACGCCCAGTTCTATGCGCAAGGTCGCCACGACGCATGGAGCGATGCCGACTTCGATGCATGGATGGCGGCCAAGTCGGCCGAAGTTCTCACCGACGCCGACCTGTTTTAGTGTCCCATCCGGTTGTTCCAGTAGATAATTCGGCGAGCCAGTTGCGTTCCTAACAAGGCCGCAGGAATCACCGTTCCTTGGCCCGGAATTGTGGTTTCGAGAACGCAGCAAGGGACGCTGCGGGCCGTTGAAATGCTGCTATGAATAGCCGGGTAGGACACGAGGAGATCACCACAATGCCCACACCACATCTGTCTGCTGCCGATGGCGCCTTCGCCCCCACTGTGCTCATGCCCGGTGACCCCAAGCGGGCCGCCCGAATCGCCAACAATTTCCTGGACAACGCCGAGCTCGTTACCGATGTTCGAGCTATGACTGGTTTCACCGGCACGTGGAAGGGCACGCCCATATCGGTGATGCCTTCTGGCATGGGAATGCCTTCGGCTGCGATCTACATCACCGAGCTGGTGCGCGAATATGGCGTCACTCGGCTGATCCGAGTTGGAACCGCTGGCGTGTACCAACCCGACTTGGCGCTGCGCCAGATCATCGCCGCAGAGTCTGCCGTGACCAACAGTAATCTGCCCGCGATGATCGGCGCCGCTGAACCGCTGGCCGGCTCGCCGTCGCTACTTCAGGCGGCTCGCGATACCGCAATGGCGACCGACGTGTCGCTGCTGACCGGTCAGGTCTTCACCAGCGACGTCTTCTACGAGCCCGACAACGACGCCCAGCAACGTCACACAGCTGCGGGAGTCTTGTGCGTCGAGATGGAATGCGCAGCGTTGTACGCCATTGCCGCACTCGAAGGTGTCGAGGCTCTCGCCATGTTCACTATGACCGACCATTTGGTCACCGGCGAACACCTAAGTTCCGACGACCGTCAGCAGGGTGTCGACGAAATGATCGAACTCGCACTAGACACCGCTGTACGCGCCGTCCAGGGGTAACGCCGATCTCAACCGTCGCGACGGCGCATCAGGCTTTCTTGGTTTACTCTCGCCACCGGCACGGCGTCGACGCTGTAGGCATTCGCTCGATTCGTACCTGAGCTCCGGTGGCCGAGGCGCACTCGGCATCAAGCAGCAGTCCTCGCGAATCCCATCCTGGGTCGTAACGAGATAGTCGGTCCAGTCGACCAGGCCGTCGGGGCCTGGAACCAGCGCCATGACAAGGTGACACTCCTTGCACGGTCGCCTGAACGCTGGAAATAGCTATGCGGCGAGGGGGCATGACGGTCATCGTTGCCTGATTACTATTTGGAGTCCTGTCCAGGCGTGTCGTTTCCGCTTGTTGCTGGGATCAGCTCGATGATGCACGGCGTATCGCCACGGCCATCGCCCGCAGTGTCACACAAGGTGACGTCCATAACCACACACGTGTCGACCAGTTCATCGCCGTCCAGGTCCATCCTCGTATAGCCAGGCCGCACGTCGGAGCGGCCAGTACATGGGTAGTCAAACACGAGCAGTTCGCACGTGGCGTCGGCGAGGCCGTCCTGGTCCAGGTCACACGGAATAGCAACACCGCGAGCAGCCGCGCCCAAGATCGTCGCATCAGCCGCCACGGCCGCAGGTTGGGGCCTGTCTGGTGATCCCGCGTCAGCAGGCTGTTGTAGCTTCCCGACCGCTTCGTCTTCGTTCGAACTCAGCGGCGTATCGGCTGCTTGACCGGGGTCATCAACAGGGGTGGGCACCACGGCTTGAGCCTCACCTATCGGGGCCGGGCCTGTGTCAGATGTTTGCGTCTCCGGTGTTGGCCCAAGCGGGGCTGGCGTCACGGCCGGCACCGCAGTTGGATCCGACGGAGGCACTGTTGGCGCAGGCTCTGTTGGTGTTGTTGGGTGCGGCTCTGGCCCACTTCCCGAAGCCCCTGCCGCATCCGGTGTCGGCCCGTCGGAGGCTGGAGTCGCTGCTGATGCCATGGGTAACGCTGATGAAGTGGTAGCGGGCAACTCGATTGGTGATGTCGTGGCCAAGGGTGTGGGTTCGAAGACCGACGTCGCCCTCTCGATGCCCGTCGCCACATCGTCAACTTCTGATTGGGCTGCCCCTGGGAAGCGTCCGAGGTTCACCGTCAAAGCAGCCAACACCACAACAACACCCGCCGCGGCCAGCGCCGAACGTTTCACCATCCGGCGGCGGCGACCGCTGTTCCACGCATCGTGATAGGTGGGCATATCGCCTGAGGTGGAAGACAGCCCCTTCGCCGCATCTCGCACAGCGTCCTCGAAACGGTCAGTCATGGAAGTCTCCAAGCTCTTCACGAAGTCGAGCCAGGGCACGGGCGTAACGACTCTGGACGGTGCCGGGCGCGATACCAAGTGCCTCAGCAGTTTCGTTGATGGACCAGTCCTCGACCAGCCGAAGCACGATTACCGAGCGCTGATCCATCGAGAGCGATCGAAGCGCTATTAACAGCCGGTCCTGGATCGCGAAGTCAGGCCCGTCGACAGGTGCAGGTGTTGGCAATACGTTGGTGACAACTTCACGTTTGCGTTTACGCCAGCGGCTGGTGGCCCAGTTCATCGCCACCCGGTAGCACCAGCCGACAGGGTTGTCGTACGCCTCGACCTTGTCCCAGCGCTCGCATGCTCGGGCCATTGCCTCTTGGGCAGCGTCCTGGGCGACTTGGGTGTCGCCAAGCGCCGCACCCAGCGTGCGTGAGAGGGACCCGATGTTCTGCTGATAGAACGCGGCAAAGGTGGCCTCGCGCGATGCCGTCACGGCAACAAACCCAGTACACGCGATGTCGGACACAACACTTCCAAACTCAAGCCTCGTGTGACACACGCCTGGCGATAGCGAAATGGTCCCATTACGACAGGAAAGTGTTGCAGCGCCTTGTTAGCGCTGTGCTTCTTCGGTCATTCGCTTCTTCGTGGCCGCCCAACTGCAGATCTCACATTCGGAGAGATCATGATTCCTTGCCGGGCAATAATCGCGACCGAAGAAGATGATCTGCAAATGCCGGTCATTCCAGGTGTCTTCGGCGAAGACGGCCTTCAGGTCCTTTTCCGTCTTGACCACGTTCGATCCATCGGACAGGCCCCATCGGGCTGCCAGGCGTTGGATGTGCGTGTCGACCGGGAACGCTGCAATCCCAAAGGACTGCGACAACACAACACCCGCTGTCTTGTGGCCGACCCCAGCCAGAGACTCCATGAAGTCCCAATCCGGAATGATCTCGCCTCCAGCATCCAAAATTTGGTGTGCCATCAACGACAGATTCTTCGCCTTGGTCGGAGCCAGCCCGACCTGGCGAATGAGCTCAAGGATTCGATCAGGATGCAGCGCCGCCATCTTCTCTGGCGTGCCGCCTTCGGCAAATAGCGCTGGCGTGATCTCGTTGACCTTCTTGTCGGTCGTCTGTGCCGATAGCGCCACAGCCACCGTGAGCGTGTACGGATCGGTGTGATCGAGAGGGATCGGGATGACCGGGTACAGCTCTTCCAGGATTCCGCTGATCTTGGCGGCCTTTTCGATGCGCTTCATGCCGCTCCCCTTTCGGCTGCGTCGATCGCCCGCCATACGCGCTGTGCGGTACACGGCATATCGATATGGCGAATCCCCAAATGACTCACCGCGTCGACCACGGCGTTTTGTACAGCAGGTGTTGAACCAATTGTTCCGGACTCGCCGATGCCCTTCGCTCCCAACGGGTTGAGCGGCGTGGGAGTGACCATCGACACCCGTTCAAAGCTTGGAAGTTCGGTCGGAGAGATGATGCCGTAGTCGGCAAAGTTCGACGTCATAGGAGTGCCCTGAGAGTCGAAGACGACTTCTTCGATCAGGGCTTGGGCGATACCAGATGCCACACCGCCGTGTACCTGACCATCAGCCAGTAGGGGATTCAAAATGGTGCCGCAATCGTCGACACATACATGGCGCAAGATCGTTACCCCGCCGGTATCCAAGTCGACTTCGACTACCGAGCAGTGCGCTCCGAATGGGAACGTCGATGCCTGCTGCACAAAATCGCTGATTCCTTCCAGCGGCGCCGCAGCAGTCACCGCAACCTCGGCCCAGCTGACGGACCGGGCGGGTGTGCCTGCCACATGGAACGTGCCAGCCGCCTTGTCGAAGATCATGTCATCGACGCTCGCTTCAAGCGCCGTCGCAGCGTGTTCCATGGCGGCGGTCACAAGATATGTGGAAGCACTCACCATTGCCGACCCAGCGACCTGTGCGGACCGGGAACCGCCGGTGACATTGCGGGTCGGCACGATGTCTGTGTCGCCAAATTTCACGGTGACGGCGTCAAATGGCACACCCAGTTGGTCGGCAATGATCATCGCCCACGCGGTCTCATGACCCTGTCCGTGCGGCGTGGACCCTGTCCACGCAATGACCGACCCATCGGGCTGCAACTCGACACGGCCGTGCTCACTAACACCAGCGCCACCAAAATCAATGGCCGTGATCTCGACATAGCTGGCCAGCCCCAGGCCGAGCACCTTGCGCTCGCCGACGTCGCGCCGACGTTGCTGCTCGGCCCGCAGCTCGTCGTAGCCAGCTGCTTCCAGAACCATCTCGAGTGCCGCCGGAAAGTCACCGCAGTCATACGCAGCACCAAAGACATTGGTATGGGTCTCGTTGAACGCTGGCAACAGGTTCTTGCGGCGAACAGCTTCAGGGGACAGTCCTGCTTCGGCGGCGAACAGGTCTACCGACCGCTCGATTGCTGCAGCGGCCTCGGGCCGGCCTGCACCGCGAAATGCGCCGACAGGGGTCGTATTCGTAAACACCGATTGTGAGCTGTACTGCAGATTGGGAATGTCATAGGTACCGGGCGCCATCATCATGGTCAGCATGGGCAGCACGGCACCGATGTCGAAGTAGGCACCAGAGTCCTGCACTACGTGTAATGCGTAGTGAGTGATATCGCCGTCGGCGGTGCCGCCCATACGCACGGTCTGTTGCTGGGCGCGACCTTGGACCATGTTGACCATATTCTCGCTGCGGGTTTCGGTCCACTGCACCGGACGGCGGACGGCCCTAGAAAGTGCCGGCAACGAAAGTTCCTCACCGTCGGGAGATCCCTTTGCTCCGAAGCCACCGCCGATGTCGACGGCGCGTACGTGCACGTCGGATTCATCGACGCCATACAGATCGACAATATTGTTTAACACGACACCGGCACCCTGGGTCGAGGACCAGCAGAGCAAACGTTCGCCGGTCCAATCGGCCACCGCAGATCGGCCTTCGATCGGCGCTCCGGCGACACGGTTGTTGATCACCACCTGCTCAACGACAACGTCGCACTCGCTGAAGTCGATTTCGCGCGGAGTGATGGGTAGTGCCCCAGCGATGTTTCCCTCGATGGCGGGGTGGACTAGCTGCGTTGCTGCCAACGACTCGTTGACCGTGACGACTGCGGTCAGCGGTTCGTAGTCGACGAAGACGAGCTCTGCAGCGTCGACGGCTTGGCTCACGGTCTCGGCAACGACAACGGCGATTGGTTCGCCTACGTAGCGCACTGTCCCTTCGGCCAGCACAGGCTGGTGTGCCGACTCGTCGATGGGGAAACGGGGCGTGCGGCGTTTCAGCTGCAGGTCGGTAGCGGTGAATACACCCAGAACTCCTGGAGCCGCAGCGGCTTCGCTGGTCTCGATATCGCCCAGGGTCGCGCTCGCCATCAACGAGCGCACGAAGACGGCGTGGACCGCGCCCGGATACTTCATGTCAGCGACATAGGTGGAATCGCCGGACAAGAATCGCGGGTCTTCGGTTCGTATAACCCGGTTGCCAAGAATGCTCATGGCCCGATCCTATGGGAGAGTCGCAGGTTGACTGTCTCTCGCGGAAAGCTCAGAGAAAGATCGACAACGTCTGAACGTTGCCCGACCCTTGCGAGTCACGATGCTGGCCGCCGATAGTCGCTCGGTGGTTCTCATCGTCACGTTCGATCAATTGAACGCTTCTGTGACACTCAGTAATAACAGACCCACCTTGATCTTGGTCAAGCCGTTGCACAGGCCGGCACCCTCAGCGAGCAACCGCTGGCGAATTGGCGTTTGGAAGGAAGAGCTCGGGCTCGGACCCTTCGGCGATATCGAGCATCCAGATGTCGAACTCGGGTTGCACAACCGTGTCACCACCTTCGCGATGTAGCGCGTACAAGATCGTGTCGTTGTCGAGCCATTCAACCTGATCGTCGACCGACCGCGTCTCGCCGAGCGTGTGTTTGGTGTTCGTCTCAAGATTGACAACGACCAGTTCAAAGCTGTTGTCGGCAGTCATTTCCTTGAAGACCAACGTCTTGCCGTCTGGCGATAACGACGGACAACTACCGACCCAACCCGTAGGTTCGATCGTCATGTTGTCGAGCGTTCCATGCATTACCTCGGGCTTGTCGCCAAAAAAGCCCGTGACATAGATCTCGTCTTCGTCGGCGGCAAATGTGATCCCCCAGTACTGCGGGTTCTGGTTGTTAAAGCGGGCTTCGTCGGAATCGATCGTGAATTGATTCGCGCCCCGCAACAACCGGTTGCTGTCGATCTCGTCAATCGTCACGATCGTGGTCGTTTCTGCACCAATATCGACATAGGAACTGCCGCTGACAAAAGCGGTTACGGCTGAGAAGGTCCCGTCGGGTGAGATCCGGGCACGGCTGGGCAGCGCACTGGCGTACGACTTGATGTCGGCGTTCAGGTTCTCGGCTCGAAAGAACGTGGTGGTGAAGGACGCGACAACACCTTCGTTTTCGGCCAGGCACACGCCATGATCGGTCGCGATGTGTACCCGCATACAAGTCCGGTCGAGCAGCGTGCGAGTTCCATCGAGGTGCCGGATAGCAAGGCGGCCGTAATCGTCGCCCGGTACACGATGCACGACCATGACTTCGCCGGGGGCGAGCGATGGACCTGACTCGGGGATGGGCGCGGATGTGGGGTTGGGTTCGTCTGCGGGGCCTCGGCTCGCTTCGAAGTCATCGACCAACTGTTGGGCCCGTTCATTGCGGTCAGCGAGGTCCTCGTTGACCCGACCGCTAGCCCAGGCCAGGTAGAGCCCGCCGAACAGCAGCAGCGCCGCAGCCATGCCACCCAACAGCATGGCTTTGCGTTTCGTATCGGCAGCACCTTCGTCAGTTGTTGTGGTTTCGTCAGTAGCTGTGGTTTCGTCAGTCATTGGTCATCACATTTCGGGGGGCCATCAGTTGAATCGAAACTAGGACCGCCACACCCATGGCTATAGAGAGCGTGATCATTGCAGAAGTCTTGCCGAGCGTCTCGAAAAGGGACGCAAAGAGAAGTGCGGAAAGCATGCGGGCTACCGCAATCACGACGGTGACAAAGGCAATGCCGCTGGCACGTATGTGTGTGTCTACGAGTTGAGAGACCATGGCGGGGATGACACCGTCGGTGGCAGCGTAGTAAGCGCCAAGTAGACCCAAGCACAGCAGCGAGGCCACCAGGCCCAAGCCGCTGAAACCCACCACCAGGTACATCACGATCAGCAGCGCATTGCCAGCAAGAAATACCGGCCGGGTCCCGATGTGATCTGCGAGGCGGCCCAGCGGCACGGCGAGCACCAAGTAGACCAGCGCTGTTCCGACGAAGAGAAGGGGGAAGTAACGAGCGCTGAGATTGCTCGTCTGTTGGATCACCAGGTAGATAAACGCATCGCCGACCGTGACGATGCTGAGCATGCCAACTGCAGTAGCGATTTTGGCAACACCCTTGGTGTCTTTGACCTCGCGCCACTGGTCGATGATGCGAGGCCGCTGGTTTTGGTTGACCTGCTTTTGTGGCTTCTCTTGGGCGAACATCCAAATCACGGCCACACCGACCGCTGCGAACATGGCCGATATCACGAACACGGCATCAAAGGCGCCGGGCGCGCTCGACAAGACAAGAAAGGCGACCAATGGGCCAAGTAGAGCGCCGGCCGTGTCCATGGCCCGGTGGACACCAAATGCCATGCCCAGCCGATCAGGAGCCGTGCTGAGCGAAATGAGAGCGTCACGCGGTGCGGTCCGCAGGCCCTTGCCGATGCGGTCGGCGAGCAGGAACGGAATCGCTGGAACCCAAGCAACCAGAGCGCTCAAGACAAGTCCCAGCCGTGTAACCGCTGAAATCGAGTAGCCGGTGGCGGCCGTCTTCTTGTGGCTCTGGCGGTTATCGGCAATCGAGCCACCCCAGATGCGGAACACGGCGTTCGTGCCTTGATAGGCCGCTTCGTAGGCGGCAAACCCAAAGAAGCTAAAACCAAGTGTGGTGGTCAGGAACAGCGGGACGATCGCAACCACCATTTCCGACGAGATATCGGTGAAGAAGCTGGTGAAGCCAAGAGCGAGCAGGTTCTGCGACAGCACCCGGCCTCGACGGCCAGACTGTTGACCCGCCTGCGTTGGCGGCATCGACCGCACAGATGGATACACGCGATAAGTATCGCCTAAATGTGCACCGTATTCAGTAGAACGGCCTATAAATGTTCGGTCCAAAGACCTGGGTGACATCCGAGAAATTCGCTCAGCTCAGGTAACGACCTGAGCGCCAGGCGCGATTGTCGGTGGTGCATTATTCAATTCGTCGATGGCGAAGCCTGCTGCCGCCTTGTAACTCGCCATGAACGCTTCGATTTCCGCTCGCGGGATCACGTCATCGATGTCGTCAAAGACACCGCCGCATCGTTCGTCCACGAGTCCAAGAATGCCGACCGGGCCGTTCCCCCGGTTACGCAGCACCAGCGACGACAGGGGCTCGATCAATGTCGATTCGAAGGCCTGTAATGCATCGGAGTTAACACCATGGTCCAGGAACATCGCACCCATCACCCGAGCATCGACAATTGCTTGGCTGGCTCCGTTTGAACCAACGGGATACATGACATGCGCAGCGTCGCCCATAAGACATACTCGCCCATCGACCCAACGATCGACAGGGTCACGATCGACCATGGGGAACTCCCATACGGCCGGAGCGCCACAAACCAGCGACGGAATGTCGAGCCAGTCGAACTGCCAATCCTCGAATGCCGGAAGAAAGATATCGACATCGACCTGACGATTCCAGTCGCTCTGACGCCAGCCCTCGGACGGGTCAAAGGCCAACTCGGCAATCCAGTTCTGTAATTGCAGCCCTGTCTTGGGATCAGGCGCAGAGATCGGGTAATGAATGAAGCGTTGGTCGAGGGACCCTACGAGTGTGAAGCTGGCGCCGCTGCGGATCGGCGGTCCGTAGGCGGCACCGCGCCATAAGACTGCTCCGCCCCATTGGGGTTCCGGCTGATCGGGATACATCTGGGAGCGAACCGCCGAATGCAGGCCATCACCGGCGAGCATCACCGACCCGCTGATCTCGGTAGATCCACCGTCTCGGGTGTCTACCAAAGCAGTGACGCCATCACGTGTCGTGCGATAACCCGTGACTCTGTGTCCGGTCCGCACAGCGTCAGCGCCCAGGCGATCGATAACCGTCCGATACAGCAGCATCTGCAGTTCGCCGCGATGCACCGAATACTGGGGCCAGCGATAGCCAGCTAGTCGGCCGCGCGGTTCTGACCAGACGTCGTTCCCGTTGCGGCCTACCAGTGCCCACTCGGTTGCCTCGATCCCGATGGCGTTGAGCTCATCTCCCAGGCCCAAGTCGATTAGTTCTCGAATCGCATTGGGTTGCAGGTTGATCCCCACCCCGAGGGGGGCCAGCGTGCGCACCGACTCGAGCACCACTACTGGCACACCGATTTGATGACATGTCAGCGCCATGGTCATGCCGGCGACACCACCACCAGCGATGAGTACGGTCATGATGCGTGCCTGGCCTTCCAGTTAAAGGTGACGGTGCCGCGCACCGTGTGCAATGGCACTCGGCCGAACTGATCGCTGTCGTCGCCGCTCGGGCTCTGCAGCACCAGATAATCGTCCGCGTCAACGGCCTTCACGTACTTGATCAGCTCGACATTCTTGAACGGATGCCTGGCAACCACCACACTGCCGACAGCGACCGGGCGCGCCGGGTCGATCAGCACCAGATCACCAGCGCAATATTCCGGCTGCATCGACGTGCCCTGCACGCGCCAAGGGCGCCGCTTGCGCAGCGCCCACAGGACAATTTCTTTCGCAATCACAGGCAGGCCGGGATCACAGAGGATTCAGCTCGAGCAGCGTTTGGCGAGGAACGAGCCAAACACGTACTACCCGACGGCTGGGACCCAGGCGACGTCACGGTTCTTGGATTCCCAGAACATCTTGTGGATCTTCTCGACAGCAGCCATCAGGTTCTCGGCAGCAGCAACGTCGACGTTCTGCTTCGTTGCCGAGCACAACTTGGTTGCAGACCAGAAGGTGTCGTGCAGGTCGGGGAATGCCTCGAGATGGTCAGGCTTGAAGTAGTCAGTCCACAGGACCAGCAGTTCGTGCTTGGTTGACTCGGCCTGTTCTTCCTTGATCGCCGCAAAGCGGCTCATCGAGTTCAGGTAGCCGGCCCAAGCTGCGTCGTCGCTGCCCTCGGGGACATGCAAGTCGAGCATCTTCTTGGTCATCGACAGCACCGCTTCGGCAGTGACCCGTGCTGACGCTGGGTCATAGACGCCGCATGGGCCGTCACAGTGAGCCTCGGCCACAGGGGCGGTAAACATTGCCTGTACGCGATCGCGCATGCTCATGAGTTGGTTCCTCAAGTTGTTAACGAGTGAGTGGCCATCACATTACGCGAGCCAGCGCCCGCGCGCTACACCAGTGACAATCAATTTGCCTGGGCCCAGGCAGCTGCTTCCTCTGAACATGCCCACCGGATGGCATTAGCCAGGATCTGCCGGTAGTCCGGATCGTTGTAGGTCGACGGCTCGTCATCGAATTACAAGTACGCGATCGGGCTGTTGCCAGCCGACTCGTCGTCGGTGTCAGCCAAACAACATGAGCCGCAGTCCCGTGATCGCCAGTCGTACTTGGTTCGCAATCGCCTCGACCAGATCCATCACTGCGACCGAGGGGTCAGTGCTAACCGTTGGGATACCGGCAGCAGACGGTAAGGATGGCGACGAAACGGTCGGCGACTCGGTAGCCGTCACTTGCCCGGCGGCAGCCTCGGCCTGGGCACACCAGGGTTCCGCGTCAACGGTGTTCAGGCCACAGGGAACTGGACACAACACAGGTGAGTCTGAGCGGGCTGGGCACGGCTCAGGCGGCGGACACCACACCGCCAGTGCTGCTTCGCCTGCGCCGGGGCTTACCTCTGTCTGACTACAGGGATCAGGGCAATCCCATCGGTAGTCGTAGACCGTTCCATCGTCGATTGTGTGCGCATAATCGACACATGGCTCGGGACAAGGAGGTGTAAACCCCGGCGCGTGATCCTCACCTGGCACCGGTTGGACGCTGTCTGCCCCGTGCAGGGGGCATGTCCACGGATCCGGGCAGCTGTGGTGAATTGAGTCGTTGGG
>Ga0307994_1000287_pt1 | contig 37134 bp, 25 predicted proteins | sample EllFjometagen261_FD_203171 | JGI IMG/M metagenome (GOLD analysis project Ga0307994, IMG submission 203171) | Marine microbial communities from Ellis Fjord, Antarctic Ocean - #261 | ecosystem: Environmental > Aquatic > Marine > Unclassified | place: Southern Ocean | collected 2014-11-02
CTCCCCTGCAAGGGGAGGGGGACCACGCAGTGGTGGAGGGGTGATACCCTATCGCCGATGTTGACACCCCTCCGTCTCGCCTAAGGCGAGCCACCTCCCCTTGCAGGGGAGGATTTGGAAAGACCGAATTACTCGCAATCCGTGATGACTTGCAAACACTTACGGTCAGAATATGCCCATGGCCAGCCCCGCGCCGAGCATTGCGCCCAACTCGCCGCACCGGGCCAGATCGGTCGCGCCCAGCCGTTTGGGCGCCGCGATCGCTTCGGGAGTTTGCGCATCGGTGCACACGATCAGGCTGTCGGCAATCCGCCGCAACCTCCAGCCGGTGGCGATGCGCTCGATCTGCCGCACCGCGCCCTGCCCGTCCGATCCTGCGGCAACCATCGCCGCATAGGGCCGCCCCTCGATCCGCCCCAGCACAGGATAATAATGGCGATCAAAGAACTCCTTCATCGCCCCGGTTATGCTGGCGAGATTTTCAGGGCACACGAACAGATAGCCTGTGGCCCGGAGCATGTCTTCGGGCTGTACATCGTCGGCGGCGAGCATCCGCGCCGTACACTCGCCCGCTGCCGCCTCGAAGGCGGCCTGCGCCATCGCCTTTGCCGCGCCGGTACGGCTGTGCCAGACGATCAGCAGGGTCGGGGTGTCGGTCATCATGTCTGGTTTAGACGCCCGCAGGACAGGGTCCACCCGTTTTCGTTAGACCTCGCCAAATCGTCGCAGCAGCGCTAGACCCCAGGGCATCCCTGTCGCTCTCCGGCCAACGCCGGAGCCCGGATGCGTGATGGCACTGCACCCGCCCCGGGTTCCCGCTTTCGCCGCAAGAGCGCCGGCTGAACGACCGACTTTTTAGGAAACCGCCACCGATGGCCACACTCCATCCCGAACCCGTTCTCGGCATCACCCAGTCGCTGACCGGCCAGCCCTGGCACTGGCGCGGCGCAGAAGGTGACAGGCGCCAGGCCGATCTCGAGCCCGACGATCTGGTCGCCCTGCTGCTGCTTAGCCGGGGCGTGCCGCGCGACGATCTCGACCGCTATCGTGCACCGACCATCCGCGGCTTCATGCCCGACCCGTCGATCTTCCGCGACATGGACAGCGCCGCCGACCGGTTGGCGCAGGCGGTTATCGCGCGCGAGAAGGTCACCATCTATGGCGACTATGACGTAGACGGCGCGACCAGCGCCGCGTTGCTGATCCGCCTGCTGCGCGACCTCGGCCTTGATGCCGGCGCCTATATTCCCGACCGGTTGATGGAGGGCTATGGCCCCTCGGGCGCGGCGCTCACCAGCCTGGCGGAGGCCGGCTCCACGCTGATCGTCACCGTCGATTGCGGCGCGATGGCCTATGAGGCGCTGCAGATGGCGCATGATGTCGGGGTCGATGTCGTCGTGGTCGATCACCACAAATGCGCCGCAGAGCTTCCGCGCGCCTTTGCGCTGGTCAATCCCAACCGGCTCGACGAGGACGACGAGGCGGCCGCGCACGGCCATCTTGCTGCGGTCGGCGTCGCCTTCCTGCTCGGCGCAGCGCTGGTGCGCACCCTGCGCGCGCGGGGCTATTTCGCCAGCCGCAGCGAACCTGCGCTGATGGAGTTGCTCGATCTGGTGGCGCTGGGCACCGTTGCCGATGTCGCCCAGCTCAAGGGCCTGAACCGCGCCTTTGTCGCGCAGGGGCTCAAGATCATGGCGCGGCGGCGCAATATCGGCATGGCTGCGTTGATCGATGTCAGCCGCCTCACCCGCGCGCCGGTGTGTTCGGACCTGGGCTTTGCCCTGGGCCCGCGAATCAATGCGGGCGGACGCGTCGGAGCGGCGGACCTTGGCGTGCGGCTGCTCACCACCGAGGACGAGGCCGAAGCCAGCAATATCGCAGCCCAACTCTCGCGCCTCAACGAGCAACGCCGCGCGATCGAGGCAATGGTGCAGGAGGAGGCCGAAGCGCTTCTCGCCGGGCAACACAACCGGGCGGTGGCGCTGCTCGCCGGCCAGGGCTGGCACGCGGGCGTGATCGGTATCGTCGCAGGTCGGATCAAGGAGCGGACGGGCAAGCCCTCGCTGGTGATCGCGCTGGACGACAAGGGCATCGGCAAGGGCTCGGGCCGCTCGATCCCGGGCGTCGATCTGGGCGCGGCGATAATCGCGGCCAAGGATGCCGGGCTGCTCGTGGCAGGCGGCGGCCATGCGATGGCGGCAGGGCTGACGATCAACGCCGACAAAATCGACCGGTTCAGCGAGTTTCTGGAGGAGCATCTGGCAGCGAAGGTGGCAGCCGCTTCGGGAGCGGCGCGGCTGCTGGTCGATGCGCTGGTCGCTCCGCGCGGACTGACGCCGGACCTCATCGATCGGATGGAGAGCGCAGGCCCCTATGGCATGGGCTGGCCCGCCCCGCGCCTTGCCACCGGCCCGGTGCGCATCGTGCGCTGCGACGTCGTCGGCACGACGCATGTCCGCGCGATCGCGGCGGGCGATGACGGCGCATCGTTCAAGGCGATGGCATTTCGCAGCGTCGATACCCCGCTTGGCCAGGCGCTGCTGGGCGCACCACGCGATCGCAGATTCTGGCTGGCAGGCCGCGTCAAGATCGACAACTGGAACGGCAATCACGCCGCAGAAATGCACGTTGACGACCTTGCCGCGGTCGATCTTTGAAAAAGCTGCGAAAAGAGAAATAGCGCGCTTGACTGCCCAGCCGCGAATCCCTAATGGGTCGCTTCCCGCGAAGATGGCCCCTTCGTCTAGCGGTTAGGACGCGGCCCTTTCACGGCTGAAACACGGGTTCGATTCCCGTAGGGGTCACCATCCTTTTGAGGATGTCGATCAATTCCGGGACCTTCCAGAGGTCTAGAATTTTTGAGCACTGCAGGATTGCTTGATCCTACATGGGCGGCGTGTGCGAGCTATCGGCGCACCGCCCCTTGGGCACGTTGCGCCCGGTTTGTTTCCAGCCCGGCAAACTTTCTGACCTATGAGCGTGAACCATTTGCCCGGCTGGCGCGTAGAGGCGCGGGGGACGTTCACACCAGGCGCCCGGAAATCAGGATTTTAGATGTTTCTGCGCCTATGCTCGGTTTGTTGCGTCCTTTTGCCGACACTTTGCGATACCCAGGCGGCCATCGCCATGCAGCGGACCGCCGAAGCACCTCCGCCCGCGCCCGGGAATGAGACAGGCGAACCTCCGATCATCACCGACGAAGAGTTCGACGCGACCATTCCGTCGATCGATCCCGATGCGCCGATGGGGACGATCGAGGATTGGGACGCCGAGCAGGCACGTCTCGACTCCCAGGCGCCCGCGCTTGGCCAGACCGGCGATGCGACCGTCGGGGGATATCTGCTGACCGCGCCTTTGGCCGATGACCCCGAGCTTGCCGCGCCACTAGGCCCGCTGGAGAGCTTCGATGTCGAGCCGTTCGATGAAAGCCGCTACACCGAGGCAGACGACGATGCTGCCCGCGCGGTCCGTTACAGCTACCGGATCGACGGTCTCGACGCACTCGATGCCGCCGATGAGTCCAACCCCGAGCCCGATGGCGCAGGTTCGATCCGCGCGCGGTTTGGCGAGCTGTCCGCGCTCGACGATGGCGATGGCAAGGCGAGCAACGGAGCGATGGTTTCGGCGCGGATGCTCGAGGACCAGCAGCTCCTCGCCGACCTGCTGATCGGCCAGTGCTATTTCGACGCCACCGTGAACGGCGCGATCGAATTTGCCGAAAGCGGCACCACCGGGCCGATGATGGTCGTGCTCACCGCCAGTCCCGGCCCCTGCTATCGCCTCGGCACGATCACTTTCAACGCGCCGCCGGTCGAGCCTGCCGATCTGATCGCGCGCAATTTCGTTCCCGCCAACGGTGAGCCGATCGATGCCGAGCGCATTCTCGCGGCAGAGGCCAATATCGCAGTCGCCATGCCGCAGCAGGGCTATCCGTTTGCCAAGGTCGGCCAGCGCGACATCCTGCTCGATCCCGAAAGCGTAACCGGCGATTACACGCTTCCCGTCACCCCTGGCGCGCGCAGCAGCTTTGGAGATATCGTCACCAGCGGATCGACCGTGTTCGAGGCCGACCACATCGCCAAGCTTGCCCGCTTCGACAAGGGCGACCTTTACGACAGCCGACTGGTCGACGATCTGCGCAAGGCGCTGGTGGCAACCGGGCTCTATTCGGTGGTCGCCGTTCAGCCCGAACCTTCGGGCGCCGCAGCGCCCGACGGAACCCGATATGCCGATCTCAAGGTCGATCAGGAGGCTGGCCCCGCGCGCACGCTCGCGGCCAATGCCGGTTACGGCACCGGCCAGGGCATCCGCGCGCAGGGCAGCTGGACCCATCGCAACCTCTTCCCGCCCGAAGGCGCGCTGATCGCCAGCATAACCGCAGGCACGCAGGAACAGGGCGCGTCGGCGACCTTCCGCCGATCGAACGCCGGACGCCGTGACCGCGCGGTCGAACTGAGCCTGTCGGCGCTGCGCAGCGACTTTGCAGCGTATGAATCCTTCACCGGGCGGCTGGCGGGGCGTGTCTCTTATTACAGCACGCCGATCTGGCAGAAGCGGCTGACGTACAGCTATGGCTTCGAGCTACTGGGCACCAACGAGCAGGATTACAACTTCACCCTCGGCCAGCGCGACCGGCGGACCTATTATGTCGCTGCGCTGCCGGGCCAGATCACCTGGGATCGTTCGAACGATCTGCTCGACCCGACAAGCGGCTTCCGGCTCTCGGCGCAGGTTTCGCCCGAGGCCTCGCTTGGCAGCGGAACGCTATTTTATGGCCGCGGGCTGCTCGAGGGCACCGGCTATTACCCGGTGGGCGACAACATCGTGATTGCCGGACGCGCACGGGTGGGTTCGATCTTTGGCGCCGACCGCCCAGACATCGCGCCCTCGCGGCGATATTACGCAGGCGGCGGCGGATCGGTCCGCGGCTTCGGCTATCAGGAACTGGGTCCCAAGGACCCCGACAACCGTCCGATCGGCGGGCGCAGCCTGGTCGAGGCGGCGGCGGAAATCCGCTATCGCTTCGGCAATTACGGGATCGTTGGCTTTGTCGACGCAGGGCAGGTTTCGACCAGCTCGACCCCGGGGTTTGACGACCTTCGCTATGGCGTCGGGATCGGCGGGCGTTTCTATACCAATTTCGGGCCGATGCGGCTCGATGTCGCAACCCCGATCGCCCGGCGCCCCGGCGAATCCCGCGTCGCGGTCTATATCTCTATCGGTCAGGCTTTCTGATGGCCGACGCAATCGATACCGCCGCCGAACCCGTGGCCGAGCCGGTGCAGACCGACCACCCCCGAAAATCCTGGCCGCGCCGCATCGCCATCGGTGTCGCGGTGCTGCTGGGCACGATCCTGGCGCTGCTCGCGATCGGCTATGTCTGGCTGGATAGCAGCAGCGGAAAGCGTTTCGTTGCCAAGCAGATTGCCGGGATGGAGTTCGAGAATGGACTCAACATCGGCATCGGCAGGATCGAGGGTTCGCTGTACGGGCAGATGCGGATCCGTGATCTGACTTTGCGCGATCCGCAGGGCGTTTTTGCTTCCTCGCCACTGGTCGAGGTCGACTGGCGCCCATTTGCCTTTGCACGCAGCCATGTCGATGTTCGCTCGCTGGTTGTGCCGCAGATGCGCCTGCGCCGCCTGCCCGCGTTCAATGAGACCCCGCCCACCAACGAGCCGCTGCTGCCTGATCTGGACATCGACATCGCCCGGCTGGACCTCCGCCGCATCGACATCGATCCGGCTGTGACAGGCCAGCGCCATCGCGCATCCCTCGCAGGCAAGGTCCACATCGCCGACCGCACCGCAGTGGTCAGCGCGCGCGCGGCGACGCAGGCAGGCACCGGATTTGCAGGCGGCGAGACGATGACGCTCGATCTGCGCGCGCTTCCGGAAACCAACACGCTCGACCTGGCTTTCAATCTCGACGCCCCGGCGCAAGGCCTGATCGCCGGATTGACCGGTGTTGCCCAGCCGATGCGCGTCGATCTACGCGGCAAGGGTGACTGGGACGCGTGGAACGGTGCGCTGGGCGGCACGCTGGGAGGGCAGTCGCTCGCCGATGTCTCGCTCACCGCGCGCAAGGGGACCTTCACCGCGCGCGGCAAGATGCGCCCTGCCCTGCTGCTCGCAGCCCAGCCCGGCGCGCTGCTAGAGCCCGAAACGACGATCGACATCACCACCACCGCCAACGAGCGGCAGTTCGATATCGCGGCCAAAATCGGCAACGCCAATTTCGCGTTCGATGCCGATGGTCTGGTCGACCTGGGGACAAGCCAGATGCGCGATCTGCAGGTGGCCTTCCGCCTGCTGCAGCCCGGAACGATCGCCGAGAACCTGAGCGGTGCGGGGATTGCCGCCAAACTCACGCTTAACGGCGGGTTTGCCTCCCCGCAGATCGCCTATGACATCACCGCCGCGCGATTGGGATTGAACGACATTTCGGTGATCAGCCTGACCGCGACCGGCGCGGCCCGGCTTGATGCCGATGCCTGGATGATCCCGGTGAGCGCGCGCGCGCGGCGCATCGCGGGGCTGAATGCCGCCGCAGGTGGCTTGCTCGAAAACGTCCGGCTCGACGGCGACCTTGCTTATTCGAACGCCCGGCTGATGTCCGACAACCTCAAAATCCGGTCCAGCCGCATCGATGCAACGGCGGTGATCCTCGCCGATCTGAACACCGGGCTGTACACCGGCGCGCTCAATGGCCGGGTCAACGGCTATCGCGTGGAGAGCGTAGGCATCTTCAACCTCGCCACCGATATCGATCTGGAAACCACCGGCAATGGCGGCTTCCGCCTCGCGGGCAGGATCTCGGCGCGATCCAGCCAGATCCTCAACGATGGCCTGCGCGAGTTCCTGGGCGGCAATTCGCTGATCAACGCCGATGTCAGCTATGGCAGCGACGGCATTGGCAGGGTCACAAGGCTGACCGTGGCAGCGCCGGCATTCCGGCTCTCCGAAGGCCGGGGCTCTTATTCCACCGACGGCCAGATCCGCTTCGACGCGCGCGGCTCATCCAACCAATATGGCCCGCTGACCGTCGCGGTGACAGGGACGGTGACACGACCCGTCGCGACCGTGACAGCCGCGCGGCCCGGGCTGGGCGTTGGCATGTCCAATGTCATCGCCACCATTCGCGGCGACGGCAACAGCTATGTCGTGACCGGCAATGGCGACACCGATTACGGCGCGTTTGCTGCCGATGTGAACGTGTTCACGGCACGCGGACCGCTTGAGATCGCGGTGAACCCGGGCACGCGCTTTGCCGATATCGGCATCACCGGCAGGATCCGCCAGACCAGCGCCGGACCATTTGCAGGACAATTGGTGGCAGACGGCGCCGGAGTGTCGGGCAATGTCGACCTCTCCGCCGCGGGTGCCTATCAGCGCGCGGTGCTGGCGTTGAACGCCCGCGATGCGCGGCTTCCCGGGCCCGCAGGCGTGGTCATCGGCCGCGCGATCATCGCAGCTGACATGGTGCTGACCGAACAGCCGCAGATCGTCGCCGATGTCCAGCTCGCGGGCACCAGCATGGGCCAGCTACAGATCGCCGCCGCGCGCGCCAAGATCGATTATCGCAACGGCCATGGCAGCGCCCGGGTGATGGCGGAAGGGCGCAACAGCTTTCCGTTCCGCTTTGCCGCCAATGCGGTTCTGCAACCCGAGCTATGGCGCGTCACGCTTGATGGCCGTGCCAACGGCATCGACTTCAAGACCCGCAACCCGGCGCGTATCATTCCCGAGGCCGCGCAGTACCGGCTGATGCCCACCACCATCGATCTGTCACGCGGCACAATCCAGCTCGCAGGCCGCTATGGCGCAGGCATGGATATCGAAGCGCGGCTTGCTGAGGTCGATCTGGCGCTGATCAACCCGATCGTGCCCGGACTGGGCCTGGGCGGAACGGCATCGGGAAGCCTGGATTTCCGCCAAGCCAATGCCAACAGCTTCCCCGAGGCCGATGCGCGGCTGACGATCGACAATTTCACCCGCACCAGCCTGGCTTCGGTTTCGCATCCGGTGGACATGAGCGTGGTCGGAACGCTGCAGCCCGAGGGCGGCAATGCCCGCGCGATCATCAGGCGGCGTGGTGCCGTGATCGGCCGCATGCAGGTCGCGCTCACCCCGCTCGCCGCTGGCGCCGGCAGCTGGACCACCCGGCTGCTTGCCGCTCCGCTCAGCGGGGGTCTGCGCTACAATGGACCTGCCGACACCCTGTTCTCGCTCGCCGCGCTTCCCGACCAGAGCCTGTCGGGCGCGATCGGCGTGGCTGCGGACTTCACGGGCCGTGTCCAGCAGCCGCAGCTGAGCGGCATCGTGCGCGCCAACAACCTCACGTACGAAAACGAACAATACGGCACCCGGCTGACCAACATGCGGCTGCGCGGCAGCTTCACCGGCGACCGGCTGCAGGTCGAACAGCTGACAGCGCGTGCGGGGAGCGGCACGATCAGTGGCGAAGGGTTCGTCTCGCTGAGCTCGGCCCAGGGCTTTCCGGTCCAGCTCGCGCTGAATCTCGACAATGCGCGACTGGCAGATGGCAGCGGTCTCGCCGCGACCGCCACCGGGCAGCTCAGCATCATCAACAGCGCGACCCAGCCAGCGCTGATCTCGGGCACCATTCGGCTGCCCGAGACCCGCTACCGCATCGTGCGCCAGGGTTCGGCGCAGGTCGCCAAGCTCACCGGGGTCAGGCGCAGGCCCGCCTTGGGCCGTGCGCGGATCACCGGCGACCCCGATCCCATTTCGGGCGTTCCCAGCGACTGGCGGCTTGACGTCAAGCTGGTCGCGGACAACCAGGTCTATGTTTCGGGAATGGGGCTGGATTCCGAATGGGCGGCGGACATCCGTATCACCGGAACAACGGGCAACCCGCGGATCACCGGCGGTATCGATCTGGTGCGCGGTACGCTGGGCTTTGCCGGGCGCTCGTTCGATCTGGAAGAGGGCCGCCTGCGGTTCAACGGCGGCAGCGCCACCAATCCGGTGATCAATCTGCGCGCCAGCGGCGAAGCGGGCGATGTCACGGTGAACATCAACGTATCTGGCACCGGCGAAAATCCGGACATCGCGTTCTCCTCGACGCCCACGCTCCCGCAGGACGAGGTCATGGCGCGCATCCTGTTCGGCAATTCGATCGGTGAGCTGACCCCAATCCAGGCGGTGCAGCTGGCCGCCTCGCTCAACAGCCTGCGCGGCGGCAGCGGCGGGCTCAACCCGCTGGGCGTGCTGCAATCGGCATCGGGCATCGACCGGCTGCGCATTTTGGGAGCCGACGAGGACACCGGACGCGGCACCTCGCTCGCGGTGGGGCAGTATATCTCGAACGATGTCTATGTCGAAATCATCACCGACACGCGTGGCTTTACAGCGACGCAGATCGAGATCAGCCTGAGCAAGGCACTGTCGGTGCTGAGCCAGGTCGGCAGTTTCGGCGGATCGAATGTCAACGTCCAGTACCGAAAGGACTATTGATGCGGAGCAGCATTCTTCTGATGGCGTGCACGGCGATGGTGCTGCTCGGCGGCTGCCAGGCCGAACCGGATTTTGACACGAAGTTCGAGCAGCAATCGCGCAACCTTGCCGCCAAGGCACGCAGCATCGATGCCGATGCAAAAAAGCAGCTCGATGCCGCACGCGAAGCCGAGCGGGCCAGCGCCGAACTTGGCAAGCCGGCAACCGCCCCGACCCCTGCCCCAGTCACAGACGCGAAGTAGCCATGGCCTCCACACCTCCCGCCACCCTTGCCGACGCCGGCGCCATGCCCGCCGACGTCGAGGCGTTGGCCGATCAGGTGCCCGGCGCCAGGGCCCATTCTCCGCTGGATATGCCGCCCAGCGCGTGGTGGGCGATCATCAAGCGGGTCTATGTCATGAACGGGGTGCACAACCTCGCGCTGCTCGCGGCGGGCGTCGCGTTCTTCGCATTTCTGGCGTTCGTGCCGCTGATCGCGGTCATCGTCCTGCTCTACGGGCTGATCGCCGATCCGGGGACCGTTGCCAACAGCCTAGACCTGCTCAACGAGGTCGTGCCGAGCGAGGTTCTGGTGATCGTGCGCGAACAGCTGCTGCAGATCGTCACCACCAGTTCGACCCAGCAGGGCCTGGGGCTGGTACTTGCGCTGCTGTTCTCAACTTATGGCGCGATGCGCGCGGCGACCGCGATGATGCGCGCGCTCAACATCATCTATGAAGAGCACGAAACCCGCGGGTTCTTCCGCACCACCTTGGTCGCGGTGATGATCACGCTGGGGATGGCTGGGATCGCGGTGGTCGGTCTCGTGTCGATCTCGCTGTTCAGCTATGTCCGCAACTTTCTGGCGCCCTATATCGGCGCATTGTCGCTGATGCTGATCCAGACGCTGACTTGGGTCGTCGCGGCGATGCTGGTCAGCGTGACCTTCGCAATTTTCTTCCGCTACGCTCCCGATCGCCGCGCCGCCAAGTGGCGCTGGCTGTCGCTGGGCTCGATGGCATCGACGGTGCTGTGGTTGTGCATCACGCTGGGTTTCGGCTTCTACGCCGCCAATGTCAGCGACTATAACGCGACCTATGGCTCGCTCGCCGCGATCGTGATCTTCCTGATGTGGCTGTTCCTGTCGGCCTATGCGGTGCTGATCGGCGCGGAGATCAATGCCGAGACCGAGCGCCAGACTTTCCGCGATTCAACCGTGGGCGCCGACCGTCCGCTGGGCCAGCGCGGCGCGGTGCTGGCGGATTCGGTTGCGCTCGACGAGGCAGAGCAGGCTATACTGGAAAAGCAGCGGCGCAGGCGGACCGTCCAGCCCTGACCGCCTGACCGGCGTCAATTCTGCGGAAGCTCAGGCTGATCGACCAGCGTATCGCCCCCGGGCGTCGGGATAGACCAGATCACGACATTGCCGATCATCACCGCCGCCAGGATCAGCATCAGCACCGGCTGTTTGCGCTGACCGCGCCGCAGCAGAACGATGGCGCCTGCGATCAGCGCGAAGGCAGTGAGCACGGCGAGCGAGAGAACAAAGCTGGTCATGCCCGCCCGTGTGTCAGTCCAGACCCGGCATCGTCAAGGCGGCATCGCGCAATCCGCGCCAGACGCGCGCCGCCTGCACGGTTTCGGGCACGTCATGCACCCGGACGATCTGCGCGCCCGATCCGATCGCGCTCAGCGCAAGCGTGATCGATCCGCCCAGCCGCGCGTCGACAGGTGCCTCGTTGGACAGCGCCCCGATCATCCGCTTGCGGCTGGCGCCGAACAGGATCGGCTGGCCCAGCGCATGGAACAGCGGCAGCGCGTTGATCAGCGCCAGATTGTCGGCGAGCGACTTTCCGAAGCCGATGCCCGGATCGATCAGGATGCGATCGCGCGCAATCCCGCCTGCGATCACCGCAGCGATCCGTGCCTCGAGCCAGTCGAACACGTCGGTCACGACATTGCCATAGCCTGCACCGGCGTGCGGGTTCTGCCCCTGCGAGGGCGCGTGCATCAGCACCACCGGGCACCCGGCCTGGCGGACGACATCGATGGCGCGGCTATCGAACAGCAACGCCGAGACATCGTTGACGATGTGCGCGCCAGCCTGAAGCGCGGCCTCCATCACCGCAGCCTTACGGGTATCGACCGAGAGGATCGCGCCGCTGTGGGCAAGCGCCTTGATCGCCGGGACGACGCGGGCAATCTCGTCGCCCTCCCACACCACCGGCGCATCGGGGCGGGTGGATTCGCCACCGATGTCGATCAAGGATGCGCCCGCGGTCAGCATCGCAAAGCCTGCATCGGCCGCACCGGCCGGGTCGTCAGTGAAGCGGCCACCATCGGAGAAACTGTCCGGGGTGACGTTCAATATGCCCATCACCTGCGGCTGGTCGAACCGCAGCATCCGCTCGCCCAGTGCGAGCGGCGGGTGCTGCCGCGACAGATTGGCGAACTGGGTGCGAGCCCGGTCGGCCTGGTCACCGGGCATCGTTGCAAGCGTGTCGGCAAAACCATCGACCGGCACGATCTGCCGTGCGACCAGCTTGCCAGCCTCGAACGTCTCGATCGCCAGCAGATGGCACCACACCAGGCTGTTGCCCAGCCGGATGGTGGCGCCATCGAAGGTCTGCGGGTTTTCGGCCAGCCCGACAGGCCGGATATAGACTTTGCCGGACATCGGCCTCAGGGCTCGGTGGCGAGCAGATAGGTTTGGCGCAGGCTGTCGAGCGGCTTGAGGCCGTCCTTGGTTTCGATATGCCAGTAGGTCCAGCCGTTGCACGACGGAGCATTCTGCAGGCTCGCCCCGACCTTGTGGATCGATCCGGTATGATCGCCGGTGAGCAGCGAGCCATCGGCGCGGACCGTAGCTCGGTGTTTGCGCGCCTTGTCCATGATCACCGCGCCGACCTGGATATAACCCGTTTCGACCAGCGTACCGAAGGCGACGCGCGGCTGGCTCTTGGGCGACTGCATGGTCTTCAAGCCCGATTCATCGAGCGGGAGCGCAGCGGCGATACGCTCCTCGGCGACATCGATATAGGTGTCGTCACGCTCGCAGCCGATCCATTCACGTCCAAGCCTTTTGGCGACCGCACCGGTGGTGCCGGTGCCGAAGAACGGATCGAGCACCACATCGCCCGGATTGGTGCAGGCGAGCAGGATGCGATACAGCAACGCCTCGGGCTTCTGCGTCGGATGCGCCTTGACGCCGCCGCGCTTCAAGCGCTCCTGACCGCCGCAGATCGGGATCACCCAGTCGGAGCGCATCTGCAGCTCGTCGTTCAATGTCTTCATCGCGCGGTAGTTGAAGGTGTATTTCGACTTTTCGTCGCGCGACGCCCAGATCAGCGTCTCGTGCGCGTTGGTGAAGCGCGTGCCGCGGAAATTGGGCATCGGGTTGGCCTTGCGCCAGACGATGTCGTTGAGGATCCAGAAACCCAGGTCCTGCAGCGTCGCGCCGACACGGAAGATGTTGTGATAGCTGCCGATCACCCACATCGAGCCATCGGGCTTGAGGATGCGCTGCGCCTCGGTCATCCATTCGCGGGTGAACCGGTCATAGGCGGCGAAGGTGTCGAACTTGTCCCAGTCGTTGTCGACCGCATCGACGCGGCCGCCCTCGGGCCGGAATAGATCGCCGCCAAGCTGCAGGTTGTAGGGCGGGTCGGCGAAGATCATGTCGATCGAACCGGTGGGAAGCTTGCGCATTTCCTCGATGCAGTCGCCGCGCAGGATCTGGCCCAGGGGCAGCTCGGGCTTGGCCGCGGGCCGCACGCGCACCGGCGCCTTCGCCTTGCGCACCACAGGCGCCATCATCTCGCCAGTCAAAACCATCTTTACCCCCACATACCCTTGGAACAGGGCCCTGCATGAGTCCTCGGCGACCATCGGTCAAGGCCAAAACCCTAGGGATTCCGGGTGTTCAAATGGTTAACGAGGCCGCCCTTATGCGGAACACAATGAGTCCAAATCCAGATGTTGAGTCTTGTTAACCGGTCGGGACTCAACGCCTAGTGGTGTGACATCGAGGACTCGGCACGCAAAAAAATTGCGTCAGAGCAGCATCGCCTGCGCCACGGGGGCAAAGCTCTTCCTGTGAAGCGGGCAAGGCCCATGCTCGCGCAATGCGGCAAGGTGCTGGGCGGTGCCATAACCCATGTTGCGCTCCCAGCCGTAATGCGGGTGCTCTGCCGCAGCGGCGAGCATCATCCGGTCGCGGTGCTGCTTGGCCAGGATCGAGGCTGCGGAGATGCACGGATGCAGTGCGTCGCCCTTGACGATAGCCTCGGCGCGGTAGCTCCAGCGCGGCAGCCGGTTGCCATCGACCAGAACGTGCCCCGGCGCATCGCCCAGCGCCTCGACCGCGCGGGTCATGGCCAGCATGGTTGCCTGCAGGATGTTGATCGCGTCGATCTCGTCGACAGTGGCGATCCCGATCCCGAAGCTGCAGCGCTCGCGGATCTCGGCTTCCAGCCGTGCGCGTTTTGCAGCGCTCAGCACCTTGCTGTCGGCCAGCCCTTCGATCCCATCCGGGCAGAGGATTACGGCTGCGGCGACCACGGGACCCGCCAGCGGACCCCTGCCCGCCTCGTCCACACCCGCGATGGTTGCAGACAGGCAAAAGGGCAGATCGAGGGAACCGGACCGGGTCATCGTGCGTCTCTGCCGCAAGGCCCTTGCGACCGCAAGCACCGCCCCGCGAAACGACCGCAAATATCCCGAATCATTTGCAATCTGTCCCCGGATGGCGATGATCGTTTCCATGAAAAACGGAGTGACCCTGATGCACCGACTGACCCTGAGCGCCGCGCTGCCGCTCGCCCTGATTGCGTGCAACAGCGGCGGAGAAGCCGTGGCCAGCGGCGAGGCCGCCACCGAAGTCGCTGCGATTTCCCCGGTCGATCGCCTGCCTTTCGAAACCGCCGAAGTCGCCGCGTTCGACGAGCCCTGGGCGATGACCTTCCTCCCCGATGGCCGCGCGCTGGTCACCGAGAAGAAGGGCGTGCTCAAGCTGGTCAGCTTCGGCGCGGACGGCAAGCCTGCAATGGTCGATGTCTCGGGCACCCCCAAGGTCGCTTATGGCGGCCAGGGCGGTCTGGGCGATGTCGTGCTGTCACCCGACTTCACCAATGACGGCTATGTCTATCTCAGCTTTGCCGAGGCCGGCGAAGGCGATACCAGCGGCGCTGCTGTCGCCCGCGCCAAGATGGTGACATCTGCGGATGGCAGCGCCAGCCTGAAGGACATGCAGGTCATCTGGCGGCAGGAGCCCAAGGTCAGCGGCAAGGGCCATTACGGCCATCGTATCGCCTTTGGCCCCGATGGCATGATGTACATCTCCTCGGGCGATCGGCAGAAATTCGATCCCGCGCAGGATCTCGAGCAGAATCTCGGCAAGATCGTGCGGCTGACCCCGACCGGCGGTATCCCGTCGGATAACCCAATGTACGATCAGGGCCGGATCAAGGCGCAGATCTGGTCTTATGGCCACCGCAACCCGCTGGGCCTCGCATTCGACAGCGCCGGCAATCTTTGGAATTCCGAAATGGGCCCCAAGGGCGGCGACGAACTCAACCTCGTCAAGCGCAGCGCCAATTACGGCTATCCCAAGGTTTCCAACGGCGATCATTATGACGGCCGCGATATCCCCGACCATTCGCCCGAAGACGGCTTCGTGCCGCCCAAGGTGTTCTGGACCCCGGTCATCTCGCCCAGCAGCCTGATGATCTACACCGGTGACCTGTTCCCTGCGTGGAAGAACAGCGCCTTTATCGGCGCACTGAGCGGCCAGGCGCTGGTGCGCGTCAAGCTAGACGGCGAGAACGCCGAAAAGGCCGACAACTGGGCGATGGAAGGCCGCATCCGCGAAGTCGAACAGGGCCCGGACGGTGCGATCTGGGTGCTGGAAGACGGTGCGCGCGGATCCAAGGGTCGCCTGCTCAAGCTGACTCCGGCCAAGTAAACCGTAGAGCAATGCGAAGGCTGTGCGTCCGCGAGGCGGGCGTAAAGCCATTTCATTTCGCAACCTATCGCGCTATTCCACCGCGAAACACACAATCGGGAGACGATGAATGGCGACCATGACCGACGCTGCGCTCAAGGCTGATCAGCTGACCGAAGTTCTCGACCGGCAGAAGGCGGCATTCCTTGCCGAGCTGCCCGTTCCCATGGCTGTCCGCAAGGACCGCATCAAGCGGCTGATGAAGCTGGTTCACGACAACGCCGACGCACTGGTCGCGGCGATGAGCGAGGATTTTGGCCATCGCAGTGCCGAGCAGTCGAAGATGACCGACATCGTCAGCGTGCTCAACTGCGCGCGGCACACACTCAAGCACATGGACAGCTGGGCCAAGCCGGAAAAGCGTTCGGTGCAGTTTCCCTTGGGGCTGCTGGGCGCCCGCGCACGGGTGGAATATCAGCCGCTGGGCGTTGTGGGCATCATCGCGCCGTGGAATTTCCCGATCCAGCTTTGCCTGACCCCCGCCATCGGCGCGCTTGCTGCGGGCAACCGGGTGATGATCAAGAACAGCGAATACACCGAAAAGACCTCGAACCTGCTCGCCGAACTCGGCCCGCAGTTCTTCGATGCGAGCGAAGTCGCCTTCTTCACCGGCGGACCGGACGTGGGCCAGGCGTTTTCCGAGCTGCCGTTCAACCATCTGCTGTTCACCGGCGCGACCAGCGTCGGCCACCACATCATGCGCGCTGCCGCCAAGAACCTGGTGCCGATCACGCTCGAGCTAGGCGGCAAGTCGCCTGCGATCATCGGTCGCGGGGCAGACAAGGCCAAGGCGGCGCAGCGGGTCACCATGGGCAAGATGCTCAATGCCGGCCAGATCTGCATCGCACCCGATTACCTCTATGTCCCGCGCGAGGACGAGAGCGAGATCATCGAGAACATCAAGCAGTCCGCGGGCACCTTGTACCCGACCCTGCTGACCAACGACGACTACACCGCTGTGGTCAACGAACGCCATCACCAGCGGCTGACCGGTTATCTCGATGACGCGCGCGAAAAGGGCGCGGAGGTGATCGAGGTCAATCCGGGGAACGAGGATTTCAAATCGGCCAACAGCCGCAAGATGCCGCTGCATATTCTGCGCAACGTCACCGATGACATGAAGGTGATGCAGGACGAGATCTTCGGCCCGATCCTTCCGGTCAAGACCTACACCACGGTCGATGAGGCGATCGACTACGTCAACGGCCGTGACCGCCCGCTAGCGCTGTATTATTTCGGTGAGGACGGCGATGAGGCCAGGAAGGTCACCGATCGCACCGTTTCGGGCGGGGTCACGCTCAACGACACGATCTTCCACGTCGCGATGGAAGATTTGCCGTTCGGCGGCGTTGGCCCCTCGGGGATGGGCGCGTATCACGGGCTCGATGGCTTCCGAACCTTCAGCCATGCCAAGTCGATCTACAGCCAGCCGCGGATCGATGTGGCCAAGCTGGGCGGCTTCCTGCCACCCTATGGCGATGCGACGAAGAAGGCGATCGCGCGCGATCTGAAGCTCTGAACGAGGCCAGGATCAGCGGTGGCTTTTGCGGGTTGCAGGAATTTCGCGACCCGTTATAGGCTGCCGCTTCTTGGCGGGCGTGGTGGAATGGTAGACGCGCCGGACTCAAAATCCGGTTCCGCAAGGAGTGTGGGTTCGAGTCCCACCGCCCGCACCAAGAGCCCCTGCCCGACCGATCCAGACCACGACCCGGGCGCTTCCAGGCAAAAGGCTTGCATGGGGCAAAATCCGGCTTAGTGCCGGGCGCAGTGTTCGCTCTTGCTGGATCGCATCATGTCCCATTCCGTCTCGCCGCTCGCGCTTCCCTTTCCCCAACTTCCGGCAATCGCCGGCGTCACCCCGCATGTGGCGCGCGCGCGGTACAAGGACTGGGACCGCTGCGACCTGAGCCTTGTCGAGCTCGCTCCCGGAACGGCAGTCGCCGGCGTCACCACCACCAGCAAGTGCCCCTCTCCCGAAGTCGAATGGTGCCGCAGTGCGTTGCCCCAGGGCAGCGCCCGCGCGCTGGTGGTGAGCGCAGGCAACGCCAACGCCTTTACCGGGGGCAAGGGCCGCGATGCGGTGCAGATGGTCGTCGACACGGTGTCGGCACAGCTCGGCTGCGCGGCGCAGGAGGTGTTCGTCTCGGCCACGGGGGTGATCGGCGTTCCGCTGCCACAGGACAAGGCGCGCGCGGGTCTCGACGCGGCGTTCGCCGCAGCCCCGTGCAGCTGGCGCGATCTGACCGACGCCATCGGCACCACCGATACCTTCGCGAAGGCCGCGACCACCAGCGCGATGATTGGCGACCGCCGGGTCGAACTGGTCGGTGTGATCAAGGGTTCAGGGATGATCGCGCCTGACATGGCGACGATGCTGGGCTACATCTTCACCGACGCCACCATCGCGCCTGCGCTGCTCCAGCAGATGCTGGGCGCCGCCAACCGCAACACCTTCAACTGCATCACCGTCGACAGCGACACGTCGACCAGCGACACAGTGCTCGCCTTTGCCACCGGCCAGGCGGATCATCCCCGGCTCGAGACCATGGACAGCGTGGGCACGGATGCGTTCGCCGCCGCGCTTGCCGATCTGTGCCGGCAGCTGGCGCATCTGGTGGTGCGCGATGGCGAAGGGGCGACCAAGTTCATCGAGGTGCGGGTGACCGGCGCAGTGTCCGACGAGAGCGCGCACCGCATCGCGCTCTCGATCGCCAACTCGCCCCTGGTCAAGACCGCGATCGCGGGCGAGGACGCCAATTGGGGCCGCGTCGTCATGGCGGTGGGCAAGGCCGGCGAACCAGCCGAGCGCGACCTGCTCTCGATCCGCTTCGGCGGGGTCGAGGTTGCATCTCAGGGCGTCGTCGTCGAAGGCTATGACGAAGCCCCGGTTGCGGCGCACCTCAAGGGCCAGGAAATTCTGGTCGAGGCCGATATCGGGCTGGGTCAGGGCCGCGCCACGGTGTGGACCTGCGACCTTACCCACGGCTATATCGCGATCAACGCCGACTACCGGAGCTAAGCTGCATGCTCACCATCTGGGGCCGCCTGAACTCGCATAACGTCAAGAAAGTGGTGTGGCTCGCAGAGGAGATCGGGCTGGACTATGTGCGCCATGATGTCGGCGGCAAGTTCGGGATGGATGCCGCGTATCTTGCGCTCAATCCCAATGCGCTGATCCCGACGATCGAGGATGACGGGCTGGTGCTGTGGGAATCGAACGCGATCCTGCGCTATCTTGCCGCGCGCTACGCCCCGCATCTGTGGCCCGATGACCTGAGGGAGCGCGCGGCGGCGGACAAATGGATGGACTGGCAGTTCGCCTTTGCCGATGCGCAGCGCGACGTGTTCCTGATGCTGGTGCGCAAGCCCATCGAAGAACACGACGCCGCCGTCATTGCCAGGGGAGCGGAGACCACCGCAAGGATGATGGCGATGCTCGAGGATGTGCTGGCGAAGCAACCCTGGCTGACCGGCGAGAACTTCGGCATCGCCGATATCCCGATGGGAACCTATGCGCATACCTGGTTCACGCTGGCGATGCCGCGACCGGAAATGCCACACGTCAAGGCGTGGTATGACCGGCTCAAGACGCGCCCCGGCTTTGCCACCAATGTCATGATTGCGCTGACCTGATGCACACGCTCCACACCCCCGTCTCGGACCTGATCCGCACCGTCGCGCGCGAGGTCGTGCTGCGCCATTATCAGCAGCTGTCTTCGGCGCAGATCAGCGAGAAGACGCCGGGCGACCTGGTGACAATCGCCGACCAGGAAAGCGAACGGCGGCTGAGCGCGGGGCTCGCGGATATCCTCCCGCAGGCCAGCATCGTCGGCGAGGAAGCGGTCGAGGCTGACCCGGTGCTGATCGAACGTGTCAACGACAGTACCGCCTGGATCATTGACCCTATCGACGGCACGCACAATTATGCCCATGGCCACCCGCCGTTCGGCATCATCATCGCGCTGGTCGAGCGCGGCGAGACGGTAGCGGGCTGGCTCTACGATCCGCTGGCCGACCGCATGTGCCACGCGGTGCGCGGCGGCGGCGCGTTCATCAATGACGTGCCGGTGAGCGCCCGCGAGAGCGGCGAGCCGCTACCCGTCGCGGCGATCTCGACGCTGTTCATCGAGGAGCCGCGCCGCAGCGCGATCAACCGCGCAGCCGAAGGCAGGTTCCGCCTCGTCGATATCCCACGCTGTGCCGCCGAGCAATATCCCCGGCTGGTGCTGGGCGAGAACGATGTCACATTGTTCGAGCGCACCCTGCCCTGGGACCATGCCGCAGGTGTGCTGTTCGTCGAGGAAGCGGGCGGCAAGGCCGCGCGGCTCGACGGCTCGCGCTATCTGCCGGGCGACCGCCGCACCGGAATGATCGCCGCCGCCTCACCCCGGCTGTGGGATGAGGCGGTAGCGATACTAGGCTAGCTATTCGATTGCAGCCCCAAGATCGTTGTTCTCTTCGATCCGCAGCATCCGGATGTCGCGCACAGACGGCTTGAACCAGTCATATTCGCGCCGCAGCTCCTGCACTGCGAGAACGCAATCGACCGGGGTAACCGTGTCATTGCCGAAATAGGTGGAGCCCTGTTGCCATTCGAACCCTCGCGCTTCCAACACCCTGCGGATGTCGGAATACGCGTTGTTCCAAGATGCGTTGTGGTACGCCGTCTGCAGGACAGTCGTATCGAGGTCGAAGACAATAGCGTACATGCTCGCGCCCCTTGAAGGCTTGAAACCCAAAGCACGATTATGACCTATCTGACCCGACATGGCCTCAGGGACTACTCCATTTTCGAGCATGTTTCCATCAGGCAGGCAACGCGCCTTCGAGCCAGCTCTTGAGCGCGCTCTTGGGGGCGGCGCCGACTTTGGTTTCGACGATCTGGCCCTTGTCGAACAGGATCATGGTCGGAATGCCGCGCACGCCGTACTTGGCGGGGGCATCTGGGTTGTCGTCGATGTTGATCTTGGCGATCGTGACCTTGCCGGCCAGTTCATCGCTGATCTCTTCGAGAGCCGGGCCGATCATCTTGCACGGGCCGCACCACTCCGCCCAGAAATCGACGAGCACCGGCTTGTCGGACTTGAGGACATCGGCATCGAAGCTTGCATCGCTGATTGCAGTGGTGGCCATGGGGGTAACTCCTTGTTGGTGACTTGATGTGGAATGTAAGCGCGGCAGCCGGGCCGCTCAAGGCGTGCGCCCCAACTATTCCTGTGCCGTGGCTTAGTCCAGCTTCGTCGCGGCAAGCAAAGCATCGGGCAGCACGAAAAGCTGCGGTGTTGCGGTGTACAGCAACCCGGCCTCGACAACCCGCCTTGGAAAGATCAGCCGCAGCGCCGCGACATAGGCCGCCATCTGGCGGACATGCGCGATCGGCAGTTGCTCCAGACTGCGCGGCGGGCGACGGCTGGTCTTGAAATCCACCACCAGCACCCGGTCGGGCTCGATCAGCAGCCGGTCGACCGTTCCGGTAACGACGTTCAGCCCCACCACCGCTGCGATCGGCGCCTCGGCGAGAGCGCCGGGACCAAAGATGTCGGCCCAGTCGGGATGATCGATCACCGCGCTCACGGAATCGATGATCGGATCGGCCTCGGCACTGTCGGCCATGCCGTGCTGGCTGGCCAGCCAGCGGCGCGCCGCCTCGCGCCGGTCTTCGCTCACCACCGCGGGCAGCCGCTCGAACAGGCTGTGCATGATCAGCCCGCGCTGGGCCGCCTTGGCGAGGTCGGGTCCGGAGATCGGGGGGCTTGCGGTGTCGTCCTTGCCGAGCGACGACGGTGCCAGCGGCGTCGGCGGGCGCTGTTCGGGCGCGGCGGGGGTCAGCGCCCAATCCGGCAGCGCGGGTGATCCAGCAGACAGGACCTCGGCGCGCGCCTGCGCCTGGTCCGATGGCAGCGCGCCGCTGCCGAAGCGGCGGAAGGCGCCATCGCCCTCGACGCACCACTCGCAGCCCAGCCCCATGAAGCTGCGTTCGATTACGGCATACCAGCTTTGCTCGGGCGGTTCCTTGGCGCGCCGGCCCAGCGTTCCGCCGACATACAATTGCTCGGCCGCGCGAGTCATCGCGACGTAGAGCAGCCGCCAATGCTCCTGCATGTCGGCCTCGCGCGCGGCATCGTGCGCCTCGGCAAGCGGCCCAACCCGCTCGGCCTTGGGCAGGCTGTAGACCGGCAGATCGATCGTGGCGTCGGCGCCTGGGATCTCCACCGGCCAGTCGAAGCTGCTGTCCACCTTGCGCGCCGGGTCGACACAGGCATCGGCGAGGATGACGATCGGCGCCTGCAGGCCCTTCGAGCCGTGCACGGTCATCACCCGCACCATGTCCGACTGCCCGGCCAGCTCGCGCTTGATCTCCTCGTCGCCCGCATCGAACCAGTGCAGGAACGCCTGCAGACCGCCATCATGGCTGGAGGCGAACTTCTGCGCGAGCGACAGTAGCTCGGCAATCGGGTCCAGCGCCTCGCCGCCCAGCCGCGCGACCAGACGGGCACGACCCTGAATGGGACCGGTAAGCACCTGCTCGAGGAAATCATAGGCCGTGCCATAGTCTGCCATGCCGAGCAGCGCGTAAAGCGTCTCCAGCCGCGCCTGCAGGCCTTCGTCATCGCGCGCCTGATCGCGCAGATGCGGCCACAAAGCGCGCTTGTCCGGGCGATGGCCGTAATGGAGAAGCTCGTCCTGCGTCCACCCGCACAAGGGCGATACCAGCAGCGCGGCGCAGGTCAGGTCGTCGAGCGGCTGCAACGCAAAGCGAATGGCGGCGACCAGATCCTGCACCGCCAGAGGCTGGCCCAGCCGTAGCCGATCGATCCCGGCAACGGGGACGCCCGCCGCATAAAGCCGCGCCACGATCAGCGACGCCAGCTCGCCGCGCCGCCGCAGCAGCACCATGATATCGCCCGCCCCGGCCCAGCCCGCGCTGCCATCCGAGCGCCGCGCCAGCCAAAGCCTCTGCGGCGATGCGGGGTTCAGCCAGCCTGCGATACGGTCTGCCAGCTGATGTGCGAACCGCAGGTCCGCGCCCGAAAGCCATTCCTCCGCAGCTTCGCCTTCAGCTCCGGCCTCGCTCTCGCCGTCCTCGGTCTCGACACTGTCGCCCACCGGGCGCCACAGCTCGACCACGCCTGGCCCGGCACGGCCTTCGTGCAGCGGCAGCGTGTCATCGGTAATCCCCAGGGCTGCTGGCCCCAGTTCGCCCAGCACCGCATCGACCATGTCGAGCACCGGCTGGGTCGAACGGAAGCTGCGATCCAGACTGAGCGCCAGGAAGGGCTGGCCTGCATCCTGCGCGAACGCACCGATGCGGTGCCGCGCGGCGGCATAATATTGCGGGCTGGTTCCCTGGAACCCGAAAATCGCCTGCTTGAAGTCACCCACCGTGAACAGCGTGCGGAACCGGTCCGCCTTGCTGCCCTGCCCGGCGAAATAGTCCGCGATCAGCCCGCCGACGATCGCCCATTGGCTGGGGTTGGTGTCCTGCGCCTCATCGACCAGCACATGGTCGAAACGCTGATCGAGCTTGAACGCGATCCACTGCGCCATCGTGGCGCCGGACAAGAGCTCTGCCGCGGCCCGGATCAGGTCGTCGAAATCGAGCAACCCCGCCTGGCGCTTGGCTTCGGCAAAGCTCCACGCAAAGCTGCGGCCAACCTCGAGCGCGCGGGCATAATCGCGCGAAAAGCCGATCAGCGCGACATGCTCGCGCAACGAGAGCAGATCCGAGTACAGGCTCTCGGCCTTGTAGGGGTAATCGGGGTCGACCTTCTTGGGCGAGGTCGTGAATGATCGCATGTTGCCATTGGCGATCGCGACCACCGACCAGATCAGGTCGAGATGCTCGAGACGCTCGTCGTCGCCCATGTCCAGCCAGCTCTGGATGGCATCGGCGAACTTCTGCCCTGTCGCGGTGCCCCAGCGGACATGGCTCTCCTGCAGCGCTTCGAGGTTGGCGATATCGAACAGGCCATCGCTGCACAGCCGCGCCAGATCGCCGCCATCCTCATCGCGCTGCAGCCCGAGGGCCGCGTTGACATAGGGCCGGATGTCGCCCTTGAGCATGTCCATGGAATCGGGCTTGGCCGCACAGCGCATCAGGAATTTTTCGGTCGCCTCTGCCCCAAGCTTCAGGCTCAGCGCTTCCAGATTGTCCGACAGCCGCGCATCGCCATTGCGTGCGGCCTCGACCAGCATCGCGCCCAGCGTGTCACGCGCCAGCTGCACGCGGTCGCGGTCCTCGATCGGGCGGAAGCCTGGCGCCAGCCCGGCCTCTTCGGGGAAGCTCGCCAAGAGCGACTGGCAGAAGCTGTGGATGGTCTGGATGCGCAGTCCGCCCTGCGGCGCATCGAGCACGCGCGCGAACAGCCGGCGCGCGCGGATCAGCGTGTCGGGATCGACCGCAGCGCCGATGCAGCGCAGGTCCGCGCCCAATGCGGTATCGCTCATCCGCACCCAGGCGGCGAGCTGCGCATTGATGCGGTTGGCCATCTCGCTGGCCCCGGCCTTGGTGAACGTAAGGCACAGGATCGCATCGGGATTGACCCCGGGTTCCAGCAGCAGCCGGAACACCCGGGCGGTGAGCACCTGCGTCTTGCCGGTCCCGGCAGACGCGCTGAGCCAGACCTGATCGCAGGGCGACACCGCCAGCGCCTGGTCACCGTGCAGCGGGTGAAGACTTGCCGCAGCGCCGCTCATCCCGTGTTGCCCCCTGTGCGACCATCCTGTCGGCCGTACCATTCGGCAAGCCGCATCAGCTGGTCATATTCGGTGTAGAGCGCATGATCGGGCACCAGCTTTGCTTCGAACGGTGCATCGCCCAATATCCAGCTGGCCAGCGCCTCGCGGAGGAACTTTTCGCTGGTCGGGACGATGGCATCGGCGGGGAGACCGCTCTTCCTGCGGCCCTGCAGCACCGGGCTGTCGATATAACCGAAACCGGTTTCACTGTCCTTGTGGCGGGTGAGCGACCAATATTCAAAAATCCCGGCGCTGCCGGTGATCGGGGCGCGCTCGGCATCGCCGTTGAACCCGCCGCGCTCGGCCATCAGCCCCAGCAGCCCCAGTTGCAGCGCAAAGCCGGTTTCCACCTGCGCGGCCGAGGGCGGCTTGCCGGTCTTGTAATCCACGATCGCCAAGGTGCCGTCCGGCATCTGGTCGATGCGGTCGGCCTTGCCCGAAATCTTCACCCCGTCGATCACCATCTGCCCGCTGCGCTCGGCATCGATCATGCGGCGACCGTCCTCGGCAAAATCGAGCGTCTGCTGCACCACCCATTCGAGCCCTGCGACCAGCCTGGGGCGCCATAGCGCCTTGATCAGCGGATGGACGTTGGCCTTGGCGAGGAACAGATTGGCGCGCGGCACCAGAGCGACAGGATTGAGCCCATCCTCCTTGTGCCAAAGCTCCAGAATCTCGTGCACCAGCGTGCCGCGCCACGCCGCACTGGGTTCGGCATCGACCGGGTCGAGCGAGCGCAGCGCGAGGATGCGCTTGGCATAGAAGGCGAACGGATCGGCACGAAGGCGATCGAGCTCGGTCACCGAGAGCTGGACCGCGCGCTGCGACCGCGTTGGCCGCGGCGCGGGCTTGTCGATCCGCACCTGTGGCATGCGCCGGTCGAGCGCGCGCGCCAGAGCCAGCGTGCCGGCATCCTCCATGTCCTTGTCGGGCGCGACCGCCTGCAGACGCAGCAGGAAGCGCGAGGCGACCGTGGGTGCGCTGCCATCGCGCCGCGCACGGGTGAGCACCACCTCGAGAGAGGCGAGCGCGCCTGCCAGATCCTGCGCCGCAAGCCCGACGCGCATCTCCAGCGGCGGCAACCCAAGCGCGTTGCGCACCATCGGTGCCAGCCAGGGATCGGGCGACGGGATCTGCGGCCACACGCCCTCGTTCAAACCGGCACAGATGACGAGATCGGCGCTCTGCAAGCGCGCCTCGAGCAGACCGTATATCGCAACGCGCGGGTGCTTGCCGAAGGGCGGGCGCACAGCCTTCTCGGCCATCAGCCGCGACAGGATGGTTGCGGCCTGGGTGCTGGTCACCAACGGATCATGGCTGCCGGTGCGTGCGAGCAGTTGCTGCACAAGATCGGAAGCACAGCGCCCGGCGATGCCATTCCAAACGGCTTGCCCGCTGAGCGCCTCGGCCGTGGAGACAATCGCGGCGATGACGCTGGACAGCGCCTGTGGATCGCGCGGGAATTGCGCGATCGGCGACAGCAACCCCTTGGCGCCATTCCACCATTCCCGAAGCTCGGGTTGGCCGATGCTGGCATCGATCCCGCGCAGCCCCTGGGCGGGACGGGGCCCGCGCAGCCTTATGTCGAGCGCGCGCACCTGATCGAGCCAGGCAAGTCTGCCCTCGCCCGGCTGGGCAAGCGGGTGCTTGAGCAGATCGAGCAGTTCGACCGGCGCGAAGTCTTCGGCCAGGCAGTGCGCCACCGCCAGCAGGAAACGCCCCGGCGGCGTCACCGGCAAAGCCTCGCCCGCGCTGTCATCCGCCTCGATGTTCCAGCGCCTGAGATGCGCGATGATCCGTGCGGCAAGCGTGCGGTCCGGCGTCACGATCGCGATGCGGCGTGCAGGTATATCAAGCGCCTGGCGCACCAGCAGGGCAATGGTCTGCGCTTCATCATCGGGGGTTTCCGCTTCGATGATCCGGATGCCCTTGGTGCGGCGCTCGGTTGCGGCCAGCGTGATCCAGCGGTCGCTGAGCCTTGCGGGCAGGAAAATGCTGCGCAGCAAATTGGCGCGATCGGCGACCAGCCCGGAGCGCGGTTCGGGCAGCCACGGTAGGACCTCATCGCGGCTGATGTCCATCGCGTTCAACAGCTGCTTGAGATGATATTGCGGATGGGTGATCGCCGGACGCTCGGCAGGCGGCCCTTCGCCCGGGACGGTCATCGGGACCGGAGAACCGATCGCTTCCCACAGGGCATCATCCATCTCCAGATCGAGCCCGGGCAGCACCACCATGCCGTGCGGCAGATGCGCGATGCTGCGCAGCAATCGCGCAATAGCCGGCGCTGCCGTCGTGATACCGGCGGCAATTACCGGGCTGTCGGGCGGGCTCACTCGCCAGCGCTCGGCGGTCTTGGCGAGCAACCGGTTGCGTCGTTCGGCAGGATCGATCCGCCCCTCGGTGGCAAGCTCATGCTGCCAGGCGCGGCCCACACGGACGAACAGATCGCGGGCCTGCGCCCAATGGTCGGCGAGGTCGGCCTCGACATCGACCGCATCGAGCTGGTCGAGCGTCTTCTCCTCGATCTGCAACTGGTCGAGCACGCGCGCATATTCGGCCGCAAGCCGAAGAGCCTCTGCCGGGTCCTGCGCGCCGGGCCGCCCCGCGCCCTCGCGCGCGATGATCGCCGCCAGCCGGAAGCGACGCTCGAGCGGATCGACCGCAGGCGACACCATCTCGCCCTCGCCCAGTGGATCGAGCAAAGCGCCCAGGCTCTCGTCGAGATCGATATCGCCGATCAACGCCATGCGCGGCAGCAGCAGGCCGTTCGCCGCATGCCGCACCAGCGCCTCGGTGATCGCCCGCCCCGCGCGGTGGTTGGGGATCAGCAGCGTGACGCGGGCAAGGCCAAGCGGGTCCTTCCCGAAACGGCCGAGCAGCCCACTCGCCAGAACATCCGCAAACCCGCGCTGCGCCCCGATGGCATAGACGCTGGTCTGGACGGGGTCAGGCATTCAACAGCGCCTCGGCCGTGGGCTCGATCGCGCCGGGCGTGCCGACATCGAACCACTGGCCCAGATGCGCTATGCCGTACAACCGGTCCTCGGCGATGGCGCGGTTCCACAGGATGTTGGTCGAGAATGCCCCCTCGGGAGCACCCGCCAGCAGCCGCCGCGAAAGCAGCTGGATACCTGTATAGATATAGGGCGCGACCCGGCCTGAACGGCGACGGATAATCCGGCCCATCTGGTCGAGGTGGAAATCGCCCACTCCCTGATAATTTGCCGCTCGGCTGTGCGGCACCAGCAGCAGCAGCGCGTCCATGCGGCTGTCGTCCCATGCCGCGCGCAATTCGTCAAAGCACGAGCGCGCGCTCTCCAACCATACATTGTCGCTGTTGAGGCAGAAGAACGGATCCTCTTGTATCATCGGCAACGCCTTGACCAGCCCGCCACCGGTCTCGAGCAACAGCTCGCGTTCATCGGAGATCATCACCTCGAACGGATAATCGCGCGCTTTGAGGTGCGCCTCGAGCGCGTCGGCAAGATAATGTACGTTGACGATGACGCGCTGCATCCCGGCTTCGGCAAGGTGCGTCATGACATGGTCGATCAGCGGCTTGCCGCCCACGCGCACCAGCGGCTTGGGGGTGGTGATGGTGAGCGGCCGCATGCGCTTGCCGAACCCGGCAGCCATCACCATCGCGGTACGCGCAAAAGGCGCGCGCGCGCTCACAGCGCGAACTCGCCGCCGAGGGTCGCGCGAGGATCGCGCAATTCTGCCGGGATATTGGCGTCGAACCACGCCGCGACAGGCGCCAGCGCGGGGTGCTTGAGATCGCGCTCCATTGCCTCCCATACGCGCGGGATCATCAGCGGATAGCGCGGCTTGCCGTCGCGCTTCCACAGCCGCACGAAAATGCCGACGATCTTGGCATTCCGCTGCGCGCCAAGCACATGATAGGCGGTGTCGAAATCATGGGCCGGATTGGCCAGGGCGCGATAATGAGTGATCATCTCGGCCTCCAAAGCGGGTGCAACATCGCGGCGCGCATCCTGCAGCAGCGAGACCAGATCATAAGCCGGATCGCCCACCAGCGCGTCCTGGAAATCGAGCAGCCCCTGCTTGCCATCGTCCAGCAGCATGATGTTCTCGGCGTGATAATCGCGCAGCACCGTCACCTGCGGCGCAGACGCATCCATCGCATCAAGCACCTGATCCCAGGCGCGGACATAGCCCGCAACATCGACATCCAGCCCGCGCGCGGCACAATACCATTCGGTCAGCAGCCCGGCCTCGCGCTGGTAGATCGCGCGATCGTATAGCGGCACGCTGGCAGCGGGGCGTTGGTGCAGATGCGCCAGCGTTTCGATCGCCCGGGCATAGATCGCGCGCTCGGTTTCGGGATCGGAGGCATCGACCGTCTCGCGCATGCGGACATCGCCGAAGTCCTCCAGCAGCACCAGCCCGGCTTCGGCATCGGCCGCGATGATCTCTGGCGCGCGCAAGCCCTGTGCGGTCAGGTAGCGTGCGACATCGATGAACGGGCGCGGGTCTTCCTCCGGCGGCGGCGCATCCATCAGGATCGCGCGGCGATCCGCCTCGATCACCCGGAAATACCGGCGGAACGAGGCATCGCCGGGGATTGGTGCGATCTGTGCCGCTCCCCAGCCGGCTGCCTCTGCGAAAGCCCGGATCACCGAATCACGATCGTTCAACTCACACCACCTGCAATCTGCTGCCAGCGCGCGTGCCAGTTCGATCCGGCCTGCGCAGTAATCGTGCGCTCGCTAGCATCGGTGCCCATGATCCGCAATTCCAGCGTGTCCGGCCCCGCAAGGCCACCCACCCGCTCGGGCCACTCGGCGATCAACAGCGCTGGATCGCCCGCATCGAGCCCCAGTTCGTCAAGCTCCATCGCGCCATCGAGCCGGTAGAAATCGGCGTGGATCACCGGAATCCGCACTTCAGGCGGGTCATAAGGCAGGATCAGCGCGAAGGTCGGACTGGGCACCTCGCCAGCAAAGCCCAGCGCCAACAGGATCGCGCGCGCCAGCGTCGATTTGCCCGCGCCGAGCTCGCCCGACAATGCGATGACGTCGCCGGGCTGCGCCACGGCGGCGAGCTCTGTACCCAACGCCTGCATGGCCTCCAGCGATGCGATGGCAATCGTCATGGCATCAGGATCGTGACGATCGTTCCCGCGCCGGGCTCGCTCATCAGCTCCATCCTGCCGCCATGCGCCTCGATCAGGTTCTTCGCCAGCGGCAGGCCAAGTCCGGATCGCTTCTGCAGCGGCTTGCCGCCTGCCTCATCCGCCTGCAACACGCCATCGAGCGCGCGCGCCTGCGCGCGGGCGTCAAGCCCGGGGCCGTTGTCGGACACCACGATGCGCAACTTGCCTCGGAACCGGTCTCCCAGTAGCAGCACGCGTCCGCCCTCCTGCGTGTAGCGCAGGGCATTGTCGACCACCGCGGCAATCGCCTGGCCAAAGCGCGCACGATCAACCTCGGCGCTTCCGGGCTGGCCCTTCACGTCGAGTTCAAGCGCGATGTTGCGACCGCCCGCAAGCCCCGCAGCACCCTTGGCGACATCGACCAGCAGCGCGCCGATATCGGTCGGCTCGAGCTTGAGCGGCAGCGTTCCCGCCTGGCTCTGGCTGAGATCGAGCACCATGTTGATCTGCGCCGACAAGCGCTCGACCGAATCGATGATCGCCTTGGCATAATCCTGGCCCTGTTCGGACAGGGGGCCGGCGACACCGCTCGCCAGCAGCTCGGCAAAGCCGCCGATCGAGGTCAGAGGCGTGCGGAATTCATAGCTCATGTTGGCGAGGAACCGCGTCTTGATCGCATCCGCCTCGACCAAAGCCTCGTTGCGCTCACGCAGCGCGTCTTCCATCTTCTTGGCGTCGGACACGTCGATCATCGTGAACAATGCGCTCGCATCGGGCAGCGGGATGCCGACAAAATCGAACACCCGGCCATCCTTCATCACCAATTGGCCCGCGCGCTGCACCCGGTCGAGCGTCGCCGCGCGGATGGCCTCGCGCAGCGCGGAGATCTGCGCGGGCCGCTTGAGCCGCGGCGCGATCGCCTTAAGCAGTTCGTCGGCGCGCGGATGTTGGGCAAGCACGCCCTCCTCGACATCCCACACCGCACCGAACCGCGTATTCCACAAATGCAGACGACCATCGGAGGTGAACACCGCCAGCGCCTCGAACAGGTTGTTGAAGGTCGCGGTGCGCACGCGCAGCAATGTGTCGCGTGCGCTCGCCAGCTGCACCTGCTCGGTGCGATCCTCGAACACCAGCAGCAGGCCGTTGTCGGGGGTGGGCTGGGCAATGGCGCGCAGGTGCGTGCCGTCGGGGATCAGCCAGACCTCTTCCTTGGGCTCGGCCGAATGGAACCATTCGCGCTTCTCGTCGCGCCAGACGGGGAAATCGCGGACCTCGGGCACCCGTCCCGCCTCGCGCATCCGGTCGATCAGCCGTTCGAACTCGAGCCCGTCCTGCAGCCATTGCGGCTTGAGTGCGAACATTCGCACGAACGGCTGGTTGACGAAGATCAGACGGCGCTGCGCGTCGAACTGCGCCACGCCTGCCGAAAGGTTGTCGAGCATGTCGCGCTGCGCATCGCGGAACCGGTCGGTCGCCTGTCGCGCGAGGATGAGATCGTGGACATCGATCGCATACCCCGCAACGCCCCTGCCCCTGATCGGCAGATCGACGATCTCCATCGCGCGGCGGGTTCCGGCAATCGTGGTGGTGACGGTGCGGCTCGAGGGCGCGTTGCTCTCGATCGCGCGCGCGGCGACTGCCATCGGGGTGAGCCCGTCGATGGTTTCGACCAGTTCCTGCCCCGCCTGCACCACGTCCGCCGCATCCTGCCCGCCGACCGCGCGGACATAGGCGGTGTTGACAAGCAGCAGCGACAGATCCTCGCGGCGGAACCACATCGGGATCGGCGCGGCCTCGATCAGCCCGGACAGCGCATCGAACGCCCGCTTGGCTTCTGCCTCGGCATCGGCGAGCGCGGCCATGCGGGTTTCGCTTTCGGTCGCATCATACAGCCACAACAGCACCGCCCCAGGCGCGATCGTCTGCGGGTCGGCGAGCTTGCCCTCGATCCGCAGCCGCCGGTTCGACCCCAGAGCGGTGACCGCCGTCTCGAACGGCGCGCCGCTTTTCTGCGCGGTGGTGATCTGCTTGCCCAAAGCGTCGAGCGCATCGCGCGGCAGGCCCTTGTCCTCCTGCGCCAGCTCGGACAGATACGGCGGCAATTTGGCGAGGCCCAGCCAGCGCGCGACCTTTTCAGGTCCCTCGATCCGCGAATCCGACCGCACGATCAGCGGGACTGCGGGCCCTGAATCAACCAGCCGGGTGAGCCTGCGTAGCTGCCGCCGCGCGGTGCTCGCCGACCTTCGCATCTGCAGCCCGGTGACCAGCGCCCAGATCGCCGCGCCGGTCCAGCCTGCGAAGACAAGCGCAATCACCAGCATGCTACCGTTGCCGATCAGCATGGCCGAATCGCCGCATATTGGTTGTTTGAAATCGCCCGCATCATTGCTGTTGGCCGTAGCTCAATTTGGTGGCTGCGCAAAATGCCGAACGCTTTTGCATAAAGCCAATCGCACGACTGCAAAGCCTCCCTCTCTACCCGTCATGCTGAACTTGCTTCAGCACCCATCTGTCCGCAGCATCTGATGCTATAGTCGGCGAAATGGGCCCTGAAACAAGTTCAGGGTGACGGGAACAGAAATCGGCTGGCACGGCCGGGCTGGCTTCGTCCCCTACTTTTCCCAGTACCACTTCTTCAGCATCGCAGTGCCGGTCACGGTCTCGTTCATCGTCGGCACGTCGTAGAGCCGCCCGTTGAGCATGACATGGGTGATCTTGTCGGACTGGCGGATATCGGCAACCGGGTCGCCATCGATGATCACCATGTCCGCGAGCTTGCCGGGTTCGATCGACCCGATGTCCTTGTCGAAGCCCAGCGAGCGAGCCCCGCTGATGGTTGCGGTGCGCAGCGCCTCGAGCGGGGTCATGCCGCCCTTGACGAAGCTCCAAAGCTCCCAGTGCGATGCGAGCCCTTCTTCCTGGCCGTGCGCGCCGATGCCCACGGGGACCCCGCGCCGCGCCAGCGCCAGCGCTTCGCGCGCCGATGCGGTATCGGAATAATCCTCCTCGGGCGCAATCTCGCGGCGCACGGACGTCGCCTCGAGACGGCGGCGCGGCACGTGCCTGCTCAGGATCGGGTGGCTCCAGACATCCATATGGCTGCGCCAATAGGGGTCAGCCGCCGGACCGCCATAGGTCACCACCAACGTCGGCGTGTAGCCGACCTTGCTCTGCGCGAAGAAGCTGCGGACATCCTCGTACAGCGTCTCCATCGGGATGTTGTGTTCCAGCGTGGTGTTGCCGTCGGCGATCAGCGAGATGTCCATCCCGAACAGCGATCCGCCCTCGGCGACGCTGGCCAGGTTGTCGGCCTGCGCCGCAGCGACCACCTGCTGGCGCTGATCGCGCCGGGGCTGGTTGTAGTTCTTCACGCTGTGCGCGCCCTGCAGTTTCAACCGCGTGGTGTGCGCTCGGGCATCGGCGAGGCTGTCGATCTCGGCAAAGACCCCCGCGGCCTTGGCGCCATAGACGATCTCGCCGGTCGAGAAGATCCGCGGGGCAAGATATTTGCCTGCGCGCTGATAGCTGGCGGCGGGGAAGATTTCGGCAGCCGAGTTGCTCGGATCGTGGATCGTCGTGACCCCCAGCGCAAGATGCGCGACCGCGTTCCAGTTCTGCTGCGGAATGATGTCGTCCTGCCCCTGCGGGCCGTGCGCATGCGCATCGATCAAGCCGGGGATGATGGTCTTGCCCGCGACATCCACGGTCTGCGCGCCTGCCGGGACAGCGACGTTCGCTCCCACCGCAAGAATACGGTTATCGCGCACCACAACAGTGCCGCGTTCGATGATGCCGCCTGCGTCATTCGCCATCGTCACGATGCGCGCATTGGTGAACGCGACCGTGCCCGAAGGCTTGTCCGCCGGTGCGGTGACATTGATCGCGACCCCGGTCTTGGGCGCTGCGAACTTTGCATCCGCCTTGCCAGCCGGGCCCGGTGCGATCGCGAGCGCCGGGTCGGCAGAATAGACGACGGGGCCCAGCGACCAGTTGAGCTGGCGACCACCATGGCTCCATTGGAGGAAGGTCGCCCCGCCCTCGCTCACCTGCACCGCAGGCAGCGCCCCGCCGCCCCGACCTGCGCCCAGATCGACTGCGCCTGCCATGAACGGCATCACGAACGCGGCGTAATTCTGGCGGAAGGCGAGCGTGCTTCCGTCGGGGGCCAGCGCATAGCCGCTGACCATCTCGCCGGTGGCATGCGTGCGCTCGGCCTCGCCGTTGAGATCGGTGCTGACCAGCGCCAGCTTGCCGCCTGCACCGCGGCTGAAATACACCCGGTCCGAAGTCGCGCCAAAATGTGGTTCGCCGCCATCGGGCGTGATCCGGCGGGTCTCGCCGCTGGCGATATCGAGCAGATAGATGCCAGGCGCTGCGCCCCAGGCATCCGAGGTCAGGCCGCCTCCGCCGCCGGCTTCATAGACCACCGAGCGGCCGTCGGGCGAGAATTGCGGACGCCGATAGTGCCCCGGCGTCTTGCTGATCGTTCGTGCCTCGCCGCCGCCTGCGCCCACGACGCGGAGCTCGCCCAGCCGGGCATCGTCCCAGCTGACATAGACGATCTGGCTGCCGTCGCGCGAATAGGAAGGGAACAGCTCGAAATCGCTGCCGCCATTGCTGACCAGCGGCTGCACCGCACCGCCGCTGGCGGGCTGCTGGTGCATCTTGCCCAGCGCCTCGAACACCATGCGGCTGCCATCGGGGGAAACGCTGGCAAAGCGCGGCATCGTTACTGCCACGGTATCGGGGGCTACGGGCTTTTGCGGACGAATGGGGTCGATGATCGTGCGGGTGTCGTTGATGCTGAACGGGATAACGCTCTCGGCGCCGCTCGCCACATCGACCGAGTGGATCTTGCCGCCCGCCCAGAAGATCACCTTGCCGCTGTCCGGGGTCCAGCCCATGTTCGGGTAGACGCCGTGCACCGCCCAGGTTTCCTGGACGTCGCGGTCCATTGCGTCATAGATCTTGCGCTCTTCGCCGGTCTGCATGTCGCGAACGTAGAGCTTGGTCTTGGCGCGTTCACGCCGGACGAAGGCGAGGTAGCGACCATCAGGCGAAGGCTGAGGCCGCGCCGCGCCGCCGGGACCGCCGGTCACCCCCTCGACCTTGCCGGTGGCCATGTCATAGCGTTCGATCACGAAGAGCTGGCCGTTGGAATCCTGCGCGTATTCGAAGATCGGCCCGCCGGTGGCATCCTTGCTGTAGAAGATACCCTTGCCATCGGGCGCGAACATCGGCTCGCCAAGCTCCTTCTGGTGGACTTCGCTGGGGCGCTTGACCAGCGGAACGCCGTTTCCGCCGCTGATGTGGTAAAGCCAGAGCTCGCCCGTGCCCAGCGAGCGCCCGGTCGTGAAGTGCTTGCGCGCGACGATATACTGGCCGTCGGGGCTCCAGCTGGGGTTGTTGAGCAGCCGGAACGTCTCCTTGGTCAGCTGGCGCTTGTCGGAGCCATCGGCGTTCATAACCCAGATATTGTCGCCGCCGCCACGATCCGAGGTGAAGGCGATGCGGCTGCCATCGGGCGAGAAGCGCGGGTGCTGCTCATAGGCGAGCCCCTCGGCAATGCGAGTCGCAGCCCCGCCGCTCATCGGCATGGTGTAGATGTCGCCCAGCAGATCGAACACGATGCGGCTGCCATCGGGGCTGACATCCAGGTTCATCCAGGTGCCTTCATCGACCTTGATCGGGATGGTGCGCGTCTTCATCGGCGGCGCGTTGACGTCCCAGCTGGCGGTCTTGTCCGCAGGCTTGCCCTGGGCCAGCGCGGGCATGGACAGGGCCAGCGCCGCAATGGCGGCGGACAGATGCAGTGCTTTCATGGTGATGTTCCCCGGAGTGTTTTTTGGTATGCGCTCAGGCTAGCCGCGCCAACGCCAAGCGCAATCGGAAAACGAAGGTAGCGCGGTGAATGGAGGCGGGGCGCAATGCCTCTCCCCTCCCGCAGGCGGGAGGGGTAGACGAGCCGCAGGCGAGGCCGGGGTGGGCCTGAACAGCCAATTGTGCTCCCAGCCCACCCCGGCCCGGCAAGCCGGGCCTGCCCCTCCCGCAAGCGGGAGGGGAGAAATCGTTCCGCATGCGCACAAACACAAAAAAGCCCGCCTCGCGCCATGCGAAGCGGGCTTTCGTGATCTTATGCCCCTGCGGTCAGCAGGAGAACCGCATCAGTAGCGGTATTCGTCCTTCTTGAACGGACCGGCGAGCGGAACGTCGATATATTCGGCCTGTTCCTTGGTCAGTTCGGTCAGCTTGACGCCGAGCTTTTCGAGGTGAAGGCGCGCGACCTTCTCGTCGAGGTGCTTGGGCAGAACGTAAACGTCGTTCTGGTACTTGTTGGCACCCTTGAACAGTTCAATCTGCGCCAGCACCTGGTTGGTGAAGCTGGCCGACATCACGAAGCTGGGGTGGCCGGTGGCGTTGCCGAGGTTGAGCAGACGGCCCTTCGACAGCATGATGATGCGCTTGCCGCCGGGGAATTCGATCATGTCGACCTGCGGCTTGATCTCGGTCCACTTCATGTTTTCCAGCGCGCTGATCTGGATCTCGTTATCGAAGTGACCGATGTTGCCGACGATCGCCATGTCCTTCATGGCGCGCATGTGATCGATGGTGATCACGTCCTTGTTGCCGGTGGTGGTGACGAAGATGTCGGCGGTGCCGACCACGTCTTCCAGCGTCTGCACGGCAAAACCGTCCATCGCTGCCTGAAGCGCGCAGATGGGATCGATTTCGGTGACGATGACGCGCGCGCCGGCGCCCTGCAGCGATGCTGCCGAACCCTTGCCCACATCGCCATAGCCGCACACGACGGCGACCTTGCCGGCCATCATCACGTCGGTGCCGCGACGGATGCCGTCAACCAGCGACTCCTTGCAGCCATACTTGTTGTCGAACTTTGACTTGGTGACCGAATCGTTCACGTTGATCGCGGGGAAAGGCAGCTTGCCCTTCTTGGCGAGGTCATACAGGCGGTGGACGCCGGTGGTGGTTTCTTCCGAAACGCCCTTGATCGCCTGCACCGTCTTGGTGAGGTAGCCCGGGGTCTGAGCCAGACGACGCTTCAGGATCTTGACGAAGAATTCTTCTTCCTCGTTCGAAGGCGTGAACAGCTCTTCACCGGCTTCGACGCGCGCGCCCCAGAGTGCGAACATGGTGGCATCGCCGCCATCGTCGAGGATCAGGTTGCAGGTGTTGCCTTCTTCAGCGCCCCAGTCGAAGATGCGGTCGACATATTCCCAATACTCTTCCAGGCTCTCACCCTTGATGGCGAAGACCGGGATGCCCTGCGCGGCGATCGCCGCAGCGGCGTGGTCCTGGGTCGAATAGATGTTGCAGGTTGCCCAGCGCACTTCGGCGCCAAGAGCGACCAGCGTTTCGATGAGAACGGCGGTCTGGATCGTCATGTGCAGCGATCCGGTGATCTTGGCACCCTTGAGCGGCTGTTCAGAGCGATATTCTTCGCGGATCGACATCAAGCCGGGCATTTCGGTTTCCGCGATGGTGATTTCCTTGCGGCCGAAATCGGCAAGCGCAATGTCGGCGACGACATAATCGGGGCGGTCGAGGGTCGGGGCACTGGCCACGTAAATTCTCCTGAGTCAAACGGCCGATGCGCCAACAGGGCCATCGGAAACTGCGCTCCCCATAGCCAGAGTCGGCGATACAGGCAAATATAAAGATTCCTTTATATGACATTTCAGCCCGAGCCAGCGCTGCCACCGCGCCGATGATCGCGACGCTTGCCTGTCCGAGCCCCCTTGCATTGCCGCGCCATCACGACAACATGCAGCCGCAGTGCAACCACAGCAGGAGAC